>ENA-OZVM01000586-OZVM01000586.1-human-gut-metagenome-genome-assembly--contig:-NODE-586-length-13823-cov-4.120134_pt1 | contig 13823 bp, 14 predicted proteins | sample MGYA00243445_ERZ654045 | MGnify/ENA primary metagenome ERZ654045 (study PRJEB26926, sample SAMN06164891) | human gut metagenome | biome: ENVO:00009003; feature: ENVO:2100002; material: ENVO:00002003... | reverse complement strand
ATAAGAGACAGAAGTATAACGACTTAAAAATAGGAGATAGAACAATGAAAGCAACAAAGTATATCAATTCAAAAGGATTCGCAAAAGGAGCATTTATTTATAATGTCAAAAAGGATGGTTCGAGATACGCAACCCCTACATTCTATAATTTTGTAGGTAGCGAGAAAACAGCCGAAGATATTATCAAAAGGCTTGAAGAATCGAATCCTAACAGAAAGTTTGAAAAAGCATAAATGATAAAAAATAAGCGATATGACATTCAACGAATTTATGAAATCAACATTTGGTGTAGAAAGTTGCACTACATTTTGGGATGATTTCAGCATAGCAGATAGATTTGGTATAAATGCAGTTAAGGATACATACAAGCGTTCTAAGTATTGGATAAGCGATGTCAAGATGTGGACAGAGCTTTGTATAGTGCTTAACAAGCGATGCTGGCAACATTACAGTAACGGCAATAACAAGTTATCAGAAGTTTATTCTGAATTATACTACAAGGCAAGAGACCTCGCACTTGATACTTTCAAAGAAAAAGATTTTGAATATTTCTATCGTATGACAGACTAAAAAATAGAGCAATGGAAAAGAAAGCAATTGAATACAAGTTATCAGCAACAAAAGGTAATCTTGAACAAAAGAGAATCATTTCATCGGATGATGCTTCACAGTATGCCAGAAACTTCTATCACGAAGATTTTCTCATTTACGAAAGCTCGTTCATTATCATGTTGAATAATGCCCATAATGCCATTGCATGGGCTAAGATTTCACAGGGCGGGATTTCCTCCACATTGGTAGATACAAGGATTGTTGCAAAGTATGCCATAGACAGCTTGGCAAGCGGGGTTATTTTTGTACACAACCATCCTTCCGGAAGTAAGAAACCATCCTTACATGACAACAACATCACACAGAAGATTAAGGATGCGCTAAAGTTGTTTGACATTCAGCTGATAGACAGTATAATCATAACTGAAAACGACTATTATTCGTTCCAAGACGAAGGAATGCTGTAAATCAATCATTAATCACTAAAAATATACGCCATTTTATTTGTTTTTCAAATAGAATAGCGTATATTTGCGTTCAGATAGCGTATGAAGATGTACGCCACAGAACTTGTCGTGTTGTGATTTGCTTCAATTTAGCACGATTGAACAAAAACCATTGCTCAAGAAGGATTTTTAAGTTCTACGGAATAGTCTGCTGGCATACGTTTGCTGCGCAGACTATTCTTTTTTTAATAACTTAAATTCATTTCGCAATGAACAGAAAACAGCAAGTTTTTGTGAGGTTGAAACCGAAAATGAAGGCGTTCGGGTTTAACAAGAAGGAGTTGATGAGTGTCGCTGCCAAGATTGCCGACAATCTAACCTCCGAAGAAGATGCCTCCGAAGAGGATGTAAATGCAGAAATTGATTCTCAGATTGATGCAGTTCTCCCCTACCTCCAAGTCAGCCAGTCTTTTGCCAATCGAGTAATCGAGGAAAACCGCAGAAAGAATGACGACGATGATGATGAAACCGGCAGCGACGATGGTGATGAGCCGTCGAACCCCAACAATCGCCAGACGGGTTCAAACAAGAAAAATCCAAAAGACAAAGGAAAGAATGATGACGCTCCCGACTGGGCAAAAGGAATGATGCAGACCATCGAGACCTTGACAGGTAAGATTACGGCTTTAGAGGGCGAAAAGACAACAACTACCCGAAAAGCCAAGCTCGAAGCCATTCTGAAAGATTCCGGCACATTCGGCACCCACACATTGAAAAGCTTCGCAAAAATGAGCTTTGACAATGACGATGAGTTTGAAGATTTCCTTTCCGAAGTCCAGGATGATTTGAAGGCTTACAACCAAGAACGTGCGGATGCAGGACTTGTGGTGACACCGCCTGCCGCCGGAGGAGGAAAGCCGAAAGAAAACGAGCCATTCAGTGACAACGAAATTGACGAAATGGCTGATATGTTTTAACAACTAAAAAGTAATCAAAATGGGTGTAGTAGATGTAGGTTCTATGGAATCGTTCGGGTTTGGTAACGACCCGATTGTAATCAGAAAGCATATCACTGGTATTCAAGGCGGCAAGGTGCTTGATGTAACTGGATTTACCGAAGAGTATATCCGTGCCGGTCATGTGATTATCCACGACACTAACAAGGACGTGTATAAGCCCATGCCCGTAAAAGATGGCAATTACGACACATTGCCTGCGAATTGTGAGTATGTAGGTGTGGCAGTAGCCACCAAGTCAGTGAAAGAGCCGTTCGTAGCTATCATGTACAACGGGGAGGTGAACGATGTGGCAAGCCCGTTCTCTGTCGAGAGCATTAAGGCTGCATTGAAAACTGCCGTTCCGACACTGGTATTCAAACACGATTAAAGAAAGGAGAACTTTAGATTATGAATGAATCATTATTTCAACTGTATGTTGCTAAGTTTTTCCCGAAACTGCAACGATTTATTGACAAGGTAAACGGTAAGCGAAACAAAAAGCTCACCTACCTTCACAAGGGAGAAAACGCCATGTTGCGCCAAGAGTATTCTCCCGACAACAAGTGGGAAAGCACCAGCGTAAATACCACGTATGTGGCTGCCGACTTTGTGGCTGTTGACTCTGAACTTCCCATCAAGAGCCGTGACAGCATTGCATCTGCCAACGGTAAACTTCCGAAGGTGGGTATGTCGAAGATTTTAAAGGAATCTGACATCAACAACCTTAACGTGATGGAAGCGCAGGGTGGAAATGCCAAGGTGATTGCTGGAAAGCTCGCCAACGATGGTGTGGCTTGTGCAGTGGGTATCGACGAGCGAAACGAGTACAACTTCTTGTTTGCCCTCTCAAACGGATATGTAGCCATCAAAGACGAAGATAATCCCGATGCGTTGATGCGCCTTAACTTCAACTACTTCAAGGAGAACATCTTTGGGGCAACCGTTAAGGACGAAATCAGTCTTGGTGATATTAAGCGCGTTATCAGCAAAGCGGATGCAGACGGAAACACGATCATCCAAATCTGCATTGCCAAGTCGGCTTACGACAAGCTGCGCCAAACTCAAGCTGCCAAGGAGCTTGTGGCAAACTACATCGGTCAGTCGTTTACTGCCGAAACAATTTTGCCTACTCCTACCGGAAGCAAGTTTAACGAAGCTTTTGCGGATGATAATAACGGTATCACGTTTAAGGTTATCGACCGCTCCGTTGTCATTGAAGAGAACGGAAAGAAAACTTCCAAGAAGCCTTGGAATGCAAACCGCCTTATCTTTATCTGTAACGAAGTGGTGGGCACTTTGGTTTACGGTCGCCTTGCCGAGCAAACAAATCCGGTAAAGAATGTTACCTACAACTTGGTAGATATTTTCAAGCTGATTTCCAAGTACTCATTGGTGAACCCGTTGCGCGAAGTAACCGCAGGTCAGGCTTTCGTGGCTCCGATTATCGAGGATGTGGACCAAATCTATGTACTTGATTACTCAGAAGCGCAAACCGTGAATGAAACGGAAGAGGCCAAAGACACTACCGATGTGAAAGTCACCGTTTGGGGAACGACTTACAAGAAACCCGAGTTTATTGCTGCTTTGAAGTCAGCTACCGGCGACCGCGTTGCTTCCAATATCAGCGATGCTAAGTTGATTGAAAAAGTCAACGCATTGAGTGATGAACAGGAAGAAGCTTTGAAAGCCGCTGTTGAATCAGCAAAAGCAACTGCGTAAGCCATGAAGACAATAATGCAGGCACTGAAAGATGAAGTCCACTACAAACCAAGTAGTGGCTTCTTCGAAAACCGTTTGCTGGAGCGTGGGCTTAACGGTGACGATGAATGTACCGTTGATACCCTGCAATGCAAACCGTTCAAAGGTGTCGTTGCCGATTGTCTTGTGTCTCTTGTGACCGTACCGAACATTCAAGAGGGAGATGTAAGCATTTCGTTTAATGACAAATCCAACCTCTTGAAAATAGCAAACTCAATCTATCAATCCATAGGCGAAGAGGATAAAGTCGTTCACGATGAACCCCAGCCTATGGTTTACATCGGAAGATAGCCTATGATACTCGATTACAGACCACACAAACTCCAATACCTTGTAACCACACCCGGTTACGAAGATGAGAATGGAGATTATCACGAAGGCGAAAGCCATTGGGCAGGTGATATTTCCTGCCGCTACGTGCCGTCGGGTAAGGCAGAGGAAAGGGAGTTTGAGGACGGTATGGTAAGAAAGTATTCTGCTGTTGTCCGATTGGATGCTGATTGCCGTGAGTTCTCTATCTGTGATAGGATAAAACTCATCCTTTTGGGAGGAATAGAGCGTGAATATGAAGTGAAAGGTTTTCATCGCTATCAACTTTGTGCTAAACTATGGGTATAAGAATGACTACTCCCATGAGCGAGATTAACGCTGCCATCCAAGCAGAGATAGAACGTGCCAATATGCTAACCATACGTGCGCTTTCCCTTCTTGGCGAGATGTGTGTTATTGAAGCAAAGGACAGACCGCAGGAATCAAGCTGGTATGACCAGTCAGGCAACTTGCGTAGTTCCATAGGTTATGTTATTGTTCGCAACGGGAAGATAGTTGCGTATTCAGAGTTTACCCAAGTGAAGCAAGGAAGTGATGGCGTAAAGGAAGGCAAAGAACTTGCGAAGGAACTTGCAAAGAAGTACACAAGTGGCTATGCGCTTATCGTTGTTGCAGGAATGAACTACGCTGAGCTTGTTGAAGCTATGGAAAGCAAGAATGTCCTTGCTTCCGCCGAACTGTTTGCAAGACAAGAAATACCTAAGATGATGGCTAAACTTAAAACTCAAATCGCATCATGATGAAGTCTGACATTGAAATCAAGGATGACATTTACAAGTTCATCAAAGGTTCTGCCCTTGAAAAGGCTGTTACCGGGAAATTAAAAAAGACCAAGCGACCAGCCAATTCGGACAAGGAAGACATTGTTATTTCCATGCTCGATAATGAAAACGGACAAATGCAAAAAGCTTTTGTAAATGTGAATATCTATGTCCCTGATGATATGCGAGACGGACAAGCAGAAGAAAAATCCATCCGTTTGCGTGAGTTGTGCAAGATTGCCTATAATCTTCTCGAAGTAGGGCGTGGAGAAAGCTACCGCTTCACGCTTGCTAAACAAAGGGTGCTTGAAGTGAATGGAAAGAACGAGCACTTCATCAATAATAAGCTATTGTATAAACAAGTAAATGAATAATAGATTATGCAACTTACATGGGGGAAACCCACAATTAAAATCGGTAAGTTGGGCGCAAATGGTGCCGCACCTACCACATGGATTAATATTCCTACTCCTGTTGAAAATTCAACGAAGTTGACACCTACAAAAGGGACAAAGAAAGAAGCCAAGATTGAAGGCGGAGAGAATGAAGCTGTTAAGTATGCAGCCAATACTTATACACTTGAATTTGAAGTCCGCATAGGAGAAGGACGCGATGAACCCATTGAACACATTGATGGCGTTATTGCTGGCGAATACGCCTTAAAACTGCAACCTGAGGAAAAGACCCTCAAAGGTCTTATTATTGACAGAGGAACGCTTTCCGCTGAAGATACTTGGGATGCAGAGAATGGCGACAAGATTAAATACACAATGGATGTATTGAAACCAGCCGAAGGCAAACAAGTAAAACGTGAAGTCGTAAATTTTAATGGTGCCGGCAGCCTTAAAGTAGTCATCACTGATGATGGTGGTGCTGGCGCATGGAAGTTATCGACTGAAACAGACTGGCATAATAGCGGTGTGCAAATAACCGCGCCAAATGGCTCTGTCACAATCCAATATAAGGATGTAACTGGAAAAACGCCCCCTGCCCAAACTTCTGCTACAATCAAAGAAGGGGAAGTTGTGGAGATTGCAGCTAAATATACTGCCGCCACCGATGGATAAACTTTCGATAGAATAACTGACAAGCGGAAAGACGCCCTTGCAGGTGGGAGGATAAACCTGTTTCATGCAGGATTGGTGTAATGACAGCACGTATGCTATCCAAGCATAAAACAATGGTTTAAATCCATTATTCCGCTCTAATGCTCATTCATTATGGAAAGTAAAAAATATATTGAGGTAGATATGATAGATACCATTATTGAAAGACCGATAGGGTTCAATATTGATAATTTATATTTTTACATATACCCTCCTACTCTTGGAAAGACTTATTTGCTCACAATGCTTTTTAAGGAGTTGGATGTTGATAGTAATATTATATCCACAAATCCATATCTGGAAGCTTTAAGATTGTGCCAAATGAAAAAAGATATTGTATGTAGAATACTGGCATATTATACATTCAATTGTAGATCTGATATTTTCGACAATATTAAAGTAAATGCAAGAGCTGAATTGTTTGGTAGAAAATTAAACATTGAAGAGTTATCTACATTGTTTGTTATTGTATTATCAAATGACAATTCAGAATTATATATCCAACATCTTGGTATAGATAAAGAGCGAAAAGAACGCAAGCGAGTTGCTGAAATAAGGGAGAATAATCGCAGTATAACCTTTGGTGGCAATAGTGTATATGGCACATTGATAGACTGTGCATGTCAACGATACGGATGGACTATGGACTATGTAGTATGGGGAATAAGCTATGCCAATCTGAAGATGTTAATGGCAGACATAATAACAACTATCTATTTGAATTCCGATGAGTTGAAAAAGTTGAACATATTCGACAACAAGGAAAATATAAATGCCGATGACCCAAGAAATGAAGAACTAATTGATAAGGTTCTCAGTGACTAAGGTCAGAAAAATATCGGGGCTTATAATTTTATAACAAGAAGAATATACCATAAATCATGTGATGCTACATGATACTCAATAAATCGAAAAGACTATGGCAGGATTGCATTTTGATATAACTGGCGACAACTCAAATTTCCTTCGTAAGTTGGAGGAATCACGAAATGGAGTTCGCTCTACATCCAAGCAGATAGAGGATAGTGGAATGAGCATTGAGCAAATGTTTGGTCGTATGACTACCACTGCGGCTGCATTTGGTGTCAGTTTAGGAGCGAAACAGCTTGTAAGTGATATTACCCGTGTACGTGGTGAGTTCCAACAACTTGAAGTTGCTTTCAACACAATGCTTGGCAGTAAGGAACAAGCTGATACCTTAATGTCACAATTGGTAAAGACTGCCGCTATTACTCCTTTTGATTTGCAAGGTGTTGCTAATGGCGCCAAACAACTACTTGCCTATGGTACGGCTGCAGAAGATGTGAATGAAACCCTTGTCAGATTGGGCGATATTGCAGCCGGACTTTCCATACCATTGAATGACCTTGTTTGGTTGTATGGAACTACTATGACGCAAGGTAGGTTATTCACGCAGGACCTACGACAATTTCAAGGTCGTGGTATTCCATTAGCTAATGAGCTCGCCAAACAGTTCGGTGTTGCCAAAGATAAGGTTGGTGAGCTGGTTACTGCCGGGAAAGTAGGTTTCCCAGAAGTGCAGAAAGCCATTGAAGCCATGACAAATGAAGGAGGTAAGTTTGGTGGACTGATGGAAGATCAATCAAAAACTATCACCGGGCAGATAAGCAACATTGAAGATGCAATCTCTACCATGTTCAATCAGATAGGTAAGGAAAATGAAGGCATTATCAATGGTGCATTATCAAGTGCATCTTATCTTGTCGAGCATTGGCAAGAGGTCGCCATTGCTATAGAATCCGCTGCCATTGCTTATGGCACATACAAAGCCGCCGTTATGACTACTGCCGCCTTGCAAGGAGCTGAACAGACATTAAAAGTAGATGCGGAGATTGAAGGATTGAAATCCTTATTAGTAATTAAGGAGGAATCCAAGAATGCTGATATAGCTGCTGCGGTAGCCAGTGGCAGATTAACAGAAAGCAAAGCGGCTGAACTAACTATGCTTCGGGAGGAACTTGCTTTAAAAATATCTTCACTTCAAGCACAGAACGCATTGGCTGAAAAAGAATATGCCAATGCGCTGCTTAATGCCACTGCCGCAGAAAAGAGACTGCAATCCGCACAAGATGCTGTTGATGGAATGGATGATTGGATTGCCCACGCTGAAGACTTGGGAAATACCGAACTTGCCAACACATACCGCATACAACTTGCCGAAAAGAGTACCGAGCTTCAATCTGCCGCTATCGCCCGAAATTCTGCACAGAAAGCATTGAATGATGCTGCAACTAAGAAGAAATCTTCTTCTGAAGCATTGAGTACCGTTACCACACAAGCTAATACGATTGCCAATCACGCAAACACCGCTTCAATGAATATCATGAAGCTTGCTGCTATTCAACTAACAACAATTCTGAAAGGAATGTGGACAACGTTAATGGCTAATCCTCTCCTACTCGTTACTGGAGCCTTCATTGGTCTTTCCTTTGCTGTCTATAAGGTTGCGACTGCCGAGAGTGAAGCCGAAAAAGCCACTCGTTTATACAATAAAGCCATTGATGAACAACAAAAAAAACAGGATGAGTACAAGGAAAATATAGACAAGCTAGTAAAAGCCATTGATGATAGTACTAAGTCAGAAGGAGAACGATTGCAAGCATTTGAAGCGTTGAAAGCTGAATATCCTACTATATTCAATAATCTTCTTACAGAAGCGGAATATTTGAAAGAAATCGCCAAATACAAAAAACTCATAGCCGAAGAAGATAATAATCGAGCGAAAAAATCCGATGAAGCTATTCTTGAGCGAGAGAAACAGAAACTGGAATACTATCAAAGAGTGCGAAAAAATGGCACTTCTACCACTTTGGTTGATATGGATGGCAACGGTTGGGCTACTGATAATGTAGAGTATGCAATCAAAGCACAACAGAATGTAGTAAATAAAGCGATAGCCAAAGTTGCCAATCGTAATGTAGCTTCATTTCTTGTCAATATCAAGGACATGAAGAATGAAGATATTGTTTCTGTCATTGATGGAATTAATAATTCATTAAAAGCTCTTGGCAAGAGTGGCGATGATGCTATTGCCGTTGTCGCAGAACTTGGTGGTGAGTTTTCTAAACAACAGTTGTCAACTATTAAGAACGCACTTGAAACAGAGCAAAATGCTCGCTCCGCTGAAAAAAACACAGGCAAAGAATGGGTTGAGAAATATAAAAACAATTATCTCGCAGCAAAGAAAGAACTGGATGATTTTTTAAACACGAATAACTCATTGACAGAAATTGAATATGAAAGAAAACTCAAAGAACTTACTGATGCTAAAGATGAAGCTGAAAAAAAATACAAAAGCGTAGGTGGTATAACCGGAAATAAGGCGAATACCGAAGCCGACAAGCAACTTAAACAGCAAGAAAAGCTTGCCGAAGACCTTCTTTCTCTTCGTCGCAAGAACCAACAGGACGAAATCAATCTCATGGCTGAGGGGACGGAAAAGAAGCTGGCACAGATTGACTTGGACTATCGGAAAGAACTTGATGCTATCCGTAAACAGGAACAGGAATGGTCTAAAACAAATGGTGGAAAGCTGACGGAAGAACAGTCTGTACAAATATCCCTTTCGTATTCACAAGCCGAAAGCAAGCGTGGCAAGTCAATCTCCGATGTAAACAAAGAAGAACTTGAAGCCATGAACCGCTATCTGAAGGAATACGGCACATTCCAACAGAAGAAGGAAGCCATTACCAAAGAATACAATGAAAAGATAGCCAAAGCTACTACCGAGGGGGACAAGAAGATTCTCCAAAAAGAAATGGAAGAAGCATTATCCTCTGTGGATATGGATAAGTTGAAGCAAGAAATCAACTGGGAGCTTATATTCAGTGATTTGAGCAAAGTTTCCAAGAAATCACTTGAACAGGTAAAACAACAGTTAAAGGCTTTCAAAAACTCTGGTGAGTATAAGAATATGGCTGTCGACCAGAAAAAAGTGATTGACGAAGCATTGAATAATATTCAGAGCACCATCATCGACAAAGGCGGCTTACTTGGTGATTTGCCTGAGCAATTGGATGCTTTGCGTATTGCCCAAGAAGAACTTAAACAGGCACAGGATGAGTATAATAAAGCTCTTAAAACAGGTACAGATGCCGAGAAGGAAGCCGCCCTTAAAAAGAAAAACAATGCCGAGAAGAATGTTCAGAATGCAGAGACAAATGTAACCAAGAGCGCAGATAAGACCAAACAAAATCTGATAACTTTGGCTGATACTATTACCCAGCTTGGAAGTTCATCTGAAATGTCATTGTCTCAGATAGGAAATCTTGCATCTGGTCTTGTAGATGTGTTTTCCGAAGCCGGAAGCAAGCTTGGCGGCATTATAGGTGCTGCGTTCTCCTTACTTGACGGAATAGAAAAGCAAGGTCTTGACGGGTTTGTTGAGAATGTTTTTTCAAGCGTTTTTAGAGCCGGTGCGAGTATGTGGGATACAATCACGTTTGGGGCATTCTCTAAGATAACAGGTTCGGGTGAGAGTGACAAAAATCTTGAAAAGGATTTGGAATATCTTGCACAATCCAACCAAGACCTAAAGAATTCGCTTGACAATCTTTCCGAAAAGATGGACAAGGCTTCAGTAGCCGATGCTTCTGATATATATGCGGTTCAGAAAAAGAATATAGAAACACTGGAAGCCAATACAAGGGAAGCCATGCAACGCAGTGCCGCTGCGTATAATAACGGATTCTTAGGAATAGGCGGGTCGCATTCATCCGGTAGTAAGATAGATAAAGGAATGTCAACGTCCGAATGGAAAAGGGTCAGCGACATCGTAGGACAGTCTATAAGTAGTGCCGGGCAGTTCTTCCGGTTATCCAGTGAACAGATGGCTAAGCTGGCAGAAGAAGATACGTCTTTATATTCAAAGATAAAAGACCTCGCCAATAATGGGTACAAGGATGCAGCCCAGTACATGGATGAGTACATCACCTATTACAAACAGCTCGAAGAACTTGAAAACGCCTATAATGAAAAACTTACCAATACCTCTTTTGACAGTATAAGGAATGATTTCAAGAATGCCCTTCTTGATATGGAGTCGGATGCTGAGGATTTTGCTGACAATTTCGAGAAGATGATGCAGAATGCCATTGTTGAAAGCCTTATGACAAAGAAGTATGATAAGTTGCTACAAGAGTGGTATAGTGATTTTGCGAAGGCGATGGAGGGTGATGGTAAAATCAGTGAAAACGAACAAGTTTCTCTTAAAAGGCAATGGGAAAATATAACAAAACAAGCCATTGCCGAACGTGATGCCTTGAAAGAGGTGATGGGGTGGGAATCAGAATCGGAATCAACCCGTACAGCTTCGCAAAAAGGAATCGCCACCGCTTCCCAAGATTCAGTGGATGAGAACAACGGTCGGCTGGCAGTCATGCAGGGGCATACGTATTCCATTAATGAGAATGTTACTCGTATGGCTACCGGTATAGATACCATCGCAAACCACACCGCCAACCTCTCATGCCTGACAAATATAGACAAGACTATGCAGTCTATTCTCTCCATGAGGGATGCGGCTCTTACCCACCTGTCTAATATTGACGGTCATACTTCGAGGTTGGAAGCTATTGAAGACGCTATTGTATTTATGAAGAATGATATTAACACAATGCTGATTAAAGGATTAAAGTTAAGCAAGAACTAAACAATGAAAGGACAACTCTACATAGACGGCAAAGACATCTTCACCGAATTAGGTGTCGCCACCCTGCAAGGCAACTACGGCGAGCTGGTAGCATTTCCACCCTCCAAGACGCCCGATAGCAACGATTGGGCAGAAGAGGACGGTAAAGAGTTCGATTTGTCCGCCATTGCCCTTGACAGCCGGGAACTCACCCTCTCATTCGGATTCTTCTTCGAATGGAAGTATAATAACTTCGTAGCCCTGTTGTCGGATATGGCGTACCATGATTTCAATTTCCCGCACTTGGGACGGACATTCAGGCTAAGGCTCTCCTCACAAAATAGCTTTGAAATTTACAATACCACGCAGATGTCGAAGTTCACCTTTGCCAATGATTTTCCCCGTCCGGCTGATTATGTCTATCAGTCGCCGGTGAACACAATCCCGCTGCCGAAAGGTTACGAACTGGACGATGTAGACCTGTCTTCTTACGGTGTGCTCATTCTCAAAGGTACGAATGAAGAAATACTTAAAAGCCCGGCGGTAAAGAAGAACCTCTTACAGAACTTCAAAAGGCAAGATGGCGCAATCTACGACGGTGAATATGTGAAGTTCCAGACGAAAGATGTTAACCTTAAATGCCTGATGCGTGCACCGGATTTTGAGACGTTCTGGCGTAACCGTGACGCTCTTTTGCATGACCTCACAAAGCTATCTGCCAAGACCGATGATGAAGGATATGAGTATGAAGACGCGGAGCGTATATTTTATGTTGACGAGTGGTCTGAAAGCTATCCGTGCTACTACAAGAGTTGCAAGACGGTTGATTTCAATCCGCTTGGCGGGATATGGTGGGAGTTCACGTTGACACTCGTGTTCACCAGCTTCCGGTTTGGAGATACCGAGTACTTGCTTGCTTCTGAAGCCGGAGAGTTCATAATAACTGAAGATGAAGAATATTATATAGACTTAGGAGATTAAGATATGCCTATCAGAAAGAAGAAAATATCAGACCTGACCCTTGCCGACAGTTTGAAAGGCTTGTACACTATCGGCTATAAGGTTGTTGGCGGAGTAAAAACCAGCGTTAAGGTTGGTTTGGAGTATATTCAAGTCGCTTACGAGGATGTGGTAAAGGCTACGCAGGATGCTATTTCTGCCGCAAAGACGGCTCTTACAGCTGCATCTACAGCCGATACCTCACGAGAAGCTATCGAAGACAACGAACTCGAGAGAGAGAGTAACGAGAGTGCCCGTAAAACCTCTGAACAGGAACGGGCAGCTGCGGAAAATCAGCGGGCTACAGCCGAAACCGGACGTGACAACGCAGAGAAAGCCCGTGTGACAGAGTTCAACAAAATAAAGACAGATGCCGAGAAAGCTACCGGTGACGCAATCTCTGCCACCGGCAAGACGAATGAGGCTACCCAAAATGCCAATGTTGCCACGAACGCCGCCAATGCCGCCACCGCAGCCGCCAACCAAGCCGCCATTGAAGCGAACAAGTCGGCAGAGAACGCAGATGAAAAGGCGGTACTTGCTGATACCGCAGCGGCCAATGCCAACGACACCGCGGAACATCCTACTTATATCGGACAAGACCACTATGTCTACAAATGGAACAAGACCGCCCAAGCATACGACAAGACAGACATCTACACCAAAGGCGATGCTTTCTCTATCAAGAAGGTGTATGCTTCTGTTGCAGAATTGGAAGCCGATGCCGATAACACAGGGATTGCCGAAGGCGATTTTGTGTTGGTTAATACGGGTGATGTTGAAGACCCCGACAATGCAAAATTGTATGTCAAGGCTGATGGTGACTTTGAGTTCCTTGTCGATATGTCCGGTACTATCGGTTTTACGGGCAAGACACCACAGTTTTCAATGGGCACAATATCCACGCTTGAAGCCGGGTCAACGGCAACGGCTACCATATCAGAGGATGGAGTGGACAGTGACGGCAATCCGAAGTACAAAATAAACTTTGCCATTCCTCGTGGTAATCCCGGTGCTCCTTTCCGTGTTGCCGGAGAATACGCCACCCTTGAAGCCTTGAAATCCGCCGTTCCCGATGGATCGGCTGTTGACGGGTTCATGGCCGTAGGTACTGAAGCTCCTTACGATTACTACGCATGGGTAAACGGCGACTGGGTTAATCAAGGGAAGATAGCTGTCTCTTATACACATCTCCGAGCCCACGAGACATCTCAGGATCTCGT
>ENA-OZVM01000575-OZVM01000575.1-human-gut-metagenome-genome-assembly--contig:-NODE-575-length-13966-cov-4.319819_pt1 | contig 13966 bp, 17 predicted proteins | sample MGYA00243445_ERZ654045 | MGnify/ENA primary metagenome ERZ654045 (study PRJEB26926, sample SAMN06164891) | human gut metagenome | biome: ENVO:00009003; feature: ENVO:2100002; material: ENVO:00002003... | reverse complement strand
GTGATGGATATTACTATCTGACACGACTGAAAGAAGCCGAAGGATTGCATAGGTGTTCTTGCGAGTAGCTCAGATGATTGAATTTTGTATTAAGCCAGTCGGGAATATACCCGGCTGGCATTTGCAAAGAAAGTGTATGAAGTTGTACATAACCCAAATAGTATGTCAAAAGAATATGATTATCTAATAGTTGGTGCCGGGCTTAGTGGTTCTGTATTTGCACACGAAGCCAAGAAAAGAGGGCGCAGATGCCTTGTGATAGACAAACGTCCTCATTTTGGTGGCAATGTTTATTGTGAACAGATAGCTGGCATTAATGTGCATCAATATGGACCGCATATATTTCATACGGACAATAAAGAAGTTTGGGATTATGTAAATTCATTTGTTGAATTCAATCGGTTTACCAACTCGCCCCTCGCTTGCGTCAATGGGAGAATGTATAACCTTCCGTTCAACCTAAATACGTTCTATCGGCTTTGGGGTGTACGCACACCTTCCGAAGCAAAAGATAAGATAGAAGAACAACGTAAGCGATTTGCCCACATTTCAAGCCCTTCAAACTTAGAAGAACAGGCTTTGAAATTATGCGGAGAAGATATATACCAGCTTCTTATTAAAGGATATACCGAGAAACAATGGGGGCGTAAATGTACTGAACTTCCTACATCAATTATCAAACGCCTTCCGTTTCGGTTTACGTTCGATAACAACTATTTCAACGACCGTTATCAAGGAGTGCCAATAGGCGGTTACAATAAGCTAATCAGCAAATTGCTTGATGGAATTGAGGTTCGTTTGGGTGTGGATTACATTCAAAATAGGACTGAATTAAACCAAATCGCAGACAGCATTTTCTATACTGGCTGTATAGATGAGTACTTCGACCATTCGTTAGGGTATCTTGAATACAGGAGCCTTAGATTTGAGCATACGTTGTTGGAGATAGATAATTATCAAGGCAATGCTGTTGTGAATTTCACAGATAGAAGCGTGCCGTACACTCGTGTAATTGAGCACAAGCATTTTGAGTTCGGGAAGCAACCAAATACGATAATTACCCATGAATACCCTAATGCGTATAAGCATGGAGAAGAGCCATATTATCCAATAAATAATCAGAGAAATAACGAACTGTACGAAAAGTATAAATCGCTTGCAAATCAACAAAGCAATGTTGTTTTCTGTGGCAGACTTGCTGAATACAAGTATTACGATATGGATGATGTGATTGAAAATGTATTGAACCTATGGAAGTAACTATAAGACCTCAAAGAGTATCTGATGCGGAACTTAGCTGGAAGATGCGAAAGGATAAGGATATATGGAAATTTGCTATTTGCGAAAGCCCCTACTCTCCCCTATCCCTTGAATCAGAAACGAAGTTTTATCGTGAACAGATTGAATGTAACGATTGCATTCGTTTCGCAGTTCTGGCAGACAATATTTATGTTGGCAATGTATTCATTGACAGAATAAATAATTCTGCGCATAAATTTGGAGAGCTACACACCCACATACTCAACAAAGATTATTGGGGAAAAGGAATAGGTTATGAGTGCAACCGCCTTATCCTTGACTATGCTTTCCGCATCGCTAAAATGAAAGGAATCTATCAATATATTAACCCCGATAATGTTGCTGCATGGAAGAATGCTTTAAAACTTGGGTTTAAAGATTTGGGAAGTCCTGCTATCAGACCCACTACACATTCATTTGGAATAAAAAGAGAGCAATGGATAAAAGAATAGAAATCATAGAATTGCCGGTGTCTGAACTTAAAACCGAGTTCGGGAACCCTCGCAAGCCATTAAAGAAAAAGGCTAAGGAGAAGTTGAAGGAATCACTTGATAATCTCGGTGATTTCGGCGTTATCGTGATTGATGAACATAATAACATCATATCCGGGCATCAACGTGTTTCAATTCTTATGGATAACCCAGATACGCAGGTGCTATGTAAACGCCTTATCGGTTACAGTGAATCGGAATTGAAGGCAATCAACATCAAAGCTAACACCCATGCCGGTGAGTGGGATATGGATAAACTTGCCGAATGGACCGCTGACTTGAAGATTGATTTGAGCCTTGACCTTGGGAATCTCAACACAAAGGAAACCAAGATTAAAGACATGGAGCTGATTCGCTACGAAAAGTACGACTACGTAATGATTGTATGCCGCAACGAAATAGACTATCTGAATTTGACTCGTGCCATTGGCATTGATGATAAGAAAGTGCTCGTTGCCAAAAACGCCACTAAAGAGAGAAAGATAAAAGCTCGTGCCATTTGGTATGATGATATTAAAGCGCAAATCGTTCCTAAAAAAGAAAAGATATGAGAAGTTTCAATGTGCTGCTTACGTGCTGCTCCATCCACGTAAAAGAGGTTATAGATTGTTTGAGAAACAATGAAGATGGAGTTAAAGTAAAGGTATATGTCGCAAACTCTGTCGCTGCCAATCTTCCACCCGAAGAACTTTCGGACGGAAATTTTGTGGTGCCGCCTGTTACAGCACCGGAGTATATCGAAACAATCATATCCATTTGCAAGGAACACGATGTTTCGATTGTTATGCCGACCGCGACATTGGAACTTGAAATCATGGCTCGTGCAAAAGAGAAGTTTGCACAAAACGGAATCATTGTTTCTGTGTCCTCCATTGAAAGCCTATTGATAGCTAACAACAAAATCGCTTTATACAGTTGTTATGCCGACTTAATGCCAAAACAAGTTATTCCTAATGGCATTTCAGATGTGGACGCTTTTGCCGCTATGTTCAAGTATAAGAATAGCTCTATCTGCTGCAAAGTAGATAATCTGTGCGGAGGTAAAGGCTTTGCTGTTGTGGATGATAAGAAGTGTAACGATACTTCTTTATTCAACAAGTTCGGAGAAAACAGATATATTTCACTCCACGATTTGAAATCCATAGTAGGGAATGGAAAGAACAAAGTTATCCTTCAGCAGAGAATCGAAGGACTTGACTATACCGTAAGCATACTTGCCAATCAAGGAGTGGTTACTCATATCTGTGGGTACGTCGGCTACATGATGGCTTTTGGCTCCATTATGTATGGAGAAATCCAGCCAAATAGCATGGCTTATGATATTGTGACGAAAATTGTAGCCGAACTTAAACTTGATGGGAATGTAGCCTTTGATTTCATCCTAAGAAAGAGCGGAAAGGTTGTATTACTTGAAATCAATCCTCGCATCAACGCTTCACTGCCGTTTGTTCGTCAAGCCGGTTGCAATATGGTTTACTTGCGTTGCAAACAGTTACTTGGTTTTGAAGTGCCAGCCGAATGCGTAATGAAAGAAGGACTTAAAATGAAAAAGTTCTATGACACCCGATATTACGTTTAACATATACGTCATGTCGTATCAGCGACCTCACAAGATAATGACTAAGAACTGCCTTGAATACTGTACTTATGTCGTTAGAGAGGAAGAAGTTGATGCTTATAGGGATGCAGGCATAGATGATATGCTTGTTATCCCTAAAGACGCCACGCTTGAATGTGGCGGTAAGGTCCATAGCTTCATGTCAACGCTATATTGGATTATCGAGAATACCCCGGAAGACGTGATATTTGTCGCTGATGATGATATAAAGCATTTCTGTTACCGCTTGGATAATTACACTGCCATCACAGCTGAGAACTATCCAGACTGGAAAGAAAGGACTTGCGATGAAATACTTCGCATCGGTCAGCAACTTTACGACTTGAATCTTGGACTTGCTTTTGATAATCCGCAAATGGCTCTGTATGTATATGACAAGGAATTTTGCTTCAAAGGAATGCCCGGTCATGTGAGGTGGATAAACAAGAAAGCCCTCAAAGCCAAATATGATTTGAAGGACCCGGCAATATCCGATGTGGATATGATGTTGCAGGAATTACTTATGAATAGGATTGTCCTACTGCCAAAGTATTTCCATAGCTATGGTATTCAAGCATCCAATAAGGGTGGCGTAACGATTGATTCCAAAAGGAATTTCGAATATAGATGTGCAATGAAAAATAAATGGGGAAAGTATTATGAGTTTGATTTTAGAAAAAATACAGCAAAGATTAATGTCAAAAGGTGATTTGGGCATAAGCGCACCTTTATACATTTCAGACAAAAGCGATTTTAAGCGGAATATAACCGACTTCATGACTGCTTTCCGAGAGTATTACCCTAACTACAATATAGGGTATAGTTTCAAAACGAACTACTGCCGGGATTTCATTGATGTGGTTAGAGAGGTTGGTGGATATGCCGAAGTGGTATCTCCTGCTGAATATCAGCTTGCCCGGAACTGCGGATTTGAAGATTGTGAAATTATCTACAATGGGGTAATCCCAGATACAGAAGATAAGATACGATGCGCTAATCATGGTGGAATAGTAAATATTGATAATGTAGGTGAACTTGGTTCGCTTTTTGGAATATCTGCCCACCCCATTGCAATAGGAATCAGGTTGAATTTCGATATAGGGAATGGCGTAGTTTCAAGATTTGGAATTGACGTTGATAGCAAAGGTTATCAAGAAATCATAGAATTACAGCGAAGAGGATTGATAAGAGTAAAGTGCGTCCATTGCCATATCTCCTACGCTCGCGGACTGTCGTATTTCAAGAAACGTGCAGAAATGATGGTTAAGTTTGCGAAGGAGCTTGGAGCCAGCATCGTTGATATTGGCGGCAATATGTTTGGGCGCATGGACGATAGTCTGAAATCTCAATATGGTGAATATGTACCATCGTATGTGGAATATGCTAAAGTTATTGGTGAAGTATTTGCAAGAGAGTTTCCCAATGGAGAAGTGCAACTAATCACCGAAAACGGGACACCGATAGTTTCCACCTCAATGTCTTTGCTTGCAACCATTATCGGCAAGAAGGTTATCAAAGGAAAGACAATGCTTGTTGTTGACTGTAAACGTGATGATGTTGGGTTCGTTTGCCACACAAAGAATCCTCCATGCAACGTGCTTGCTGATACTGGAGATTATGTTGAACACGCTACGATATACGGATGCACCTGTATTGAGAATGACATAATCCATCGTGATTATTCCGGTTATGCTAACATCGGTGATAAGATTCTTATCTCTAATATTGGTGCCTATGGATGCAATGTTGCCAACGACTTCATTACGCATAGACCTAAGTGTATCAGTGTTGATGAAATATGTCCGTTAAACCTTGTTTAACTCACTGTTAATCAGTTGCTTATGTTTGTACAAATCGCTAATATTCAGTATCTTAGCTATATAAAAGAAAAGCAAAGTATAACGACTTAAAAATAGGAGATAGAACAATGAAACGAATAGATGCAGCAAAGCAAATATTATCACTGTACAATAATTATGAGATACGAAAGGTTGCACTAAAAACCATTTATAATAGAATATTCAAAGATGGTAGCAACTGGAGATTAATAGGATATGCACACGATTATACAGTTTAAAGATTATGGCAAATTCACTATACACCCAGCATGGGCACAATATGTATGAGGTTTCATCTCTCATTCAGAAAGCAATTCGTAGGAGTAACGTAGGTTACGCCTGCTATGCTGCAAACGAGCTAATGCCAAGATACAGAAGTTATCTTTGGAAACGATTGTTGTGCGTTTCAGCAGAGGATTGTTACGACCTAATCACCAATAAGATTGTAGCACTCAAACAGGCTGATGATTCACAAGATTGGAGAAATAAATCTCCCTTGTTTATTGAAAAGGCTATTGGCATTCTGCTTGCAGCAAGAAAAAACCGCGATGCAGATTACTTCGCCTGCAACCTTCTCAATTCAAGAGATAGAATCGAGTTTGATAAGGATGAATATGTAGGCAATTATGCCGGGTGCTACACCAAGAATGGACACGATATGTTTCTTGTATCAGGATTGTTGGAGCGTGCCATAATAGGGCTTGACGATGTTAGAGCCGGTTACTTGGCAAACGAACTGATGGTTAGATACCGTGAATTTCTATGGAAGCGGATTATAACCATATCCAGCAATCTGAATTATCAGAATGTGACCAACGAGATTATAGCGTTAAAGAAGGCTGATGATATGCAGCCATCCACTTCGCCTAAATCGTCAATTTTTGTAGCGAAAGCTGTAACTGTTCTTTTGAAGGTTGTTAAGTATGGGTATGCTGATTTTTATGTGAATGATTTTGCCTATCTCATCGTGCATTTGAGCGATTACGATAACCGGTGCATGGTAATACCGGACTACGTGTTTGACTGCCACACTCACAGAGGCAGACAGCTTGGTAAAACGAAAAGAGAGTTTATAGTGGCTGAACAAGCCGCACTCACTCCGCACGTCAATGGAGAATATGATAATCTTAGCTGGGATAGATTTTTCTACTTGGAGAAGAATGGATTCTATGATAAGAACAACATCACTCCACGCCCAGATGAAAATAGGATGAAGGAAATTGTAAATGGCTGTATTCAACAGTCGTTGTTTGATTAAAAAATATCAATGCGCCTTCAATAAAACGATTGGCGTATTGGTGTGTAAAGTAATAAGATTATGGGAAAGAAGGAAAGACAAGAATTATTCTTGAAGTACTTCAAAGAAGCTAAAGGGATTGTGTCTTATGCCTGTCAAAAGATAGGCATAACTCGTTCATGTTATTACAAATGGCTTGATATGGACCCAAAGTTTAAGGAGAAGTGCGAAGAAGTGAATGAAGAAGTTATTGATATTGTTGAGTCCAAACTTCTCTCGGCAATCAATAACGAGGATTTAACCGCCATCATTTTTTATCTGAAAACCAAAGGCAAAAAGCGTGGTTACGTTGAACGTGTTGAACAGGATATAAATGTGAATCCTTTCGAGCAGTTAATGAAAGAATTACCCGACTTGGACGAAGATTAATGAAAAAGGAAAGCAAAGGCATACGATACATGAAACGATGGCGCGCCGATTGGAATACTTTTGTACGTGACGTTTTGAAAGCTCGCTTGGATAAAGAACAGCAAGCTATCATCACGTCCGTACAGTTCAATCGCATGACCGCTGTTGCTTCGGGAACTGCTCGTGGCAAGGATTTCGTTAGTGCCTGCGCTTGCCTATGCTTTATGTATCTTACTCCAAAGTTTGACAAAAACGGCAGATTGGTAGAAAACACCAAAGTTGCTATGACCGCCCCAACGGGCAGGCAGGTGGAGAATATTATGACCCCGGAAGTCCGAAGGCTCTTAAGAAACGCTGGGTGTCTGCCCGGTCGCCTTGTTTCAAACGATATTCGTACAAACTATGAGGAATGGTTTCTAACCGGCTTTAAGGCTGACGATAGGGCTACCGAAGCATGGTCTGGTTTTCATGCTGTAAACACTATGTTCGCTGTCACGGAAGCATCCGGTGTATCTGAAATCATTTATAATGCCATCGAAGGTAACTTGCAGGGAAATTCTCGGCTGTTAATCGTGTTTAACCCAAACATTACAACAGGGTACGCTGCCAAAGCCATGAAATCCGATCGCTTCGCTAAATTTAGGCTAAGCTCCCTAAACGCAGAGAATGTTGTAAGCAAAAAGATGGTTATCCCCGGACAGGTGGACTACGAATGGGTAAAAGATAAGGTGGAAAATTGGTGCTCTCCAATACAGAAAACAGATTTTAATGAGGGAGAAGGAGATTTTGAATGGGAGGGCAAATACTATCGTCCCAATGATTTGTTTCGGGTAAAGGTTCTTGGAATGTTCCCGAAGGTATCAGAAGATGTCCTTATTCCTTATGAATGGATTGAAATCGCCAACGAGAATTGGAGAAGGCTGCAAGAAGAAGGCTTTGTACCTAAGAAGAAAGCCAAAGTCGGTGTCGATGTTGCCGGCATGGGACGTGATGATAGCGTACTTTGTCCTCGATATGGGAACTATGTGCCCGAATTTGAAGCCCATCAATCAGCAGGAACGGCAGACCATATGCACGTAGCCGGAATGGTAACCAAGCACCTTGAAAAGAAAGGGGCGAAAGCTTTTATTGATACCATTGGCGAAGGTGCCGGAGTATTTTCACGTTTGCAGGAACTTGGGTATAAAAACGCTTTCTCCTGCAAATTCTCCGAGAGCGCACACGGCTTGCATGACATAACAGGAGAATATACCTTTGCTAATATGCGAGCATATCTATTTTGGGCAGTACGCGATTGGTTGAATCCCAAAAACGGTTTCGGTGCCGCACTTCCACCTTGCGATAAATTGATGGAAGAAGCTACCGAAACGCATTGGGCATTTATGAGTAATGGCAGTATTATCATAGAGAAGAAAGAGGACATCAAAAAGCGTATAAAGCGTTCTCCCGACTGGTTTGATGCGCTTGCCAACACTTTCTATCCGCACGATTATTTGGCTGTTAGCGATGAAGAGATTTTGAGAGACGTATTATAATTGTAGAACTTAAAAATAAACAACATGATTGATGTTAATGAATTAAGAATTTGTAATCTTGTGAAAATCAAGACTTCTAATGATGCCGCATATTATCCGATATATGCAATTGATGGTATGGGATTGAAAGTTATTCTTGGTAGTACAAGGCAATGTGAAGGATGGAAAGATGTAAGCCTTCTGAAACCTATTCCTATAACAGAAAAGGTTCTTTTAAAATGTGGCATGGAGGAATATAATGAAGATAGCTCTATTATCAAGTATGGCTATCGTTGCGATGAATTTAGAATATGTATTGTTGTTACCGGAATGAATAGGTATATTTTACACATTCATAATCTGAAAACAGGAGAGCAAATTTGTGGTAAGGAAATACAATACTTGCATCAGCTTCAAAATATATACTTTGATTTAATAGGAAAAGAATTGGAGGTTTCGTTATGAATACAATAGGTCCGCTATTATATAAAATCAGTTGCAAAAAGCCATCCCTACTTACAGAGGAAGGTCTAAAACACATACATCATAAATTCGTAAACGACCCTATTAGACTTGGATATATCAAGGCTAAACAAGACATATTGACTTCTTCTATCCCAGTCATTATTGTAGATACCGCTAATAACACCATTGAAACAAAATATGATGATGAAACGACAGCGGCTCTTGATAAAATTGATAGAGAGTTATGCGAATATATCAATAGAGAATATGGAGAGTATTTATCATTTACAATAAAAGAAGAAAGATGAAACAACAAGATTTAAACCGTATTGCAATATTCTTAGGCAAAAAGTTGCCTATTCCACAGCAAGAACATATAGCCGATACAATCAGAAAGATAGAATCAATATTGCAGAATAAGAAGATAAACAAGTTCGTCAATGCTTCAGTAAAGGAAGGATATACTAAGGCATTGGAAATACTGCGGAATAACGATGTGTCTTTCAATGACTATGATGAATTGAAAACAATGCAATCTAAATCAATCGCTGCTATTGCTGTTGATTATTTAAAAGGTGATTGTGCGCAGGAAGTTCTTTGTGGAATACCATTAAAATAGCTGAATATTATTTGAATTTCAAATAATTATCTATCTTTGCAATAACTGAAATAAGCGGTGTGAAGTCGCACCGCACAACTGTATAACAATGGACGAAATCACCGCTATTCTTGATAGTTCAAGACCTATCACTGATATTATCAGTGACTTGAAAGAAAAGTCAGTGGAGGTTCCCGAATGGAGCAAGCTACTGAATGACTACGAACCTACCCGGCACCGTATCGTAAACGATAAGGAGAATCGTAAGGACAAAGTTAAATCTGACGGTACACTGGAGCGTGCCTCACGTATTCACTTGGGGCTGGAAAAGCTGCTCACCAAGCGCACCACAGAATTTATGTTTGCCATCCCGGTAAGACGTGTTTACCACAACACGGAAGAGAATGACAAACGCCAGCAGATAGCAAAAGCCATTGAAGCCATCTATAAGTACGCCCGAATCGATAGCGAGAACATCAGGCGCGGCAACGCTTATTTCGCTTCCTGCGAGATATTCACCATTTGGTATGCGGTGGAAAAGCCCAATTCCCTATATGGTTTCAAAAGCAAGTACAAGCTGAAATGCAAGACTTATTCGCCTATGGATGGGGTGTCACTCTATCCACTACTTGACGAAATGGGCGATATGCTTGCTATGTCCTTTGAGTACAAGAAGAAAATCAAGGATAAGGAAGTGACTTTCTTTGAAACCTACACAGCCGATCGCCATTACAAATGGAAGCAGCAGGATAGTAACTGGGTGGCTGTATCTGAGCCGCAATCCATCAAGATAATGAAGATACCCGGTGCATACGCTTTCCGTCCTGTCCCCATCTATCACGGACTTACTCATATCCGGGAGGAGATAGAATATACCCTGTCCCGTAATTCCGATGTGATAGCCTACAACTCGGCACCGGTATTAAAGGTTTCGGGTAAGCTTGTCGGTGATGAGGATAAAGGTGAATCACGCAGATTGTTCCGACTGGAAAACGGTGGTGATGTAGCTTATGTATCATGGACCCAAGCCATCGAAGCGTTGAAGTACCATGTGGAAACCCTGCTCAAACTATTCTTTATGCAGGGACAGATGCCCGACCTCTCTTTTGAGAACATGAAGAGCCTTGGCAACATCGGGTTTGACGCAAGACAGATGATGTTGTCGGATGCCCATTTGAAGATTGGCGATGAATCCGGTACATGGATAGAGTTCTTTGAACGCGAGTGTAGCGTAATAAAGGAGTTCTTGAAATTTATGAACACTGATTGGAAAGATGAAATAGACAATGTAGAAGTGGAGCACATTATCACTCCTTTCATACAGAACGATGAAACCGCCATGACTGATAGGCTTATCAAGCAGAATGGCGGTAAGCCCATCAAGAGCCAGCTTGAAACGATTCGTGAAGCCGGGTATTCCAACGACCCGGAAGCTACGCTCAAACAAATTCAAGAAGAAGATAAAGTTGCATCGCAAGCAAGGGTGAACAGCTTGTTTGAAGGTGCTGAATAATCATATAAAATTTATTGAAATGAAAAAGTACATTGGAACAAAACAGATTGAAGCCGAACCTATGACAAGGGGTGATGCGTGGGGAAAACATCTTCTTAGGGAAAAGCCGTCAGTGGAAAATTTTGATGATGCAGGTTATCATGTAAAGTACAAGGATGGTTACGAAAGCTGGTCGCCTGCCGAATCTTTTGAGGAAGCATATAAGTGCGCTGACACTTTCCTTGACCGTTTGATAATTGAGAAGAAAGACCTTGCAGAGAAGTTTGAGAAATGCTCTGCTTTTGTTCGTTCCGACAAATTCCGTGAGGTGGTAAAGGATGACATTCAAGCGTTTTTGCTTGTGTTACAGCGTGAGTTGATGGGAAGATACAGTCACGTTTTAGATTATAGACTTTTTGCAGATTCTTTCCGTATGGAACACATGAGCTTTGGCATGGCAATCGAAGCGTTGAAATTCGGTCTTTCCATCCGTAGAAGTGGCTGGAACGGCAAAGGTTTAATGGTATTCAAGCAAGTACCAGCCCATATCGAGAGTGACATCATTCCTAAGATGCAATCACTCCCCCAATCGGCAAAAGACCTTATTCTGAAAGGTAAGGGATTCATTGACTACACAAGTCAGTGTCTTATCTACAACGAGAATACTGGGCGTGCAGATTCATGGGTTCCGTCTATCAGTGATGTGTTTGCCGAAGATTGGGAGATTGTACAGTAATAGAAAAAAAGAAACGTCAGCGTGGGTAACTGCGCTGCCGTTTCATCAAAATCAAGTATCAGTATGAGAAATAGAATATCTAAATGGCTCATCAAGTTAGCCGACAAAATCAATCCGCAAGAACGGTTGAGCAGTATTGAAAGAGTTAACAACTACGAAGCGAAGAAACTTGGTATCTGTCTTGGTCGCACAAAGAAAGAAATCAAGGACTACCGCAAGAAGATGAAACTCGATGAAGGCTGGTCCAATCGCAAAGCCGATGAAATGCTTGTCATGGAGGTTAAGAACGAAGTGCGCCAGTCCATTATCAACTCCATCAACCAAAGGGGATTGATTGAATACTCCGTTGAAAAGGTGGGTGACGAACTTCATGTTACCGGTGAAATCAAAGTTTATATCAAGAAAGAATCGCATGAAAGTTCCAATAGATGAAATGACGTTTGCCGAAAGCGAATATCATAGAGGTAACAAAATATGGAACGCCCAAACGCTTTATGACTTTGCTAAGGCAAAGGAGTACTCCATTATGGATATGCCGCTTTGGAATATTGACTGACGACAGAGCCGTTTGAGTGCAGCCAGCTTCACCAATTTATCTTTCAATGCAAGCGTATACGTGACTGTTCCCTTGATTATCCTATCCTATTGGATGAGGTTGGGCAAATAGCTGACGGTTATCACAGACTATGTAAAGCCATCTTGGAAGGCAAAGAAACGATTAAGGCTATCCGGCTATTGGAAATGCCTGCACCCGATAGAATTGAAGAATAATGGCAAAGAAAGTAATACCGCAATCTAAGTATCATTGCCGGGATTGTGCGCATAGTTACGACTGGCACGAGAAGAATTTGAAAGGCGAGTTCTTCATGTGCCGTTGCCCTTTCTTTAAATGGAGTAAGTTTTTGAATAGAGATATATGTGACAAGTTCAAGAAGAAATGAAGCGAGAGATAAAATGTTCAGAGTGTGGTAAACATCTGTTTAATACTGATAAACCAGACGGACCCGCCATGTCAGAAGCCCTAAGAATGGGCTTTGTTGCAAAGATGCCATTCTTGTATGGGATAAGTGGATGCTTTTTCTTCTGCAATAAAGAATGCAACAAGGAATGGGCAAAAAAGAATATCTCCAAAGAGGCAAAAGTAGAAGGTGATAAATCTATTGCCAAATTGAAAGCAGAGCAACCGCAGATGGTTGAAGATATGGCAAGGGCTGCTTCTCGCCTTGTTGAAGTATTAAACAAGTTCAAGAAGAAGTAGTGTATGGCAAAGCCTAAAATCCCCAACCAAAAGAAAAAGTATCAGGAACTCAACAACCGGCTGAACAGATATGTCGCCCTTGTTGAGCAAATCTATGACACCCTTAACTTGGAAGCCGCCAAAGCCGTGTCACGTACCGATTACTCCGCTGATAGCGACAAGCCGTTCAAGTGGGCTGATTATCCTCAAACAAGGAAGCAGATAGACGATATTCAGATGCAATTTGTGGATGATATTCATGCCGTCATTTATCGAGGAACGTCCGAGGAATGGCAGAATAGTAACGAGGTGCAGGATTTGATGGCTGATAAGGTGCTGCAAGCATACGATGCCATTGTTGACAAGAAAAAGTACACTGTATTGTATCAGACAAACTCCGATGCACTGAAAGCCTTTCAGAACAGAAAGGATAAAGGCTTGAATGTATCTGATAAACTTTGGAACCAATCGACCATATACAAAGAAGAACTGGAAGCTGCCATTTCCTGCGCCATTCAGAAAGGTACAAGTGCCATCACGCTGAGCAAACAAATCTCCAAATACCTGCTTGACTTCCCATCGTTGCAAAAAGATTACAAAGAAAAGTATGGTAGTGCAAAGCATCTGAAGGATTGCGAGTACCGTTCTATTCGGCTGGCCCGATCAGAAATCAATATGGCTTACCGGACCGCTGAAAACGAGCGGTGGAAACAGATGGACTTTGTGGTAGGCTATGAAATCAAACGCTCCGGCAGAGAATTTCCTTGTACCGTCTGTGAATCACTTACAGGAAAATACCCAAAGGATTTCATTTGGACTGGTTGGCATCCGACCTGCAGGTGTTACAAAATTCCCATACTCAAAACAGAGGAAGAGTTCTGGGCATTGGATGGGCGAAGTGCTGCCATCGCCGAAAGCGTGAATGAGGTGAAAGATGTGCCCGATGGGTTCAAGCAATGGGTTCTATCTAACCAGCAAAGAATCAATGAAGCAAAAAGAAATGGAACGCTACCGTATTTTTTGTTGAACAACAAATCTGTGCTAAATAGAATAT
>ENA-OZVM01000569-OZVM01000569.1-human-gut-metagenome-genome-assembly--contig:-NODE-569-length-14100-cov-4.415308_pt1 | contig 14100 bp, 5 predicted proteins | sample MGYA00243445_ERZ654045 | MGnify/ENA primary metagenome ERZ654045 (study PRJEB26926, sample SAMN06164891) | human gut metagenome | biome: ENVO:00009003; feature: ENVO:2100002; material: ENVO:00002003... | reverse complement strand
GGTCTATCATCAGTGCCGCCGTGCCTACCGCGCTGCCGCCCGTTACAACACCCGAACGTCCGGAACACGGCAACCGCGTATGGGCTCCCAGCATCCGGCATCACAACGGTGAGTTCTACATATTCTGGGGAGATCCCGATCAAGGAATATTCATGGTGAAATCCGCTAAAGCGGAAGGCCCGTGGAGCGAGCCTGTACTGGTGAAAGAGATTAAAGGCATTATCGACACGTGTCCGCTTTGGGATGAGGACGGCAAAGTATATCTGGCGCATGCATACGCCGGCAGCCGCGCCGGGCTGAAAAGCGTAATCTCCGTGTGCGAACTGAATGCCGGCGCAACGAAAGCAATCGGCCCGTCACGTATCATTTTCGACGGCCACGAAGCCCACCAGACATGCGAAGGTCCGAAACTCTACAAGAAAGACGGCTATTACTACATATTCCTCCCTGCCGGAGGAGTAGCAACCGGCTGGCAGGTGGTGCTTCGCTCCAAGAACATTTACGGCCCTTACGAAAGCCGCACCGTGCTTGCACAAAGCAACACCCCTGTCAACGGGCCTCACCAGGGCGGATGGGTGGATACTCCTACCGGCGAGGACTGGTTCATGCACTTTCAGGATGTAGGCGCCTACGGACGGGTGGTACATTTGCAACCTATGAAATGGATAGACGGATGGCCCGTAATAGGCACGGATAAAGACAATGACGGATGCGGCGAACCCGTGCTGACTTACCGCAAGCCCGATGTAGGCGGAACATATCCAACCTGTACCCCGCAGGAAAGCGACGAGTTCGACGGATACACCCTCTCCCCCCAATGGCAATGGCATGCCAACATCAACGACAAATGGGCCTATTATGCCGGCGACCGGAGCATGGTACGCCTTTACTCGCATCCCGTGACGGAAGATTACAAAAACCTATGGGATGTACCCAATCTGCTGTTGCAGAAAACCCCGGCGGACAATTTTACGGCAACCATGAAACTGACATTCAGCCCCAATCCCAAATACAAGGGAGAGCGTACCGGGCTGGTTGTCATGGGTATGGACTATGCCGGACTAATCATGGAAAATACGGAGCAAGGCCTTATGCTTTCGCAAGTCACTTGCCGGAAAGCGGATAAAGGAACAGCCGAAAAAGCAAACGGCAGTATTTCCCTGAACAATCCCACCGTATATCTGCGTGTCAAGTTCAGCGCCGACGGTGAGAAAGTGAAAAAGACAGACGACCTGCTTGTACTCTGCCAATTCAGTTACAGCCTCGACGGCAAGAAGTTCCGACCGCTCGGAGAGACGTTTCAAGCCAGAGAGGGTAAATGGATAGGCGCCAAAGTAGGCATGTTCTGCACGCGTCCCGCCATTCGCGCCAATGACGGCGGCTGGGCCGATGTCGACTGGTTCCGCATCACAAAGAAATAGTCACCTTAATCAAAATATCATTTTAAGAAACAAATATCCCTATTATAACTTATGAGAAACAGAATCACATACTTACTCGCCTGTCTCGTCGTTTCGAGCGGCAGCCTTGCGCAATCTATCTACAAGGACAACAGTTACAGTCCGGCAGAGCGTGCGGAAGATTTGGTAAAGCAACTTACATTGGAAGAAAAAGTCGCCTTGATGATGGATAATTCCAAGCCGGTAGAGCGGCTAGGCATCAAGCCGTACAACTGGTGGAACGAGGCCTTGCACGGAGTGGCCCGCAGCGGTTGGGCAACCGTATTTCCGCAACCCATCGGCATGGCGGCTTCATTCTCTCCCGAAGCCCTGCACACCGCTTTCGTCGCCGTATCCGATGAAGCCCGCGCCAAGAATGCCGCATATTCCGCGGAAGGAAGCTACAAACGCTATCAGGGATTGACAATCTGGACTCCCACCGTCAATATCTACCGTGACCCTCGCTGGGGACGCGGCATAGAAACCTATGGAGAAGACCCGTATCTGGCAAGCGTAATGGGTGTCAGCGTCGTGAAAGGCCTGCAATGCCTGGACGAAAACGAGAAGTATGACAAAGTACACGCTTGCGCCAAACATTTTGCCGTACATTCCGGCCCCGAATGGAACCGCCACAGTTTCAATGCGGAGAACATCAGTCCGCGCGACCTGTATGAAACCTATCTCCCGCCTTTTGAAGCCTTGGTAAAAGAAGGAAAAGTAAAAGAAGTGATGTGTGCCTACAACCGCTTTGAGGGTGAACCGTGTTGCGGCAGTAACCGGCTGCTGAACCATATACTCCGCCGGGAATGGGGCTACGACGGCATTGTCGTATCGGATTGCAGCGCCATCAGCGACTTCCACAACGACAAAGGACACAAGACCCATGCCGATGCGGCATCCGCCTCTTCCGCCGCCGTCTTGAGCGGAACAGACCTGGAGTGCGGTTCCAATTACCGTTCGCTGACGGAAGGAGTAAAGAAAGGCTTCATCGATGAAGCGGATATCGACCGTTCCGTAAAGCGTCTTCTGCAAGCACGTTTTGAATTAGGCGAGATGGACGAGCCGGACCAGGTGAAATGGGCGCAGATACCCTACTCGGTCGTTTGTTCCGACAAGCACGACTCGTTATCGCTGGACATGGCACGCAAATCCATGACACTGCTCCTGAACAAGAACAATGCACTGCCTCTCGAACGAGGCGGAACGACTATCGCGGTAATGGGGCCTAACGCCAATGACTCGGTAATGCAGTGGGGCAATTACAACGGTCTCCCCAAACGTACCATAACCATTTTGGACGGTATCCGCTCGGCCATGGGCAAGGATGACAAACTTATCTACGAACAAGGATGTTCATGGGTGGAACGCACACTGATACGCAGCGTATTCAACCAATGTAAATCCAAGGAAGGCGCCGGTTTCAGCGCCCGTTACTGGAACAACACAGAGTTTAAAGGCGCACCCGCAGCCACTTCCCGACTGACCACCCCGTTCCGTCTCTGCACTTCCGGAGCCACCGTTTTCGCTCCGGGCGTAAACCTGACCGACTTCTCCGCCACGTATCAAAGCGTATTCACCCCTCAGGAGACGGGAGAAGTAGTCTTCGACTTCTATTGCTACGGTTCCGTCAAACTGCTGGTGGACGGCAAAGAGATAGGCAGCTTCACAAACAAACACGGCAGCCGTCCGCGCGCCTACGGAATGCACGTGAATGCCGGAAAATCGTATGACATCGAAATCAAATTCCAATACTTCTCCAGCGATGCCCAGCTCAACTTCGATTTGGGCTTTAAAGAAGAAGCGGACATACAGCGTTCGGTAGCAAAGGTGAAAGACGCCGACGTCGTAATCTTTGCAGGCGGCATCTCCCCTCAACTGGAAGGCGAGGAAATGGGTGTGAAGCTGCCCGGCTTCAGAGGTGGCGACCGTACGGACATCGAGCTGCCTGCCGTTCAGCGGGAAATGATTAAGGCGCTTCATGACGCGGGAAAGAAAGTGATTTTCGTCAACTGTTCGGGCTCGCCCATTGCCATGGAACCGGAAACGGAATACTGCCAGGCCATACTGCAAGCATGGTATCCGGGACAATCGGGCGGTAAAGCCGTTGCCGAAGTGCTGTTCGGCGATTACAACCCCGCAGGACGGCTGCCGGCAACATTCTACCGCAATCTTGCCCAGTTACCGGACTTCGAGGATTATAATATGGCAGGACACACCTATCGTTTCTTTAACGGCGAACCGCTCTTCCCCTTCGGCTACGGTTTGAGTTATACGACGTTCAAATACGGCAAAATACAACTGAAATCATCCGCCCAAACAGGTGAAACCGTAAAAATCACCATACCGGTGACCAACACAGGCAGCCGCAACGGCGAAGAAGTAGTGCAGGTGTACCTCAAAAAGCAAGGCGAAGCAGACGGGCCTGTCAAGACTTTACGCGCCTTTAAACGCGTGTATATCCCCGCAGGAAAGACCGTGAAAGTCGAATTGGAGTTAACGCCCAAACAATTGGAATGGTGGGACAGCGCCACCAATACGATGCGTACCATGCCCAATACATTCGATGTGATGGTGGGTGGAAGTTCCAAAGACAGCGATTTACAGAAGAAAACGCTGAAACTGCTATAAAAGGACGGCCGTAAGGCTTATAAATCAATACAGCCATACCGCCTGCCATCGGCGGTTCCCATATAAGAAGCCGGAAGTCTTATCCAAAGAGACTCCCGGCTTCTCCATATAGCAACGAAAGTGCCGGCACGTGGTACAGAAAGTACCGGCACATGGTACACTTGGTACCAACGGTTGAAACTTCAGATACCAACGGTTGGTACACCTGCTACCAAAGGCAGGTACTTCGAATACCAACGGTTGGTACTTGATGTTTCAACCGTTGGTATTTCCGGTAATATCAGGGAGAAAACTTATCAGTACCGTATGCAAGGACGGAATGTATCAGGGAACGTACAGGAAAGCCTAAATAAATAGGGGATAAACCAACCGCGGAATGCTGAAGTTCGGTTTATCCCCTTACTGCGTAGGAATATTAATCAATCAAAGAAATACGAACAAGTTTAATTCTGTGTCAACAATCTCTTTTCCGATATCTTATCATACTCTTTACCGTCGATGGTAATATTCGTGGTATTTTCCACTTGCAGATAAGTATTGTCGGCGGTTTCTATCTCGATATTTTCCAAAGTGACGCCGGCCACCTTATTGATGAAAGCTCCTTTCTGCGCGTCGGTTATCCGCATGTTTCTGACGGAAAAGTTCTCGATGGGCATTTCCGGCAGTCCGTTCAGGAACATGGCACGTCCTGCGCCTTTGCAGGAAATATTGGAGATATGGATATTCTTGAAAGAAGGAGTTTCCTCGGTCACTGCGGGCACAGGAGCGCCGGGAGCATCTTTCACGGCATAGTACAGGTCGGCTATCAGGGCATCGCCCGGAATGTTTATCATATTGATATTATCCACATAGACGTTTTCCACTACTCCGCCACGGCCGCGCGTACTCTTAAAGCGCAGTCCCACGTCCGTACCGATGAATGTACAGTCTGCCACATATACATTCCTGACACCGCCGGACATTTCACTGCCTACTACGAACCCGCCGTGTCCATGCAGCACTGTGTTGTTCTTTACCAGCACATTCTCGCAAGGTTCTCCGCGGCGACGGCCGTCGGCATCCTTACCCGACTTTATGCAGATAGCATCGTCACCTGCGTCGAACAGGCTGTTTGTCACCACTACATTCTTACATGACTCCACATCGAGCGCATCACCATTCTGCGAATACCAGGGATTGAATACTTTGACGCCGTTCAAAGTCAGGTCTTCGCAAGAGAGCGGATGCAAGCACCAGCTCGGTGAATTGCGGAACGTAACGCCTTCCAGCAACACTCGTTTGCTTTTGACAATACTAAGCAGTACAGGGCGCAACCAACGCTTCATACCTTCCCACTCACTATCCGATATTTCTCTTTTTTCTTTGCTTCCAGTCAGAATAGAAGCTTTCAGAGCCCCTTCATTAGGATACCATACCTTACCGGACTCATCTACCACTCCACCCGACTTGAGCAAGGATTTCCACTGACCGTCGGTCATTTTATTACGTTTCACCGGTCGCCAGCTATCGCCCGAACCGTCGAGTACTCCATAGCCTGTAATGGCTATGTTCTCCGCATTCATCGCCGAAATAGGCGACTGGCAACGAAGCATATCCAAACCCTCGAACGAGGTACGCACCAACGGATATAAATCGGCATCACCGCTGAAAAGCACAAGGGCGTTCTTTTCGACATGCAGGTTGACATTGTTCTGCAGTACGACAGGGCCTGTGAGCCACAGGCCTTCGGGAATAACCACCTTTCCCCCGCCTTTCTCGCTTACTGCCTTAATGGCATTGTTGATGGCTTCGGTGTTCAGTGTCTCACCGTCCGCTTTTGCACCGAAGTCACGAATATCCACTTGATAGTCGGGAAAGGACGGACGTTGTACAACGGGCATATCAAAGGGAAGAGCTTCGTAGAGGTCTTCAATATATGTATCGTTGTGTTGTTCTGTCGAGGTACTTTGGCAAGCGCAAAGCACCCCTAAGATGACGGGCACGAAGCCCGTCATTTTCAGTAAGTTGTTCATATTTGTTATAAAGCTTTTAATTAGTATGCCGTATGGTTACTTTACTCTTGAAACCAATCAATATCATCATATCCCTTAAAAAGAGAAACCTTAGTGGCGAAATTAGTATCATATTCATCAAGAGTAATACCATAAATTTTCTCTTTGTCAGGCAAGTTAGAAATACCTTCTAAAAAATCAATTCCTGTTTCAGTACGGCAGTTATACATTTTCACTCCCTCTGTAAGAGTTGCAGCTTCTGTACGGTTTAACTTCACGCTATTATCTTGCACATATTCATTAAGAAAAACATCAGCAAACACCGTATTCATAAATGTGATATTATCATCATTATCATCTTTCACATAACTTTCAATCAATCTTGATTTTCCAGTAATTCCCTCATTCACTGTAAACTGACAATCAGAAAACACATATCCAAGATTTGCTTTATTAGTACGTGCATTAATAACACGACCATTTCTGGTAGACCGAATCTCGCAATTTTCAAACAGAGAAACTTTACATCCTCCCCAGATAAAATCTGTTACGCCCGCTATAAAGCAATTACTATACCAATTGTAACCGCCTCCAGAAAGTATTGTATCTTGATAACCTAAAAATTTGCAATTAATGAAAGCAGTTGCTCCGTTATCATTACGAATGACAATTGCTTCGGCTTGTCCATTTTGTCCCTGTGTCCAACCATAAGCGTTTTCAATAGTTACATTTTCAAAACGTATTTTATCTGCATTGCCACCTATTGTTATCACTGAACGATTACCATCATGGATCGCAGTACCCAATGGAGCAAACTGGCTGATATCCATTCCATCATTGATGCCACCATTATATTTATCAGCATTATCATACTGAATATTTACAGCATCCCGATTACCTGATATACTCTTTATTGTGATATTATCCTGATCACGTAAATAAACTATTTCCCAATAAATACCATCTGCCATATTAATCACTTTCTTATCAGACCTGTCAATATTAGCAGCAAAATAATCAATAGCGCCCTGCAAACTATAAAAATCCGCATTATCATTTATATTATGGCTAACTGTTACCGTATGCTCCCCACCCGGTGTAACTATCGGATTAGGTTTAGTCGCAAATTGCCATGCACGGCCATAAATGCCCAAGAAGTCCTCTTGATTAATAGCTGTTTTATCAACTATAATATAATACTCCGTATCAGGTTGTAACCGCTGTGAATGAGGCTTAATTACAATCGTTTTGTCTTCCACTCTTACCGCATGATATCCAACAGCTCTCTTCCTGTTAACAGTTGCAGCTTTTGGGGTTACACCAATAATATCAACCCAAGAAGTAACAACTTCCGGTCTTTCAGTTCTCCGTTCTCCCATATTAATCTCATCCACCATCTTATGGTCGCTCTTACGGTAAATACGGATATATCCGCTCTCCCCTAATTCAGGTGCCACACCTTCGAAAGAAATCTTCAATTCGGTATCGGCAAATGCATCGGTCGCTTCATTGGCAGGGAAAAGATTATATCCGGCAGGCTTATGTCCGTCAGCCGTACCTTCTTCTTTGCTTCCATCATCCCAAGGAGCGGAGCTATTACCGGCATCTACATCTTCCAACCGTCCTACAATAATATCGGCAGTAGGATCAATGTATATCCCAAATGTATATTGAGAACCCGAATTGAACTTGGGCAAACTGATGTCGAGGTCGGCAAATACCCATTCACGCGTTCTGCCATCCAGCACAAAAGATACTTTATAGGCATTACTTAATGCAGTAGGCAGAATAATAGCTTCCCGATAGTCCGTGGCAGTATTCACATAGGGAGCGATATCCGCAACGGCAGCCTCGTCCGTAGTCAATACTCCTGTCTGTACGTTGAATGAAGCCGAAACAGGCATTCCCTGTATCTTTACATCACTTACCGTCAAAGGTCTTTTCTCCATATCCATGAACTTCAGTATCACTTTGGAAAGGCGGTGAGTAAACTTCAACGCGATATCGGTATCACTCTCTTTATCATAAACATACGGTTCGGACGTAGTACCGTAAAGCAAATCGCAGGCTGTACTTCCATTGCTTTGGTCGGCTATTGCCACAGGATAATTGAAGTCCTGTATATCCGCATTGTACGGATAATAGGCTACGAACTTCACCGGAGTACCGTCATCCTGCACCGTAAGCGGCATTTCCGAAGTAAAAGCCACCGATTGTCCGGCCTCTGTGCAGACATAAGGCGTATTGACGGCTTCCGATACAAGTTCGGAAGTTTCCGCATTCAATACGTAGGTTCCAATCTTATCCCCGTTTGTCCAGGACGTTCCGTCCTGTGTAATGCGGGTTGTAAATCCTGTCAAATCTACACCGAACGTAATCGCTCCGGAATTAAGGGCAGGATTGCTACCCGTCTCCTGCTCGTCATCCGAGCAGGAGAGGCATAGTAGGCCTAAAAGGGGATATAATAAGGTATGAAATAGTCTCATGATTTTTATATTCTAAATAAATGACGAATGTTTATTGTGCTCCCTGTCTCCAACGTGGGTCACCGGCATCAGTAATAGTAGTATAAAACTCACCCTCTTGATTGGAGCCATCAAATAATTGTACTTGCGTTTTAGTGAGATCTTTCCATGCATTGGGGAATTTCCCCGTATCAATCTCCTTACCATGTTCCTTAATCATAGGATATAGTGATTCGCTTGTAGATGCTGCAGCATAATTACCTGAAAAACTTACTAAATTGCTTAGCTTATATGCAAGGTTAGCATTTTTAGGCTCCGTTGCAAAACATGCCATAATATTATTTTCAAAAGTTAAATTACCGCTATCCTCAACCAGTGTAGATTTAAAATCAACTAAAGTACAATTTTGAATTTTCACATTATTCATAGCACCTGAACGAGCTACAACCGACATCTTATATAAGGTAGAATTAGTAACTTCAATATTTTCAGCCTTGTACCTCCAGAATAAATCTCCTGCATTAGCAATATAACTATTATCAACCAAAAAGGTTATAGAAGTTTCCGGAGTATTATCTATATGTAATATATTGGCCATATCATGAATATGGCAATCCTGTATCGCAAAAGTTCCACCATCAGCAAATATACAATTCGGTTCAACGAGTGTCACTCCAGAGCCTGTTATTTCCAAATTATTAAATCCTAAATTCTTCAATGTTTGATTTTCCCATGCAATACCACCTGTAAGTGTCAGCTTTGACTGAGTTTCCGTTTCACTAATAAACAGCAATTCTTTTACTTCGGCAGGTACGGTAATCTTTCCGGATATATATTCACCCTCCGGGAATATCAATGCTATTCTCTCATTTTCTTTGTTACTATTCAACAGTTCAGTCAAATTAGCATCAGATGATACTACTGTCACTTGCGTATAGCCTTCCGGAATGTCCTCATTGTCCAATACTTCATCTCCATCTCCGCTTTCATCTCCACCCGGATGCCATGGTTCATTATCACCGTCACCGCCTTCCAGACTGCTATCATCGCTTTCCACATTGATAGTATATTCATATTTGCATCCACCCACAAATTTGTCTACACTACTACCATCCGGTACAGTATATTGATATTTCTTGCCATCGGCTGTCGTAATGGAAAGCTTCATCTTATTTCTTAATTCAGTCGTAGGCAACATAATACCCATGAAAACATTCTTTTCATCCGTTCGATAAAGAGATACTGATTTAGGTGTACTTCCCTCTGACAATGTTCCGCTCAACAAATCAAAAGTGGCAACTGTATTCAAGCCGCTTACCGTTACATTTTCTGCTGTCACATTTCCTTTTACATGTACACGCAAAAGAACCAGCTTATGATGAAAAGTCAATGACAATCCACTATTTTGCAAATCAGTTGTATTCATGCCATTTGCCTCTGCCCACATCAAATCATGCGCAGAGATGCCACCTACCTGATCCGACAAATCAATATTATAAAGACCTGCGCCCATATCTACTTTACCGTCTTCATTGGAAGAATACGGATAATACGCCTTAAAGTCACAAGGTTGGTCATAAATGCCGATGCCCCCGTTAGCAGCTACAAAATCCGTAGTAGTCGATGTTGTCGTCACTTCAGCATTATATTGTATATTCATAGCCGAATTCCGAATGTTTCCTGTTCCTGCATCCAGCATATATACTCCGATGGCATCTCCTGCCTCCCACTCGCTGTCTAAATTAACACGCGTAGTAAAATTGTCCGTACCGGATTGTATGGTTTCTAATGTCTTCTGTGATGAACTGGAAGCCAATTCGTCCACCTCGCTGCATGCAGCCGCCAATGTAGAGACGGCCGCTGCAAAAAATAAGTATCTAAGTTTCATACTATTAAATTATTAAGTTTGTAATTTCTATTGTTTCTTCCATTAATTTCTATTACTTATCTCATTTTTTATCAAGGCAACCAGCGCGTATCACCTGCACGGTTAATTACAATAGGTGAAGAACTGTCCTTGATGGTAAGGTCTCCATTGTCCGGATCAACAAAAAGTTCCGATGCCGTGATATCCAAATCCGTTGCATTCATCTTGGCACCACCCAATGCATAGTCCTTTGTCGTATAGTTATTGGAGAAATGAGTGGTAGTATTAGCACCCGCCACATATAAATCTCCCGAAGGTGACGCAAGCACCATACCTTCAATGGTAAGTTCGGAACCAACTGCAGAGCTGATGTTAATCAATCGCTTGTTGAGACTATAGTTATAGATTGTAATATTCTTGAATTCCAACTGTATAGGCTTATCCACATAAGGCGCATAGAAAAGATTGCCCCAACCGAATCCTGCCGTTCCGTCATTATCACGACTGAAAGTACAGTTACGGAACACCGCCTTATCTATCTGGTCGTACGATGTCGGGTCGTTGAACGAACGTAAATCTACCAAACCGTAACTACCCGTCTGCCATCCGCATTTGTCAAAACGGCAACCTTCTACTTCAAAGTTCATAATATGCTTACTGGTTGCTTGCTGATGACGCCAGAATCCACGGGTCAACCCGATGAAGTCACAGTTGACAAAGCTGACGCTCTCAAGAGTAAACGATTTATCGGCATTCATAAAGTATTTATTGTTGGAAGCATGCTGGAACTCAATATTCTCAAATTCCAATGATGTAATATACGAACCCTCCGCAATCTTCCACCAATCATCCAGAATCACTTTCGGCTTGACTCCATCACTGCTGCCCACCAAACGGAAACCTTTGGCAAGCTCGAACGGAGTGACGCGATAAGAAGAACCGGCAGGCAGATAATATTCCGTTCCTTCGGGAACTTCAGGGTTGAGGTCGTTTTCTTGCAACATGGCAGACAAGTCATCCGACGGCCCCACAGGTATGGAAGAAGCCGACGGCCCTGCGGTACGAAGCGTCACCGAGTTGTAAGGTTTATCATACTTACGAGGTTTGTTGGTATCATACACATTGACGGTATAAAGCGTATTCTTTGTCAACCCCTCAATCTCGGCATAGCCCTGCAACATTTCATCAATAGTAAGATAACGGCTGACACCCGGCAGCGTTGTATCCATCATCGGCATGACACTGATACTGTCCACCGGGTCTTGTTGATAGTTTTTCTTCCAGCGGATGACAGCCGACGTTTCGGTAATTTCCGTCTTGGAAACATCTTCGAGCAAACGCGTGAATTCCGGACGTTTCTCGGTAGATGCCGTAGCATAGCTCCACTGTGAATTGTTGACCGCATCGGCAGCATTGCTGCGTACACGGATATAGTAGGTGGTTCCATAAGGAATATCATCTACAAACAACTGAGGCACCGTAGTCTCTTGCGCCATGAACAGATTGTTGTGATACTGGTCCAGGTAGTACTCTACGGTATAAGAAACCGCATCATTCACCTCGTACCACACAAGGCTGATAGAGTTTCCTGTCACTTCCGGCTCGTCCAACACGAAACGGGGCTGAAAGAGGTCGTCTATCTTATTGTATTTATCATCCGTACAGCCGGTAAGCAGCGCCCCACACAGCAATACGGGCGATGCGGCCATTATCAGTTTATGGAATAATTTTATCATAACTTTCTTCTTTTTGCTGTTATTAATATCCGTAATAGTTTTGAATCAGTCCCCGGTGGTCGGTAATGACTTTAGAAGGATAGGGACAGAGGTAACGCAGAGGATCGGTAGGCTTTACCGTCTGCTCATTGTTTTGATTGATGAAGCCTCGGAAACTCCAATAGATTTCGCTCGCGGCCTCATACTGTTGCGTCTCCTGATTAAGTACCCGCCATGCAATGGCATACTCTTTCATCTCGTAACCGGCAGGACGCCCTACTTCCGGACCGTATTCATCAATACCTACAATATCAAGAACCTTGCGTTCGGGATGTTCAGAATCTTCCACACTCTGATAGTAGATACGTTCAGGCACTTTATCCACACCCGGAACGGCAGTACCATTGGCAACCAACCCCCAATCAATCATCTGGTTGTAAAGATTGTAAATAACCTCACCGTATTTATTCCAACGGGCAAGGTCGTACTTACGGATTCCTTCACCGCCAAACTCCCACTTGCGTTCGTCCATTATGGCTTGAAAAAAGTCCTGTTCATTGGTGAGCGCGGCTACATAAGCATCTACCTTTTCTGCATGAAGAGAAGAGTCGAACGCACGGCGCCGTACACGTTTCAAAGCTTCCTGAGCATCATCACGCGGACCATAAAGTTCGTTTACGGCTTCGGCATACATCAGCAGTACATCTGCAAAGCGCATACGTACATTGTTAATTCCCGTATTGGAACCGCTGGTAGCACCCAAAGGAGCCTGCATATAGAGTTTGGACCATTTGGCGGCGCCCATACCTGCAATTCCCATATCATATTCCTGATTGAGATTTTTGTCGTATTTGTAAGGAACGCAAGTCATGTCACGGCGCAAATCGTCTTTATCGAATGAAAATACGTACGTACCACAAAAGGTTACATAATTACGGGCGCTTCCATACTCATGGCTGCCTTCGGCAATCGTTACGCCAATGTTATAGCCAAAACGGCTGCTTATGCTTTTCAACATAGGTACGGCAAAGATTACATCATCGTTATTAGCAGTTTTCCAGTTACATTCATTCACCCACAAATCTTTAAAGCTCTGGTTCAAATCGTGTTTCCCCTCTTTGATAACCTTGCCTAAGTAGGTTATGGCGATTTGATAATAGTGTTCAAAATTGTCTCCACGTTCCATATAACCCACATTAGCCGGATTATCCTTATCGGCACGCAACGCCCAGCCACCGCGATAAAGAGCAAGCTGCCCTATAAGTGCCTGGCAATATTCGCGTGAAGCGCGCTCTACGCCATAATCCAAATCGGCCGCGTACTTCATCATCGGCTCTGCGGCAATAAGGTCATCGATAAGAAATTCCAATATCTTATCACGATTGGTTGTACCGCGGCTAAAGAAATCATCGGTAGACCGCGTAGCCTCTGTAACAAACACCACATCTCCCCATGTACGGATCAAATCGAGGTAGAACATGGCACGAAGCGTTTTCACTTCACCATACATTTGCTGCGTCTCGGTAGGTCCGTCTTTTGACACCTCTTCCGACCAAAGGGGAGACTCCTCGACAGATTGCAGGAAGTCATTGGCATAGTTGATTACATAGTACAAATTGTTCCAAGTACTGTTCAGCGTTCCCCAAGTGGGGCGCGAATCGAAACAACCGATATCCGAACCGGCAGAATTGACTGTGCTGTTCTTAAAGGATGACATCTCCACATCGGTATTCGTATTAAGACCGCTTGCAAGGTTACTGCCGTAAAGCCCGTCTTCCGTCATGGAGGAGTAAATGCGGGTCATCAGCGATTTCATTTCTTCCTCAGAGGAGAACACATATTCCGGAGTAAAGCCTGATGCAGGAGTCACATCCAGAAAATCATTGCAGGATGACAAGGAAAGCATAGAACCTGCGATGAATGCATATAATATTTTCTTATTCATCTGTCTCTTATACACATCTCCGAGCCCACGAGACATCTCAGGATCTCGTA
>ENA-OZVM01000535-OZVM01000535.1-human-gut-metagenome-genome-assembly--contig:-NODE-535-length-14667-cov-5.051875_pt1 | contig 14667 bp, 8 predicted proteins | sample MGYA00243445_ERZ654045 | MGnify/ENA primary metagenome ERZ654045 (study PRJEB26926, sample SAMN06164891) | human gut metagenome | biome: ENVO:00009003; feature: ENVO:2100002; material: ENVO:00002003... | reverse complement strand
TATATTACGGAAAAAGCCGGATTGACAAAGGAAGAGGCCGTTAAGTTTTTCCCTCTGTACTTTGAGTTGCAGGATAAAAAGAAAGAGCAGAACGATAAGGCATGGAAGCTGATTCGTCAGGGAAAAGACGAAAAGACTACCGAAGCCCAGTATGACGCGATAATGGAAGGCGTGTACGACGCGCGTATCGCTTCCGACCGTTTGGATAAAACGTATTTTGAGAAGTTCAAGAAGATATTGTCTGCCAAGAAACTCTATCTGGTGCAGAAAGCCGAAATGCGCTTTCACCGGGAATTGCTGAAAGGCATGCGTCATAACGGCGACAAGGGTAAAGCTCCGAAACCCCAACCGGGCAAGAAATAAAAACACACCGTCTGTTTGCGTGAAACGGACGGTGTGTCGAGGTCTGACAGACTATCTGCTTGAGCCTGACAGACAGTCTATTTTTTATTTTCCAACGCTTTGGCTTCTTCCCATAGCTTGTCCATTTCTTCCAGCGTCATGTCGTGCAGGTTTTTGCCCTCTTTGATGCTGTGCGCCTCTACATAGTTGAAGCGGCGGATAAACTTCTGGTTGGTATGTTCCAGCGCGTTATCCGGATTTATTTTATACAGGCGTGCGGCGTTGATGAGGCTGAACATCACGTCCCCGAACTCCTCTTCCGCTTTCTGCTTGTCCATGTGGGCCACTTCGGCTTGGAACTCCTGTATTTCTTCTTTCACTTTATCCCATACCAGCTCGCGTTCTTCCCAGTCGAAACCTACGTTGCGGGCTTTATCCTGAATGCGGTAGGCCTTGATAAGCGAGGGAAGGGCTGAAGGTACGCCGCTTAACACGGTCTTGTTGCCACCCTTTTCCCGAAGTTTCAGTTGTTCCCAGTTTTCGGACACTTGTCCGGCGGTTTCCGCTTTCACATCGCCGAATACGTGGGGATGGCGGAAGATAAGTTTCTCGCAAAGGCGGTCGCAGACATCTTTCATGTCAAAGTCTCCGGTTTCCGAACCGATTTTGGCATAAAAGGCTACGTGGAGCAATACGTCTCCCAGCTCTTTGCAGATGTCCTGCTTGTCATCGCGCATCAGGGCGTCACAGAGTTCATACGTCTCTTCAATGGTGTTGGGACGCAGACTTTCGTTGGTCTGTTTCTTGTCCCAGGGACATTTTACCCGCAGTTCGTCGAGAATGTCGAGGAAGCGGCCGAAGGCTTCCATCTGTTCTTTTCTTGTATGTTGCATGAGTCGCTTTTTTTGATTAAAGATTGACGCAAAGATACGAATATTGCACTACGAAAGTGCAGCATTTGTCTTATTTCTGCACTTTTGCGGCACGGTTGGCCTTATTCTTCCATTCTTCATACGAAATCAGCAGGCCTATTACTTCCGAGTAGTTTTTCCGCCCGCTTTCTATCTTGTTTCCTTTCAGGTATAAGTCGTATATCCGGTCTTGGATATCACCGACCAACGGGTTGTACTTCCTCATCCAGTATTCGCTGTTCTTCTTGGCCAGTCCGATGATTTCCGGACGGATGCTCCGGTAGAGTTGTGCATATTCTTCTTCGTCCATAAGCCGGCGCGCATTGCCCAAGACGTGGGGCAGTACGGACAGATAGCCGCTGAAACGGATGTCTTTCGCCTGCGAGCGGGTACATACCTGATAGGCGTAGAAATTGGCTTCCGCCTCGCTGGTGATGCCCAGTAAGTGGGCGAGCTCGTGGGCGTAAGTGGCGGGATATTGAGAGGGAAGCAAATCGCCGTTCAGGGTGAACTCGCAGAAGAAAGGCGCCATGCTGCCGGTGACTCCCACCATGGAAGTCAGGGGGGTGAACAGCATCGTTTTTACCCGGGGCGATTGATGAAAAGGACGGTGAACGCCTAAGGAGTCACCGATTTGATTATAGGCCTGTACGCTTTCACGGCAGACCAGCTCTTTGTCAATCGACGTAATACCGGTGTAAGAGCTGTTCAGATTCTCGATGTAGCCGTCTGTAAAACTCCGAAAATTTTCAGGAGTATAGGCGGTGTAAGGAATGCGCGTCCGCTCGTAAAAGTTCTTTTGTGAGTAATTCAGCCCCCATGCCAGATAGAACCATACATACACCCATAGAAGATACTTTACATCTTTCAGCAGGATGCGGCTCCATTTCCGTTTGCGGATGCAGCGCGCGTAAGCAGGGTAGAGAAGTACGCCGGCGATACTTAGCGCAATGAACAGGTCGCCGATGGCGAAAGGGATAAGCCGGGAGAAGGACGAAAGCGTCCGGGCGATGGACGGGTATACGTACATGGCGTAGGCATTTCCCCAACCGGGCACTGTCTGCACGCACAATACGAGCAACAAAAAGAATATCAAAAGCAATGAATCGCCTCTGAATCTCACTCCTGCTATTGTTATGCTACGCTTCATTCTATTCTTCTTCTTGAGCCCGTGCCGGTTTCCTGCCTTCGGTACTGTTGTTTCCCCCTTTGAGAACGGGAGTTTCAAGCGGTGGAACTCCGGTTTCCTTACGTGGATACTGACGTTTCCTTACGTGGGCACTGTTGTTTCCCTGCGTGGATACTTCGGTTTCCTTGTATGGAAACTTTCGGTTCCGGCAGCCGAAACCGACGCGGTACCGGGTGCTTGTTACGGCAACTCCGTATAAAATCATCATTTGTAAAGCAAAGGTATGTAATTCTTTTCATTGCTTTTGCCGGATAAAGCTATTAATTTATTAATTTTGCGCCCATTATAACAAAATATAGATTTTAGAAACATGGAATTAGCAAGTAAGTACAATCCCGCTGACGTAGAGGGGAAGTGGTACCAGTATTGGTTAGACCACAAATTATTCAGTTCTAAACCCGATGGTCGTGAGCCCTATACCATCGTCATTCCGCCCCCCAACGTCACCGGTGTGCTCCACATGGGACACATGCTTAATAATACCATCCAAGATATCCTTGTACGCCGTGCCCGTATGGAAGGCAAGAACGCCTGCTGGGTTCCGGGTACGGACCATGCTTCCATTGCCACCGAAGCCAAGGTTGTGAACAAGCTTGCCGCGCAGGGCATCAAGAAAACAGACCTTACCCGCGACGAATTCTTGAAGCATGCCTGGGAATGGACGGACGAGCACGGCGGCATCATCCTGAAACAGCTCCGTAAGCTGGGTGCTTCCTGCGACTGGGACCGTACTGCCTTTACCATGGACGAGAAACGCAGCGAAAGCGTGCTCAAAGTATTCGTAGACCTTTACAACAAGGGACTGATTTATCGTGGCGTGCGTATGGTGAACTGGGACCCGAAAGCCCTCACCGCCCTTAGCGACGAGGAAGTCATCTACAAGGAAGAACATAGCAAACTGTACTATCTGAGATATTACGTTGCCGACGATGATATGTCAGGTGAGACGGGAGCCGAAGGCGAAGTCGTTCATCGTGATGCCGCCGGCAAGCGTTATGCCGTAGTGGCTACTACGCGTCCCGAAACAATCATGGGCGATACGGCGATGTGTATCAATCCCGCCGACCCGAAGAACCAGTGGCTGAAGGGCAAGAAAGTGATTGTTCCGCTGGTGAACCGCGTTATCCCCGTCATCCAGGATGATTATGTAGACGTGGAATTCGGTACGGGCTGTCTGAAGGTAACTCCTGCACACGACGTCAACGACTATATGCTGGGCGAGAAATACAACCTGCCCACTATCGACATCTTCAATGACAACGGCACGTTGAGCGAAGCCGCCGAACTCTATGTCGGCATGGACCGTTTCGATGTACGCGAGCAGATAGAGAAAGATTTGCAGAATGCCGGACTGTTGGAGAAGGTGGAAGCCTATACCAACAAGGTAGGTTTCTCCGAGCGTACCAACGTGGCTATCGAGCCGAAGCTCTCCATGCAATGGTTCCTCAAGATGCAGCACTTTGCCGATATGGCTCTGCCCCCGGTAATGAACGACGACTTGAAATTCTATCCTGCCAAGTATAAGAATACTTACAAGAACTGGCTGGAGAACATCAAAGACTGGTGTATCAGCCGTCAGTTGTGGTGGGGACACCGTATTCCCGCTTACTTCCTGCCGGAAGGCGGATATGTGGTAGCCGCCACTCCCGAAGAGGCTTTGAAGCTGGCTTGGGAAAAGACCGGAAATTCCGCCCTTAAAATAGAGGACTTGCGTCAGGACGAGGATTGCCTCGACACTTGGTTCTCTTCCTGGTTATGGCCTATCTCTTTGTTCGACGGCATTCTGAACCCGGGCAACGAAGAAATCAACTATTATTATCCTACCAGCGACCTCGTGACCGGACCGGATATCATCTTCTTCTGGGTAGCCCGTATGATTATGGCGGGTTATGAATACGAGGGTAAGATGCCGTTTAAGAATGTTTACTTCACAGGTATCGTCCGTGACAAGCTGGGACGCAAGATGTCCAAGTCGCTCGGTAACTCGCCCGACCCGCTGGATTTGATAGAGCGTTACGGTGCTGACGGTGTACGTATGGGTATGATGCTTTCGGCTCCTGCCGGCAACGACATCCTTTTTGACGATGCGCTTTGCGAACAGGGACGTAACTTCAACAACAAGATATGGAATGCTTTCCGCCTTATCAAGGGTTGGGAAGTAAGCTCCGAGGTGGCTGTGCCGGAAGCTGCCGAACTGGCAATGCGTTGGTTCGACTCCAAACAGAACGCCGTAGCTGCCGAAGTGGCGGACTTGTTCGGCAAGTATCGTTTGAGCGAGGCGTTAATGGCCGTGTACAAGCTCTTCTGGGATGAGTTCTCTTCTTGGTATCTGGAAATGATTAAGCCTGCTTACGGTCAGCCTATCAACAAGAAAGTATACGACACGACTATCGGTTTCTTCGATAATCTGTTGCACCTGTTGCATCCGTTCATGCCGTTCATCACCGAAGAATTGTGGCAGCACATTGTCGACCGTAAAGACGGAGAGAGCCTTATGGTAAGTCCTATTTCCATGTCGACGGAAGTGGATGAAGCCTTTGTACAGCAGTTTGAAGTGGTGAAAGAGGTTATCAGTAACGTACGCTCCATCCGTTTGCAGAAGAACATTGCCCAGAAAGAGGCACTGGAGTTGCAGGTTGTCGGTGAGAATCCCGTGGCTGCTTTCGACGCTGTCATTATCAAGATGTGTAACCTTTCTGCCGTAACTGCGGTTGAGGCTAAGGCTGACGGTGCCGCCGCTTTCATGGTAGGTACGACGGAATACGCCGTTCCCCTGGGTAACATGATTGATGTGGATGCCGAAATAGCCCGTATGGAAGCCGAGCTAAAGCATAAGGAAGGCTTCTTGCAAGGCGTTCTGAAGAAACTCGGCAACGAGAAGTTCGTGAATAATGCTCCCGCTGCCGTAATCGAAATGGAACGCAAGAAACAGGCGGATGCGGAGAGTATCATCAATTCACTGAAAGAAAGCATTGCCGCTTTGAAGAAAGCGTAAGGCAGTACCTATGATATAAAAGAAAGGTCCAGACTTCAATAAAGTCCGGACCTTTTTTATTCACGTTATGTTATTCGTTATTTCTCCAGCAAGTCTTTCAAGAAAGCATCCAACTCCTCATCCAATCCTTTCAGCAACTCTTCGTTTACCAGCAGGGTATCGTCGTCCAGCAGTAAAAGTTCGGCTATGGTTTCCTTATCATCATCTACCAGTACGAAAGAGAAAGGCTTCATGATGGTCAGCTTATCAAAATCGCTCTGATTCTTCATGTTACAGAGCAGGTTACTCAGGATACGCTCCATGTTCTCGTAAAAATCATCACCTTCGTATGTCATCCATTCTTCGATGGTGGCATTGGCGAGTTCCTTGTCGTCATCATCGAATATGAAGAATTCGCCCGAGCTTTGGTTAGCTTGCAGGTGAATATCCGTAACGACGGTTTGCTCGCAACCGCAAGTGTATTTGCCGATTGCCTGTTTGATGGTTTCTTCGAGGAGAGATAATGACGGTTGACTGAGTTTCATAATTGCTTTTCTTTACTTAATGGATGTTCAAAGGTATAAAAAAAACAATTATATCTACAGTATTTGACTAAAAATCATCATTAAATCGCTGCATTTGCATGTTCAGGCGTGATAAGCCTGCTTTTCGTTCTTCTAATTCGGTTACGTAAAGCGTTGTAAGGACATAATAGGGGAGATCCGCTTTGCCAAGATGAGTCAAATCTTTTTTGTCCACGCCGTCTACGATACGAGCTTCGGCTTGCGCTTTCAACGCCCAATCGAGAGCGGTGGCAATGCTGTCCTGCATCTCATAGCCGACAGCGAGATTGTAGGCTGCCTGCATCTTTTTCTTCCCTTTCTTGGTGGCGTAGGTCTGCTTCCACAGTTCGATGGCCGTACCCCATTTCTTATCTCCGGCATATACGGCGGCGTCACGCATGTTTACGGAACCGCCGCAGAACAGATAACGGTTGGCGGTTTTCCAATATGGCAGTAACTTCTTTACAGGGATGCTTCCGGCAAACTCAGAGGCTTGTTTTATCAAATCTTCCTCATTGATAAGGTGGCTCTGTACGAAAGGTCCGTTTCCCGTTTCTTCCCAAAAGATGCTGTCCTTGGCGCTGATGGTCACCATAGGCGTACTGCGGTCGGGCAGATAAACCCTGACGGTGGGATACACTTTGGCATCCACCGTTCCCTGGTAAATACCCCAGCTTTTCAGGTAGCTTATTCTCCGGACGGCACGTATCTGTACATTCTCCAATGCAATGAGGAAATCCACGTCCAGCTCATGTGCCAGCCGGTTCACTTCTGTTTCCGATAAAGCTCCCTCACGTGGAGTGACATCATGGGCGCGCAAGGCCGAATCACAGATAACCACCTCATTGAAATAATTCTCATGTGCAAGAGCTTCTGCAAGGGCCTCGGCGGTAATGGCGCCGTTACCGTTGTAATAATCTATCTTACGGGCTATCTCAAAACCGTCTTTCTTTTTTTCTTTGGCAAGAATCGGTTTGTTATCCGGGACTTCAGGCATGTTATTGACAATGGCTACCCGTTTCAAACTCGGCGGGAAACTTACATCCGCCGGTAACATATAATCTATGGCAAGCGGTTCGACGGTTTGGCAACCCGCCAAAAGCATCAAACAAGACAGTAACAGGTAATAAGAGTATTTAGTCATAGCCTTTTATTCTTAGTTCTAAAAAACAAAAGTAATCTTTTACTTGAATAAATAAAAGCCCCGAACAGTTTTTAACCGTTCGAGGCCTTTATTATACCGGTTGGTGATTGACGGTCAGTGATTGACGATTAGTGATTATCAGTCAGTACCCGCACTAAAGCGCTCCCCTAATCACTAATCCCTAACCCCTAATCGCTTTTTTTACGCATTCTTTCCGTGACAATTCTTGTACTTCTTGCCGCTTCCGCAAGGACAGGGATCGTTACGTCCTACCGTCTTCTCTGCGCGGATAGGCTCGCGCTTCTGCTGTTCGCGCGTATCCTGTTGGGCGGCGGCTTGCTGGTTCGGATCGTTCAAGTCCTGCTTTTGTTCGCGGTACTTGCTTAAATCCTGACGTTGCTCGGGAGCGGCCTGACGCACTTCCTGCGGTTCCTGTACCGGAATTTGTCCGCGCATCAGGATAGAAACAGTCTGGTTGTTTATTTTGTCTACCATGGTGTCGAACAGGTTTACGGACTCCAGCTTGTAAATCAACAACGGGTCTTTCTGTTCGTAGCTGGCATTCTGTACGGAGTGTTTCAATTCGTCCAGTTCGCGCAGGTTCTCTTTCCATGCCTCGTCGATAACGTGCAGCAGGATGGACTTCTCGAATGATTTCACTACTTCCTTGCATTCGCTGTCGTAGGCGGCTTTCAGGTTGCAGGAGATGTTATACATACGCTTGCCGTCCGTAATGGGAATCAGGATGTTTTCGTACATGTGTCCCTGGTTTTCGTACACCTGCTTGATAACCGGATAAGCGATTTGCGCCATACGTTCGGTTTTGCGTTTGAAGAGTTCCATAGCGGCGTCGAATGTCTTGTCGGCCAGTTTCTCTTTCTTTTCGTTACGGAATGCTTCTTCCGTGAAAGGAGTTTCCATGGCAAGCGTTTGGAGCAAGTCCATTTTGCAGTCCTCATAAGTAGGAGCTTCGATGGCGTTGACGCAACGGTCCCAAATCATGTTCACAATATCCATACCGATGCGCTCACCCATCAAAGCGTGGCGGCGTTTGGTGTAGACCACGGTACGTTGTTTGTTCATGACATCATCGTACTCCAGCAAACGCTTACGGATACCGAAGTTGTTTTCTTCCACCTTCTTCTGCGCACGTTCGATAGACTTGGAAATCATGCTGTGCTCAATCATTTCGCCTTCTTTGAAACCGAGTTTGTCCATTACGCTGGCAATACGGTCGGAAGAGAACAGACGCATCAGGTCATCTTCCAGTGACACGAAGAATACAGAAGAACCGGGGTCACCCTGACGTCCTGCACGACCACGCAACTGGCGGTCTACACGACGGGATTCGTGACGTTCCGTACCGATAATGGCCAAACCGCCCGCGGCTTTTACTTCCGGGCTCAGCTTGATGTCGGTACCACGACCTGCCATGTTGGTAGCGATAGTTACTGCGCAACTGAAACCGGCTTTTGCTACGATCTCAGCTTCTTTCTGGTGCAGCTTCGCATTCAATACGCTGTGCTCGATCTTACGCATGGTAAGCATTTTGCTCAGCATTTCGGAGATTTCTACCGAAGTCGTACCCACCAGTACCGGACGTCCTGCCTGTACCAGTTTTTCGATTTCTTCGATAACGGCTTTATACTTTTCGCGTTTGGTCTTGTACACGCGGTCGTTCATATCTTTACGTGCGATCGGGCGGTTAGTCGGGATAACGACTACATCCAGCTTGTAGATGTCCCAGAGTTCGCCTGCTTCCGTTTCGGCAGTACCGGTCATACCGGACAGCTTGTGATACATACGGAAGTAGTTCTGCAAAGTGATCGTGGCGAAAGTCTGTGTGGCAGCTTCTACTTTCACACGTTCTTTTGCTTCGATTGCCTGGTGCAATCCGTCGGAGTAGCGGCGACCTTCCATGATACGTCCGGTCTGTTCGTCTACAATTTTCACCTGTCCGTCGATAACAACGTATTCGTCATCTTTTTCGAACATCGTGTAAGCCTTCAGCAACTGGTTGATGGTATGTACGCGTTCCGATTTGATAGCGTAGTTGGTCAGCAGCTCATCTTTCTTTTCCAACAGTTGTTCGTTGGTCAGATTTTGATTTTCCAGTTCGGAAAGTTGTGCGGCAATATCCGGAAGAACAAACAGCGTCGGGTCTTCAGAGTTACCGGTGATCAGGTCGATACCTTTATCTGTCAGGTCTACACTGTTCAGTTTTTCTTCGATGACGAAGTACAACGGCTCAGTCACTTCGTGCATACGTTTGTTGTTCTGCTCCATGTAGATCTCTTCGGTCTTCAGCATACCGGCTTTGATACCTTGTTCACTGAGGAACTTGATCAATGCCTTGTTCTTCGGCAGACACTTGTGGCTACGATAAAGAGCAAGGAATCCTTCTTCCACTTCCTTCTTGTCGTTGGAGGCGATCAGGCGTTTTGCTTCGGACAGGTATTTGGTAGCAAGCACTTTTTGAGCTTCCACCAAGCGTTCTACCAGCGGGCGAAGTTGTTCGAACAGTTGGTCGTCACCTTTCGGTACCGGACCGGAAATAATCAACGGAGTACGGGCGTCGTCAATCAATACGGAGTCAACCTCATCGACGATGGCATAGTTGTGTGGGCGTTGTACAAGGTCTTTCGGGCTGATTGCCATGTTGTCACGCAGGTAGTCGAAACCAAATTCATTGTTTGTACCGAATGTGATATCAGCCAGATATGCCTGTCGACGAGCATCGGAGTTCGGCTGATGGCGGTCGATACAATCTACGCTGAGGCCGTGGAACATATAAAGCGGGCCCATCCATTCGGAGTCACGTTTGGCGAGGTAATCGTTCACGGTTACCACATGCACGCCGTTTCCGGTCAATGCGTTCAGGAATACCGGGAGGGTAGCTACCAGTGTTTTACCTTCACCTGTTGCCATTTCCGCAATCTTACCTTTGTGCAGAACGACACCACCGAACAGCTGTACATCGTAATGAACCATGTTCCATGTCATATCGTTACCACCCGCTATCCAGTGATTCTGGTAGATGGCTTTATCGCCTTCGATACGTACAAAATCTTTTGTAGCAGCCAGATGGCGGTCGAATTCAGTCGCAGTTACTACGATTTCTTCGTTTTCTGCAAATCGTTTGGCAGTTGCCTTGACGATAGAGAAAGCTACGGGCAACACTTCGTCCAGTGCTTTCTCGTATTTTTCGAGAATTTCTTTCTCTATCTTATCTATTTGTGCAAAGATGTCTTCGCGGTCTTCCAGTTCTGTGTTTTCAACGCTCGCTTTGAGTTCTTCCACTTTTGCGCGTTCGTTAGCCGCCGACTCATAGATATATTTTTTGAGTTCTTCCGTTTTGGCACGGAGGGCGTCGTTGTCCAGTGCTTCAATCTCCGGATAGGCAGCTTTGATCTTTTCTACCCAGGGCTTGATTTCTTTCATGTCTCGCGTGGATTTGTTTCCGAAAATCGAGCTTAAAATTTCATTAAATCCCATGTTATATTATTTAGTTTATTATTATTTCTTGATTGTCTGCACGGCATTTTTTTCACTTTCCGGGAAAGAGGAACGGCATAAACCTGTTGCCAAGCTGTGCAGAGTGATTATAAAATCCGCGCAAAGTTACATTAAAATGCTGATTTATTTATGTTTTGCGCATGGTTTTTGTGAGGAATCTTTTACCGAAGATCGGTAATAGGGGCAGAAGAAGAGGCATTGGGAGCCCGGATGCGCATGAAATGAGCCAGTGTAGGCGCAATATGGTCAATGGTTACAGGGGTCTGAATAATGGCCGGTTTCACGGAATGTCCCATGAAGATCAGCGGTGCGGGGATATAGGAGTGGCGTACCACCTTGTTTTCATTGCCGTTTTCGCTGACAATGGTCCATCCCGGCAATACATCGATTACGAGGTCGCCGGAACGTTTGCGGTGATAGCCGTTACGTATTCTGTATATTTCCGGAGTCCATGAACCCAGGAGAAGCCGATAGGCGGAATATGCCTCGTTTACTCCACTGAACTGCATCAGGAAGTCGGCGGACTTTTCCTGCACTTCTGTCAGGTTCAGTTGCTTTTGTTCCAGTAGTTTATGGTTCAGGTATATTTGCTGGTCATGATAGGCTTCTACATATTTCCCTTCTCCGTAAGTAGCCATCAGAAACATGTTCAGCAATGCGGTGCAGCGGTTGAGATGGAACTCTCCGGTCGGTATTTTGTACAATCCCGAATCGGTTGATTCGCTGTCCGTATATCCGGTGGAAGTGACAAAAATAAGTACATTTTGCAGGCCTACTTTCTTGTCGAGCAGGTCAAGCAGGTTGGCAATGCTGCGGTCGAGGCGTACATACGTATCCTGAATTTCCATGGCGCACTCTTGTACGGACTTGTGTGCATAGTTGCCGGCATAGTAAGTAAGTGCCAATAAGTCAGTAATGTCATCCATGCCGACCGAACCTTTTCCGATTGCTTCTTCGGCGAGGGCGTTTACTTCATCGTTGACGAATGGGCTGGTGATGAAGCGGCGGAACTTATTGTTACGGTCGTCATCAAATTTATATTTGAATACCACATCCCGCCAATCTGGCAGAAAAGTGTACATGCCACGTGGAAAAACAGGTTCCCATGTGACACTGGAGATGCGGGAGTCGATGGCTTGGCGGTCGTTATATTGGCTTGCCCACCAGGGGAATTCGCCATAATAGGTCGTTCCGCTCCATTTGCCGGTTGTGGGGTTGATCCAGAATGCTCCGTTTCCTGCATGTCCGGCAGCGAAGATGGCTGCGTCGCAGTAAGGGGCGATGGCGTATACGAGACCTTTGCCTTGTGTCGCTATTTTCAGCTCGTCGGCAATGGTAGAGGTTAATAATTTCGTCGGGGCACAGGTCTGATCGGTATAATATCCCATGAAGGCCGGGTCGTCCGTACTGTTGACAGTGCGCAGGGTGGAGACGTCCATCCATCGGTTCGAGATAATTCCATTGACGGAAGGGGTCGATCCGCTGTAGATGGCTGCCATGGCAGAGGCACGGTCTACGCCGCTGAATGTATATTCTGCATTGTGGAATACTCTTCCCTCTTTCCAGAGCCGTTTGAAGCCTCTTTCGCCGTAGAGTGACGAGAAGGCTTCCAGATAGTCCGTACGCAGTTGGTCAATCGTGAGCCCTACCACAAGTTTAGGGGCAGTAGGCAACGACTGAGCTTGTAGCCCGGTGAAGGTCAATACGGTAATCAGGGAAGTGAGTAGTCCTTTCATTATTTCTTTTTAGAGGTCAAAATCAAATTGCTCGCTGAACGTATCAGCAAACAGAGTGCCAAAGGTACAACAGCAAAGTCAAATCTTTGCGGAATTAGTGGAAAAAGCGCTATAAAAAGTGTTAAAACGATCAAATTCAATGTCAGATACCAGCATTTCTTCCCTTTTCGGACACAATAAATGATGTATGGAAGAAAAAGAAGCTGTCCCGGATGGAAGACCAGTAACAGGAAATTGGAACTGACAGCGGGGTGTTCGGAGAACAGTGCCAGAAAAGCCAGCACACAACCTACGATGCCTGCGGTGCCGAACAACACCAGATCGACTCCCCACAGTCCCGTTCTTTTGCGGAGACTGTAAATGGTTGCCGCTGCGGTAAGTATGAAAAGAAGGAGAGAGCATTGCAGTGGGGTGGGCATCCAGCCGCCTTCTTCTTCATCGGAGACAGCGTCTACGATCAGTGCTTTGTCGGATACGAGCGGACGCTGAATGGAGTCATTGGCAATCTGGGCACCTGCGAAAGCATCCATCAGATAAAAGGGGGCAAACATCATTTGACGCTGCGTGATAGGCCGGTCTGCTTCGCTTCCGATGCAGAGGTCGATGCCGAAGCGGGCCCACGGGTGCCCTTTGCAATATTGATGCACGATGTCACGGAAGGAGCGTGAGCCGTCTTGGGGCTCAGACGGATAAATCACCTTTCCGATGATGCTTTCCTCTATTTTATCGCGCGGTCGGGTGGCACAGTTGTCGTAGAAGAAGTTATAACGGTATATCCGGTTTTCGGGGCGGTAATTTTCTTGTAGCAATCGGATCAGTTCTGCTTTTTCTTCCTTGCTCAGGTTGAGTGTTTGTTGCCAGACACTGCGCCCGTCAAAAGCATATTCGGCGGCAAAGTGAGCGTAATCGGTGGCTCCGAGCTGGTAGTCTGTCTCGCCTAATGAAAAACGGAATATGAAATTCGGGGTGTTGAAACTGAATAACCCGTAGTTGAATACGGCGTCGATTCCGTTGGCTGGATCTTCGTAGCGGATGGCAGTATGACCGAACAGGGAGTATATTTCTTCTCCGGGGGCGCAAGTCAGCAGACTGAGTCGGATAGAGTCGTTACCGTTGGCAGTTGTTTGTCCAAAGGGCAGGAGCAACAGGAAAAAAAGTAAAAGTATATATAAATTAGGCCGTTTCATGAAAGGACTTGTTTTATTTTGGCAGCGAATATACGAAGAATAGTTGGATTCGAAAAATAGAGCCTTCGTTTTGTCTGAACAGAGGCTCTGACCGGGGCAAATGGAGCCTCTGTTTGGGTGAAATGGAGGCTCTGTTTTCTGGTGGATAGCACGAGGAAAAGCCGCCCATACAACCGCCCCATTTTCAGCCTTTGTAACTAGTTGTATGATAGTGGATTATTGGCTTCTGAAAAATGATGCCGCCCATACACCCGCCCATATATTATTAATAAATATAATTATCTATATTAATATTGTTCGGACGACTCACTTTTTTTGTGTTGCCAAAAGGAAAATAAACAGATAATTCATCCTACATGCAGATACTTTTCTTTTTTTACTTTACCTTTGCGCCCGCAATTGATAAAAGAGAACATTGAATTTAATTATTGACATAGGAAATACGACTGCAAAAGTAGCTCTCTTTGATGGCAATGAGATGGTGGAGGTTGTGACCGACTCCAATCAATCGTTAGATTGCTTGAAAGCTCTTTGTTCCAAATACCCGGTTGAACAAGGTATCGTGGCTACTGTCATTGATTTGAGCGAACGGATACTGGCCGATCTGGCTGCTTTGCCGTTCCCTTTGTTATGGCTCAATCATCAGACTCCGTTGCCGGTAGCCAATTTGTACGAAACTCCCGATACATTGGGGTATGACCGGATGGCAGCGGTAGTAGGGGCTAATGAGCGTTTTCCCCATAATGATATATTGGTCATTGATGCGGGCACTTGCATCACTTATGAGTTTATCGACTCGAAGGGGCAGTATCACGGTGGTAATATTTCTCCCGGCATGCAGATGCGCTTCAAGGCACTTCATCAGTTTACCGGGCGTTTGCCACAGATAGATGCCAACGGGCGGAAACTCCCGATGGGAAAGGATACGGAAACGGCCATCCGTGCCGGAGTGCTGAAAGGGATGGAATATGAAATTTCAGGCTATATTGAGGCTATGAAGCATAAATATCCTGAACTTTTGGTTTTTTTAACGGGCGGAGATGATTTTTCTTTTGATAGCAGCGCAAAAAGTGTCATCTTTGCAGATAGATTTTTAGTGTTGAAA
>ENA-OZVM01000518-OZVM01000518.1-human-gut-metagenome-genome-assembly--contig:-NODE-518-length-14952-cov-4.818823_pt1 | contig 14952 bp, 9 predicted proteins | sample MGYA00243445_ERZ654045 | MGnify/ENA primary metagenome ERZ654045 (study PRJEB26926, sample SAMN06164891) | human gut metagenome | biome: ENVO:00009003; feature: ENVO:2100002; material: ENVO:00002003... | reverse complement strand
TACGAGATCCTGAGATGTCTCGTGGGCTCGGAGATGTGTATAAGAGACAGGAACTGGAAAAATAAGACAGGTATGAATCGATTGTTTTGTATTGCCATGTTTGCATTTTGCGCAGGGGCTTTGTCCGCACAAGATGTTTCGTGGCCGGAGATTAGTTTGGATGCCAAGCCGGCTGCCCGCTGGTGGTGGATGGGAAGCGCGGTGGATAAGGAAAACCTGACCCGTAATTTGGAAGCGTATGCTGCGGCGGGAATGGGTACGATGGAGATTACTCCGATTTATGGCGTGCAGGGAAACGACGCGAAGGATATTCCGTTTCTCTCTCCCCGATGGATGCAGATGCTGCAATATACGGAAAGTGAAGCGTCCCGTTTGGGAATGCAGATTGATATGAATACCGGTACCGGCTGGCCGTTCGGCGGTCCTGAAGTGGGAATAGAAGACGCAGCCTGCAAACTGTTTGTCACGGAATACTGGTTGGAGGGCGGGAATACGCTTGACAAAAAGATAGAAGTCGCCGATAGAAAACAGCGGCCTTATGCCGAATTGGAACGTCTGATGGCTTTTTCCGATAAGGGAAAGTGTCTGGATTTGACGAATAAGGTGAAAGACGGAATGCTATGCTGGAAAGCTCCGAAAGGCAATTGGCGTTTGATTGCCGCCTTTTGCGGCAAGACTTTGCAGAAAGTGAAACGTGCGGCTCCCGGCGGTGAGGGGTATGTGATGAATCATTTCTCGGCCCGTGCCGTGAAAAACTATCTCGGACGTTTTGAACGCGCTTTCGATGGACGGTTCAAGGATACGTCCGGCAGCGCTACCGCTTATCCTCATAATTTCTTTAACGACTCCTATGAGGTTTACGGGGCGGACTGGTCGGAAGGACTTTTTGATGAGTTTCTGGCACGTCGCGGTTATAAACTGGAAGAACATCTGCCGGAGTTTCTGGCGACAGGGGAGCGTTCGGACAAAACCCGACGCATCATCTCCGATTATCGTGAAACTCTCAGTGAATTATTGCAGGAGAACTTTACCCGTCAGTGGACGGAGTGGGCGCATCTGCACGGGTCTAAGACCAGAAACCAGGCTCATGGCTCGCCGGGAAATCTGATAGACCTTTATGCTACGGTGGATATTCCTGAGTGCGAAGGCTTCGGCCTATCCGATTTCGGTATACGGGGATTGCGTAAGGATTCGCTGACGCGTCCCAATGACTCCGACCTCTCCATGCTGAAATACGCTTCTTCAGGCGCTCATATCGCCGGCAAACCTTATACTTCTTCGGAGACTTTTACTTGGCTGACGGAGCATTTCCGTACGTCTTTGTCGCAATGTAAGCCGGATATCGACCTCATGTTCGTTTCCGGCGTCAATCATACGTTTTTCCATGGCACGACCTATTCTCCCGCCGAGGCTGCCTGGCCCGGTTGGAAGTTTTATGCTACGGTGGATATGAGCCCGACGAACAGTATATGGCGGGATGCGCCCGCATTCTTCCAGTATATATCCCGTTGTCAGAGCTTCTTGCAAATGGGACAGCCGGATAATGACTTTCTTGTGTATCTGCCGTTGTATGATATGTGGCAGGAGCAGGACGGACGACTGCTGATGTTCGATATTCATAAAATGGCACAGCGTGCTCCGGGCTTTATAGAGGCGGTGCACCGTATCAATGATGCCGGTTACGATATGGATTATATTTCCGATAATTTCATCCGTACGGCTACTTGTCGCGATAAGAGAATCGTAACGTCCGGCGGAACAACGTATAAGGCATTGGTGGTTCCCGGGGCGCGTTTGATGCCTGCGGATGTACTTGCCAAGCTTCTTGATTTGGCGAAAGAGGGGGCGACTGTTGTATTTTTGGATCAATATCCGGAAGATGTTCCGGGATATGCCGGATTGGAACGGCGCCGCACGGAATTTAAACGTACTTTGGAGCAGATAAAGAAGTTAGGGAATGAACGTGGTAAAGGCCAAACGGTGTTCTTCGGTACGGATTATGCCCGTACGCTGGCACAGACCGCTGCCATACCGGAGGCGATGAAGACATCTTTTGATTTGAGTTGTATTCGTCGCAAGAACACGGAGGGCTATCATTATTTCATATCCGCACTGACCGGGAAAGATACGGAAAGTTGGATACCGTTGGCTGTACCTGCACGTTCGGCTATGCTTTATAATCCGATGAACGGAGCTTCCGGTAAGGCTCTTCTGCGCCAGAAGGATGGCAAGACGGAAGTTTATTTACAATTGGCTTCCGGGGAATCAGCCATATTGAAGACTTTCACGGAAGCTGATGTACAGGTTCCGGAATGGAAGTATCAGACTGTTGCGCAGGGAACTGTCGAACTGTCCGGTTTATGGAGCCTGCGGTTTGTGGAAAGCGCTCCTGCGGTACATAGTGTACCGGATTCCGTTTCTTTGGGCTCATGGACGGATTTATCCTTTGAAGGTGCCGGAACAACTATGGGAACAGGTTGCTATACAACCGCTTTTGTGATTGAAAATCCCGCCTCTGCTCAGGATTGGCTGCTCTCACTCGGTGACGTTCGTGAAAGTGCCCGTGTACGTATCAATGGCAGGGAGGTTGCCACTTTGTGGGCTGTACCCTATTGTTGCCCCATCGGGCAATACTTGCGTCCGGGAAAGAATATTCTGGAAATAGAAGTGACCAATCTTCCTGCCAACCGCATAGCCGATATGGATCGCCGTGGAGTGAAGTGGCGTATCTTCAAAGATATAAATATTGCGGCGCTTGGTTATAAAAAAGGGACTTATGCCGGTTGGGAACCTGTACCGAGCGGTTTGTTAGGCCCTGTACGTATTATACCGCTGAAGATAACTAAAAACGAAATGCAATGAAAAAAATCAGTCTGGCCGGAGTAGCGTTTGTCTGCGCTTTCTGCTCCTTACACGCTCAAGACCCGCGTGAACGAAACTATTTCTATGAGATTCTTGACCCTAAGCACGAGCCTAAACCGTTGGTAGAGGGATTCGCTCAAGAACGGATTACTGAGAAATTAAATCGCGGACTGGCGGTCGCTCCTTCCCGGGACGGCAAATCCGTGTATCTCAGCTGGCGTTTGCTGGCATCGGATGCTCCTGCCACGGCTTTCCATGTATATCGTGAAGTAGACGGAAAGACTCGTCGCTTGACGAAAAAAGCTGTTTCCCGTACTTGCGACTTTGTGGATGCCACCCCTCATGAACAAGCCGTTTATTGGGTGGAGGCTGTTGTAAAAGGACAGAAACCGGTTGTATCGGAAAAACGGAAGGTTGTATCGGCCGATTTGAAATCTTATACATCTATCCGCCTGAAAGATAATGCAAAAGCCGGAAAGATAGCGCTGGCCGACCTGAACGGTGACGGGGCTTATGATTATATCATCCGTACTCCCGAAACAAATGTCGACCCGGGCATGCCGGGTGACACTACCGGAAAAACTTATAAAATATCCGCTTATTTGAGTGACGGCACTTATCTGTGGACATACGATATGGGGCCGGGTATTGAACCGGGTATCTGGTACTCGCCTTTCATCGTTTACGATTTCAATGGAGACGGTAAGGCCGAAGTGGCGATTAAAACGGCGGGTGCCGACTATGTGAAGAACGGGAAAGGGCGCGTTTGCGGCGGGAGTGAATATCTTTCCGTATTGGACGGCATGACCAGACAGGAGATAGACCGCGTGGATTGGCCTGAACGCAATGACCGTTACGGAAATCTGATTCGACAGAATCGTAATCAAATGGGAGTTGCCTATTTAGACGGAAAGACACCGTTCATACTGGCGGCACGCGGTACTTATAAGTTGATGGTTGTGGATGCCTGGATGTTGAAAAACGGTAAATTGGAACGTGTGTGGCGTTGGGATGGTGATGAGGAAAATCCTATTGTCCGTAGTATGGGCGCGCATAGCATGGTTACTGCCGATGTAGACGGTGACGGCCGCGATGAGGTTATGTTAGGCTCTTGTATGCTCGATGATAACGGAACGCTTTTGTGGTCCTCGGGATTGGGACACAGCGATAAAGCGTATCTTTGCAAGTTGCGTCCCGATATGGAGGGCATGCAGGTGTTTATGGTAAGTGAACCGAAAAAGGAAGACGGCCGTGGCGTTTCGGTAGTGGATGCTGCTACGGGTAAATTGATATGGGGCATCGGACATACGACCTATCATGTAGGCGACGGTATGGTAGCGGATTTTGACCCAGCTCATCCCGGATTGGAGTGTTTTGCCAGCGAAGACGGTAAAGGAGGAAGCACCGACAGATATTTGCTTACTGCCGACGGAAAGAAACTGCAAGTATCTCAAGATGAGATACCCGGTTGCCGTAACTGGATATGGTGGGATGCCGATTTGTTGCGTGAGACATTCAAAGGAGACGATAACCGTTGGGGAGCAGGTTCCTCTTCCGGTGGACGTGACCAGAGTATCTGGAAATGGAAAGGTGAGATATTAACGGAAAATATCAAAGGAGATATATTGCTGATGGCTGATATGGAAGGTGATTGGCGCGAGGAACTGATAACGGCTTTACCCGGCGAACTGCGTATCTATCGCACCAATATTCCTGCGACAGACCGTAGGGTAACGTTGATGCAGGACGCTTTGTACCGTAGCTATGTAGCTCATCGTAGTATGGGGTATCCTCAGGCGCCTGTACCGTCTTATTATTTAGGAGATAATTAATGTATGTATCGGAAAATATGTTCCGGTACGTTTGCTAACTTTAAAACGCTATTAAGAATGACAAAACCATTGTATGTAATCGCTGCTATTTGTTTATGGCTATTCAGTGCTTGCCAGTCTGCGGACTATAAGTATGAAGCTGTTTATCGTAACCTGCCTTTTGACATGCCTCGTGTGGAAGCGCCGAGATTTCCCGACCGTACGGTTAATTTGGCAGAGTTCAATGCTGTCGGTAATGGAGAAACTCTATGTACATCGGCTTTTGCCGATGCAATCAATACCCTTTCCGAACAAGGGGGAGGGCATCTCGTTGTTCCTGCCGGTGTTTGGCTGACAGGACCTATTGTGTTGAAAAGTAATATCGATTTGCATTTGGAAAAAGGAGCCGTTATCCTTTTCTCTCCCGATGTAGACCTCTATCCTTTGGTGGAAACTGTATTTGAGGGTTTGGATACCCGTCGTTGCCAGTCGCCTATTTCCGGTCGTAATTTGGAGAATGTGGCGATAACAGGCGAGGGAGCTATCGACGGAAACGGCCATTATTGGCGCCCGCTGAAGCGTGAGAAAGTAACGGAGAGTGTTTGGAAGCAGACGACAGCCCGTGGCGGCGTATATAAACGTCCTACTTACTGGTTCCCTTATCCTGAAACTTTGAAAGGAGATACTATCAGTAATATGAATGTCCCTCAGAATCTGCAAACGGAAGAAGAGTGGCAAAGTGTCCGTCATTTCCTTCGTCCGGTAATGGTGAGCCTGATAGAATGTAAGAATGTATGGTTGCAAGGAGTGATATTCCAGAACTCTCCGGCATGGAACTTACATCCGCTGATGTGTGAGAATGTACTGGTTGAAGACGTGCAGGTGCGTAATCCGAGCTATGCGCAGAATGGTGACGGACTGGATTTGGAATCTTGTAAAAACGCGCTGATTGTGAATTCTACTTTTGATGTGGGAGATGACGGAATCTGCCTGAAAAGCGGTAAGGATGAAGATGGCCGCCGTCGTGCACGTCCTTGTGAAAATGTAGTGGTAGATGGCTGTACGGTATTTAAAGGACATGGTGGCTTTGTTGTCGGCAGTGAGATGAGCGGCGGGGTACGCAACGTGTCTGTCAGCAATTGTCAGTTCTTGGGAACGGATGTGGGATTGCGCTTTAAAAGTAAGCGCGGCCGTGGCGGTATTGTTGAAAATATCTGGATTACCAATGTTTCCATGATGGATATTCCTACCGAACCGATTACTTTCAATCTTTATTATGGTGGAAAATCTGCCGTTGAAGTGTTGGAAAGCGGTGAAAAGGTTCCGGCTAAAGTCGATCCGCTTCCTGTGGACGAAACAACTCCTTGTTTCCGGAATATTCATGTGAAGAATCTGATATGTGCAGGAGCCCGTCGCGCATTATTCTTCAACGGTATTCCTGAAATGCCGATTGAGAATGTCGTGTTGGAAGATATTGATATTACTTCACGATTGGGCGCCGAATTTATTTATAGCAAGGCTGTTACGATGAAGAATGTGACTATCCGCAATACGGAAGGCGAGCAAGTTGTTACCCGTTTTTGTGAGGATATGAAATAAGAAGCCGGATGTGGTAATAACGGACGAAATGGATTGTCAAATCTGACACCCTTTCAGTCAAAATAAGTACAAAGAATAGGGGATGATTCCCCTATTTTTGTATCATGAAATAGCGACTAAAACTAATTACCATGAAACAATGTTTTTTTGCGGTCGATTTGGGTGCTACCAGTGGCCGTACTATCTTGGGAACTTTCACACCGGAAGGATTGGAAATGGAAGATGTGAATCGCTTCCCGAATCGTTTGATTGAAACCGGCGGACATTTTTACTGGGATATATATGAACTTTACCGACATATTATCGAAGGATTGAAAATAGTCGCTCAAAAAGGAGATGTTGAAATTACTTCCATTGGTATCGATACATGGGGAGTGGATTTTGTTTGCGTGGGTGAAGATGGTGGATTTCTTCGTCAACCTTATTCGTACCGCGATCCCCATACTGCCGGAGCGCCTGACGCTTTCTTTGAAAAAGTAGCCCGTAAACAAGTCTATGAGTGGACGGGTATTCAGGTAATGAACTTCAATTCTTTGTTCCAGCTCGATACATTGAGACGGAATGGTGACAGTGCATTGGCCGCTGCCGATAAACTGCTTTTTATACCTGATGCTTTAAGTTATATGCTGACCGGGGAAAAGGTAACGGAGTACACCATTGCCAGTACGGCGCAGCTGGTAAATGCGAAAACCCGTAAACTGGAAAATGCTTTGCTGCGCGAGCTCGGACTGACGGAGAATAATTTTGGCCGCTTTGTTTACCCCGGTGAGAAAATAGGAACATTGACAAAAGAAGTACAGCGTATGACCGGATTGGGAGAGATACCTGTAATTGCGGTTGCCGGGCACGACACGGCTTCTGCTGTGGCTTCAGTTCCTGCAATGAATTCTGATTTTGCATATCTGAGTAGTGGAACTTGGTCTTTAATGGGAGTGGAAACGGAAAGCCCGGTTATTACAGAAGAAACCGAATCTTTGAATTTTACGAATGAAGGCGGCGTGAATGGTACTATCCGTTTATTGAAAAATATTTGTGGAATGTGGCTGTTGGAACGCTGTCGTGCGGCATGGGGAGAGACTTCGTATCCGGAGCTGATATCCGAAGCGAATGCCAGTGAACCGTTCCGTAGTCTGATTAATCCTGATGATGCTCTGTTTGCCAATCCTGCCGATATGGAACAGGCTATAAAGACGTATTGTTCGGATTCTCACCAGCCTGTTCCGCAGACACGAGGTCAAATTGTTCGTTGTATCTTTGAGAGTCTTGCCCTGCGCTATCGTCAGGTTTTGGATAATCTTCGCACTCTTTCTCCTCATCCGATAGATACACTTCATGTTATCGGCGGTGGAAGCCGTAATGATTTATTGAATCAATGGACAGCCGATGCTGTCGGTATTCCTGTTGTGGCAGGCCCGTCTGAGGCTACGGCAATCGGTAATATTATGATTCAGGCGTTGGCGGCAGGAACAGCAAAAGATATTGCTTCCATGCGTCAATTAATCAATCGCTCTATTTCTTTGGAAACTTTCTATCCGGAAGATGCGGAAGTGTGGGATACCGCATATTTACATTTCAAACAGGTGACAATGAATCATTAATGTTTAACAATCATATAAAATAAATCAGTATCATGAAAGAAGAACTAATAACAAAGGCTTATGAAGTAGCTAAGGAACGTTATGCTGCTCTTGGGGTAGATGTAGAAAAGGTAATGGAACAACTTCAGAAGGTTGCGATTTCCATGCACTGCTGGCAGGCTGATGATGTCCTCGGTTTTGAGTCGGGCAGCTCGTTGACCGGCGGTATCCAGACTACAGGTAATTATCCCGGTAAGGCTCGTAATATGGAAGAATTACGCGGCGATATTTTAAAGGCCGCTTCTTATATCCCCGGTAAGCACCGTTTGAACCTGCATGAAATTTACGGTGATTTTGGCGGTACCTTTGTTGACCGTGACCAAGTGGAAGTGAAGCATTTCGAGAGCTGGATGCAGTGGGCCGCTGAAAACGGAATGAAACTGGATTTCAATTCAACCTCTTTCTCGCATCCGAAAAGCGGTAACTTGTCTTTATCTAATCCGGATAAGAGCATCCGTGATTTCTGGATTGAACATACCAAACGTTGCCGTGCCATTGCAGAAGAGATGGGACGCCGTCAGGGTGATCCTTGTATCATGAATCTTTGGGTACACGACGGTAGTAAGGATGTGACTGTAAACCGTATGAAATATCGTGAGTTGTTTAAGGACTCTCTCGACCAAATTTTTGCTACGGAGTATAAGAATATGAAAGACTGCCTGGAGTCCAAGGTGTTCGGTATCGGTCTGGAAAGCTATACGGTAGGCTCTAATGAGTTCTGTGTAGGTTACAGCGTGCAACACCAGAAACTGATAACAATCGATACGGGACACTTCCACCCGACGGAAAGCGCTGCGGATAAAGTTTCGTCTATGTTGTTATTCGTGCCGGAATTGATGCTTCATGTAAGCCGTCCGATTCGTTGGGATTCCGACCATGTGACTATCATGGACGACCCGACTCTCGAACTTTTCCAGGAAATTGTTCGCTGTAATGCTTTAGACCGCGTACATATCGGTCTTGACTATTTCGATGCTTCTATCAACCGTATAGGCGCTTATGTCATCGGTACCCGTGCTGCGCAGAAATGTATGTTGCGTGCGTTATTGGAACCGCTGGCTAAACTTCGCGAGTATGAAACTGCCGGTCAAGGTTTCCAACGTCTTGCTTTGTTGGAAGAGGCCAAAGCTTTGCCTTGGAATGCCGTTTGGGATATGTTCTGCTTGAAGAATAATGTGCCGGTAGGTGAAGAGTTCATCGCTGAAATAGAGAAATACGAAGCCGAGGTTACATCAAAACGTAACTAAGTTAATCAGAGTTAATGATAGTGTTTAGCGGGGAAAGCGTATCTTTGCCCGCTACTTTCATTACTCATAGAATATTAACCATTGATTATCATGAATACACTAATAGGATTATTAATTATCGCTGTGGGAAGCTTTGGGCAGAGCAGTTCGTATGTACCTATCAATAAAGTTAAAGGTTGGTCATGGGAAAACTTTTGGCTGGTCCAAGGGATTTTTGCCTGGCTCGTCTTTCCGTTGCTTGGCGCTTTACTTGCCATTCCTGCTGATGGCAACCTGATAGAACTTTGGGGAGCCGGCGGTGCATTGCCGGCTATTATTTACGGTGTCCTTTGGGGTGTCGGCGGTTTGACATTTGGATTGAGTATGCGCTATTTGGGTGTTGCCTTAGGACAGAGTATAGCTTTGGGTACTTGTGCCGGCTTTGGAACTTTGTTTCCGGCTCTGTTTGCAGGGAAAGACTTATTACATGGCGATGGCTTGATGCTCCTTATTGGTGTTTGCATTACTTTGGCGGGAATTGCCATTATCGGTTATGCAGGCAGTCTGCGCTCCAAAAATATGAGTGAGGAAGAAAAAAAGGCTGCCGTGAAAGATTTTGCGCTGACAAAAGGACTGTTGGTCGCTTTACTGGCAGGTGTGATGAGTGCCTGTTTTGCTCTCGGCCTGGATGCCGGAACGCCTATTAAAGAAGCGGCATTGGCCGGTGGTGTGGCCCCGTTGTATGCCGGACTTCCTGTTATCTTTCTGGTGACTTTGGGCGGGTTTTGTACGAATGCGGCTTATTGCATTCAGCAAAATATAAAGAATAAGACAGGTAAGGAATACTTGTCGGCCAAAGGCAATATCCTTGTGAATAATATTTTGTTTTGCGCTCTTGCCGGAGTATTATGGTATTCGCAATTCTTTGGTCTGGAGATGGGTAAAAGTTTCTTAGGCGGCAGTCCGATATTGCTTGCATTCTCCTGGAGTATACTGATGTCACTGAATGTTACATTCAGTAATGTTTGGGGAATCCTGCTGAAAGAATGGAAGGGATGCGGCTCTCGTACAATAGGCGTACTGATATCGGGATTAGCCGTTCTTATCGCTTCTATTATTGTAGTGGCGATGGCACAAGCATAAAAATAATATCTAATAAATTGTAATTAAATAGACACATGAAATCAATTCTTGAAAATCGTCCCGAGTTGGCTTATGAAGTCAATCAGGCGGCAGAAGTGGCCGGATATCTTTGGCAAAAAGGTTGGGCGGAACGTAATGGTGGTAATATAACTTTAAACATCACTGAATATGTAGATGATGAAATCAAAGCTTTGCCGGCTATCAGCGAAGTTAAACAGATAGGTAAGCAGCTTCCTTATTTGAAAGGTTGCTATTTCTATTGTAAGGGTACTCAGATGCGTATGCGTGATTTGGCGCGTTGGCCTATGGCAAACGGTTCAATAATCCGTATTCTGGATGACTGCGCCAGCTATGTAATTATAGCGGACCAGCCTGTAATGCCGACGTCGGAATTACCTTCTCATCTTGCAGTTCATAATTATCTGCTTGAAAAAGGTTCTCCTTATAGAGCATCTTTGCATACACATCCTATCGAACTGATTGCTATGACCCATAATAAGAAGTTCCTGGAGAAAGATGTGGCTACTAATCTGCTTTGGAGCATGATTCCGGAAACCAAAGCGTTCTGTCCTCGTGGATTGGGTATAATTCCCTATGAGTTGCCAAGTTCCGTACAATTGGCTGACGCTACTATTGAAGCCCTGAATGATTATGATGTAGCTATGTGGGAGAAGCACGGAGTTTTTGCAGTAGATGTGGATATTATGTCTGCTTTTGACCAGGTAGACGTATTGAATAAATCCGCGCTGATTTACATTGCGGCTAAGAATATGGGCTTTGAACCGGACGGTATGAGTCAGGAACAAATGAAAGAGATGACTGTGGCTTTTAATTTACCGAAATAAAAGTGAAGCGTAATTATGTATAGGATGATATTGAACGAAACCTCTTATTTCGGAGCAGGCTGCCGGGAGACAATCGCGGTAGAAGCTATTCGCAGAGGTTTTAAGAAGGCCTTCTTTGTGACAGATAAGGACTTGATTCGTTTTAAGGTCGCAGACAAGGTAATTGAAGTGTTTGAAAAGAATCATATTCCTTATGAACTTTTCAGTGATGTAAAAGCAAATCCTACTATTGCCAATGTACAGCATGGCGTAGCCGCTTTTAAAGAGTCCGGCGCGGATTTTATTGTGGCGTTGGGAGGCGGTTCTTCCATTGATACGGCAAAAGGTATCGGTATTGTGGTGAATAATCCGGATTTTGCAGATGTGAAGTCGTTGGAAGGCGTAGCTGTGACCCGTTACAAGGCTGTTCCCACTTTTGCTTTGCCTACAACGGCCGGCACTGCTGCTGAAGTAACCATTAATTATGTGATAATTGATGAGGACGCAAAAAAGAAGATGGTTTGCGTAGACCCCAATGACATTCCGGCTGTTGCGATTGTAGACCCGGAACTGATGTATTCCATGCCGAAGGGATTGACTGCCGCAACAGGAATGGATGCCCTGACACATGCCATTGAAAGCTATATAACACCGGGCGCTTGGGCTATGTCTGATATGTTTGAGCTGAAAGCCATTGAAATGATTGCCGCTAATTTGAAAGCTGCGGTAGACAATGGTAACGATGTAGCAGCTCGCGAAGCCATGTCGCAAGCTCAGTATATTGCCGGTATGGGATTCAGTAATGTGGGCCTGGGTATTGTACATTCTATGGCACATCCGTTAGGCGCTCATTATGATACTCCTCATGGAGTTGCCAATGCATTGCTTTTACCGTATGTAATGGAGTACAATGCAGAGTCTCCGGCTGCTCCTAAGTATATTCATATAGCCAAAGCTATGGGAGTAAATACCGATGGCATGACTGAAAGTGAAGGAATACGTGCAGCAGTAGACGCTGTTCGTAAGTTGTCATTAAGTATTGGTATTCCTCAAAAGTTACATGAAATCAATGTAAAAGAGGAAGATTTACATCAATTGGCTGTCGATGCATTTAATGATGTTTGTACAGGTGGTAATCCTCGTCCTACTTCTGTCGAAGAGATTGAGGCTTTATACCGTAAAGCTTTTTAATTATAATTCAAATATACCATGAAGAAAACTATTATCTCGTGTGTGCTGTTTTTAACAGCTGTCACTGCCTTCTCGCAAACAACGATGAAGACTGCGGCTGAAGCTAAACTATCAGCTTCCGACCTTGCCGTAAAAATAGCAGACCGTATTCTTGCAACCACCACTTATGAGTTTAAGAATGCCAAGACCGGTAAAACCTATAAGTCGGTTAAAAACCTGCCTTTGGATATGAATGTCAAGGTTGCATGCAAGTATAATAATTGGCATTATACCAATGGAGTGACTCATATCGCTTTAATGGAATTGGCCGATAAAACCGGTGCTAAGAAGTATGATGATTATGTCTTTAAAAATATGAACTTCGTATTTAATGAAGGTAATCTGGACTTCTTCAAGAAGCAATATGATCAGGCAATGAAAGATGAAGGTTGGTATGGAGTTCGTAAATTGAGCTGGCATATGATTTTCCGTGGAAAGCGTTTGGATGACAACGGTCCTATGGGAGCCAGTCTGATTGACTTGCAGATGAAGCATCCGAATAATTCTTTCTTGAATTATATTAATGAAACAGCCGAACATCTGAATTATGGTGAGCCTCGTCTGGCAGACGGCACTATTGCCCGCATTTGGCCTCATGAAAATACAATTTGGGCAGATGACGCTTTCATGGCTATCTCATTTCTTGCCCGTATGGCTAAGATGACCGGTGATATGAATTACATCAATGATGCAGCCAATCAGGTAATCAAATATCATAAATATTTGTGGTGCCCTGAAAAACGTATTCTCTATCATTGCTATCATACGGATACGGATGAACATGGTGTTGCTCATTGGAGCCGTGCTAACGGTTGGGTTTTTATGGCAACTGCCGATTTACTTGCAGTGATGCCGCAGAATCACCCGATGCGTCCTGAAGTATTGGAATGCTTCCGTCGCCAGTGCAGCGGTGTAGTACGTTATCAAGGTAAGAACGGTTTGTGGCACCAGCTTCTCGATAAGGAAGATTCTTATGAGGAGATTACAGGTACGGCTATGTTTGTCTTTGGTATTGCACGCGGTGTAAAGCACGGATGGCTGCATCCCGACTTTATTTATGCCGCCGAGCAAGGACTTAAGGGTATGATGACGTTGATGTCTGATAAAGGTGATGTTACTAAAATCTGTGTCGGAACAGGTATCATGCCGTCTCCTGCATATTATTATAACCGTCCTACCCAAGAGAATGATCCGATGGGTGAAGGTCCTGTTCTCCGTGCATTGATTGAAATGATGGATGCGCCGAAATATACGGAGATTAAGGCCGAGCAGCAGTACGATAAAATTGTGGTTAAGAAGTAGTAGTCCTTTTAGAAATAAGCGAATCCCGGTTGGAAGAATGCCTGTTCTGCCAACCGGGATTTTTTTATTAAATCTTGCATTGCTATCCCTTATTTCATAAATATTTCCTATTTTTGTCCCGAACCCATCATGAAGGACACGTATTATGACAAAGAATTACAATGATTTAGGAGTGGAATTTAAGTATCTTATTGTAAATGACATGGACCAAAAATTTGGTCTTTGGGTAAATACTGTCGGCTTTCAGTCTATTCAGCCGGACTCTCCATATCCTTTGAAAGATCACTTCCGGCTATTTCTTTAATGCCCAGAAAGGACGTGTTTTGCGTGAATACCAATTGGTTTATATAACGAAGGGGCGGGGATTGTTCTCTTCAGAAACCACTCCGGAAAAGCAAGTCTGTAAAGGACGGTTGATGGTGCTGTTTCCCGGACAATGGCATACCTATCATCCTTATCGTCAGACAGGGTGGAATGAATACTATATAGGTTTTGAAGGACCTGTCATTGATAATTTGATGAAAGGCGGTTTCTTGTCAAAGGATAATCAAGTGCTTGAGGTCGGTTTGAATGAGGAACTGGTATCTCTCTTTTCCCGCGCCTTAGAAATTGCCGAAGCGGATAAGATATCTTCTCAGCAGTATCTCGGCGGTATAGTATTGCATATCGTAGGTATGATTCTTTCCATTTCGAAGAATAAGATTTTTGAGGTAGGTGACGTCGATCAGAAGATTGAGCAAGCTAAGATTATAATGAATGAGAATGTCTTTAAGGATATCGATCCTGAAGAGTTAGCCATGAAATTAAATATTAGCTATTCCTGGTTCCGGAAAGTGTTCAAGGACTATACAGGTTATGCGCCGGCCAAATACTTCCAAGAACTGAAGCTACGTAAAGCTAAACAGTTGTTGGTCGGAACTTCTCAGTCCGTCAAAGAGATTTCTTTTATGCTTGATTATAAATCTACCGAACATTTCTTTTCATTATTTAAAAAACGTACAGGGTTTACACCATTGGAATACCGTTCTTTCGGTCGGGAGACTGAAGCGGAGGATGAGGACTTAGATTAAAGTCAAAATAGGCAGTAAACAGTCAAAATGCTTATAAAACCCTTGATTTTCTATTGTTTTAGTACTTGTAAGTTCCTTTTTGCTTAAGAGAAAGTCAAAAAGGAAAGTATTTGTGTCAGTAGTTGTATTTTGTTACGTATCGCTATATTTAATTTTGCACCCACAAGTTCTGTATCCGATAATAGTTATATCGGACTGTTAATCTTGAATTAATTAATCAACCAATTTATATTAATAGTCTATGAGAA
>ENA-OZVM01000479-OZVM01000479.1-human-gut-metagenome-genome-assembly--contig:-NODE-479-length-15651-cov-4.226404_pt1 | contig 15651 bp, 15 predicted proteins | sample MGYA00243445_ERZ654045 | MGnify/ENA primary metagenome ERZ654045 (study PRJEB26926, sample SAMN06164891) | human gut metagenome | biome: ENVO:00009003; feature: ENVO:2100002; material: ENVO:00002003... | reverse complement strand
ATGTGTATAAGAGACAGATATTATATATTTTGAAATGAACACAGATAACTGTCAGCACTTAACCAGATACAGACTATTCACCATCATGCGTATCCCTATCTGTTTATTGGCCTTTATTCTCATGGGCGGCAACATGGCAACGGCGCAGGTTTCTCCTTTCGTGGAATACGGGGCTACCGTGCATACGGGAGACAACACTCCTTTATGGCAAGTAAGCAACCAACAGGGGCTCGGCTCTGTTTATGACAATACATACATACGGGGCGGACTGGGCTACAAGCATCAGCTCGGCAAGTGGAAATTCGAAGAAAAGCTGGACATGGTAGCTGCCGTGGGCATGAACTTCAAAGGCGACAAGGACATCTTTATCCAGCAGGCATATATAGACGCGCGTTACAAGTGGCTGGGGCTGTTTGCCGGAAGCCGTGAGAAAGGCGCTCCGTTGCTGAACAACGCTTTGAGCAGCGGTGACATGACATGGTCGGGCAACGCCAGGCCGATTCCCCAAATCATGGTGGGCATCCCCGAATACCTTTACATACTTCCGCGCCTCGCCATCAAAGGTGAAATATCTTACGGATGGTTCACCGACAACAAATACCAGGAGCGCAAAGTAGGAGCAGGGCATTGGTACACAAAAGACATCAAGTATCATCACAAAGAGGGATTTATCCGCGTCGGCGTGCCTAACGGAAAATGGCAGCTCGACATCGGCATGACGCTCGATACGCAATTCGGCGGAAGCATAGTAGATTCGAACGGCAACGTAGCCAATCTGGGAAACACGTTGAAAGATTATTTCAGAGTATTTATTCCCGGCGCCGGCGATGAAGACAAGCCGTGGAACGACAGCAACTTCTTTCAGGGCAACTTCCTGGGCAGCGAGCAAATAAGGCTGACCCACCGTTCCGATAAGTTCTCAATCAGCGCATATCTGTGCAACCACTTCGACGACTTCTCCGCCATGGGTAAGCAGAACGGCTGGGACGGATTGTGGGGACTTGAAATGAGTTTCAACCATTTCAAACCTGTCAACGCGGTTGTGTTCGAGTTCTTGCAGACTACCAACATGAGCGGTCCGCTGCACGGCTTGCACGAACCCGAAGAAGGCCCTGTGCACAAAACAGGCGGCTCCGACAACTATTACAACAACGGCCTTTACCCCGGCTGGGCGCATTGGGGCATGATGATAGCCAATCCGTTGATTGCGTCGCCCATCTATAATAAAGACGGAGACATGACCTTCAAGTACAACCGTGTAAAAGCGTTGCACATCGGCTGGAGCGGACAGATAAGTCCGGAATGGAGCTACATCGCCAAGATGAGCCACAACAGGACGTGGGGTACTCCCGGCGCTCCCACGCTGGATATTCTGGAGAACTTTTCGGCCTACGCCTCGTTCTCTTATGCTCCCGAAAGATGGAAAGGCTGGAACTTCAACGCTTCTCTTGCCTTGGACATGGGAGAGATATACGGAGATAATTTCGGATTTCAATTAAAGATACATAAATCGTTCTAAAGCAATGAACTACATACAAACAGAAATTGATGGCGTATGGATCATCGAACCGAGAGTGTTCAATGACGCGCGCGGCTACTTTATGGAAGCGTTTAAAGAAGAAGAATTCCGTGCCAACATCGGCGATGTACATTTCGTACAGGACAACGAGTCTAAATCTTCTTTCGGTGTATTACGCGGACTGCATTATCAGAAAGGCGAATACAGTCAGGCCAAACTGGTACGTGTCATAAAAGGCAAGGTACTGGATGTTGCGGTCGACCTGCGCCGTTCGTCTCCTACATTCGGCAAGTACGTCAGCGTGGAGCTGAGCGAGGAGAACAAGCGTCAGTTCTTTATTCCCCGCGGCTTTGCCCATGGCTTTTTGGTGTTGAGCGACGAGGCAATCTTCACTTATAAAGTAGATAACGGCTATGCACCGCAGGCAGAGGCCTCCATTCGCTTCAACGACGAAGCCGTCGGTATCGACTGGCCGGTTGCGGAATCTCAATTCATAGTATCAGAGAAAGACGGACATGCCGTATCGTTCAAAGATGCGGAATATTTTGAATAGGATATGAAAATAGCCATTGTCGGTACGGGATACGTCGGCTTAGTAACCGGTACTTGTTTTGCAGAAATAGGCGTCAACGTTATTTGCGTCGATACGAACGGCGAAAAGATAGAAGCGCTGAAGCAGGGAGTGATTCCAATCTACGAAAACGGACTGGAGGAAATGGTAAACCGGAACGCGAAAGCGGGACGCCTGCAATTCACTACTTCTTTGGAAAGTTGCCTGGACGAGGCAGATGTTATATTCAGCGCTGTGGGTACTCCGCCCGATGAAGATGGCAGCGCGGACTTGAGTTATGTGCTCGAAGTGGCGCGTACCATCGGACGCAACATGACGAAATACGTACTGGTGGTAACCAAGAGTACCGTTCCGGTGGGCACTGCCGGAAAAGTGCGTGCGACGATTCAGGCTGAACTGGATAAACGGGGAGTACGAATAGAGTTTGATGTTGCTTCCAATCCCGAATTCCTGAAAGAGGGAAATGCCGTGGCCGACTTTATGAGCCCCGACCGGGTAGTGGTGGGAGTAGAGTCCGAACGGGCAAAGCAGCTGATGAGCAAGCTCTACAAACCGTTCTTGCTGAATAACTTCCGCGTCATCTTCATGGATATCCCATCTGCCGAAATGACAAAGTATGCGGCCAATTCCATGTTGGCTACCCGCATCAGCTTCATGAACGATATCGCCAATCTGTGCGAGCTGGTGGGAGCTGACGTCAATATGGTGCGCAGCGGCATCGGTTCCGATACGCGTATCGGCCGCAAGTTCCTCTATCCGGGCATCGGGTATGGCGGTTCGTGTTTCCCGAAAGACGTAAAGGCGTTAATCAAGACCGCCGAACAAAACGGTTATCGGATGCGTGTGCTCCAAGCAGTGGAGGAGGTCAATGAAAAGCAGAAAAGCGTCTTATTTGAAAAGCTGCAGCGACACTTCAGCGGCGATTTGCAGGATAAGACAATCGCCTTATGGGGATTGGCTTTCAAGCCGGAAACAGACGATATGCGCGAAGCGCCTTCGTTGATTCTGATAAACAAGTTGCTGAATGCGGGCTGTAAAGTGCGCGTATACGATCCGGCCGCCATGACGGAATGCCGCCGCAGGATAGGCGATAGCGTCTGCTACGCTACCGACATGTACGATGCCGCACTCGATGCGGATGCCTTGATGCTGGTGACGGAATGGAAAGAGTTCCGCCTGCCGTCATGGGCTGTCATCAAAAAGGCCATGAGAACCCCGGTGTTATTGGACGGTCGCAATATCTACGAAAAGAAAGAAATAGAAGAACTTGGATTTACCTACCACTGTATAGGTAAATAAAGGAAGGAGACAGACATGAAAAAACTCGTAATAGAGTTGTGTTGCGTCATAGTGTTGGCTGCATGCGGTAATGGTAAGGAGCAAAATACTGTCGAAGAGGACTCTACGGCCAAGGCTCTGCTTCAAGGCGTTTGGATAGATGATGAAACCGAGCTGCCCTTGATGCGCATAGAAGGAGACACCATATACTATGCCGATCCCCAGAATATCCCCGTATCATTTAAGATTATACGAGATACGATATATGTGTACGGCAGCAATACCGTAACCTACAAGATTGACAGGCAGACCGAGTACAGCTTTTGGTTTCATTCATTGGCGGATGAGATTGTAAAGCTGCATAAATCGGAAAGTCCCGAGGATGCGCTTGCCTTTGAGAACAGGGAAGTGGAAGTCATACCCACTACGGAAGTAGTGAAAAAGGATAGCGTAGTAATGTACAAAGGTACACGCTACCGGGGATATGTGTACATCAATCCCTCGAAGATGAAGGTTGTCCGCTCGTCCTATTCAGAGGGTGGTATCAGTGTGGATAATGTTTATTACGACAATGTCATACATATCTGCGTGTATGAGGGCAGGCGGATGTTGTATGGCAAAGACATTACCAAGAAAATGTTTGCCGGTATCTTTCCCGAGGAGACGTTGAGCCAAATGATTCTTGCCGATATGAATTTTATGGGAGTTGACAACGAAGGCTACCGATACCAGGCAACCTTACGCGTACCGGAAAGTTCCGTATACAGTCTGGCGGATATTACCATCGGATTCGACAATCGGACGGAGATAAAAAAAGCGGAATAAATTCCGCTTTTTACTTATTCTTGTTTCTTTGCCCGGGCAGGCTTTTTGCCGCCTTCCCTGCGTTTGTTGTTATTCCGGTTACCGCCTTTTCCGTTTCCGCTTTTTTCGTTTCCGCCGCTCCGGCGTCCGCCGCCTTTGAAGTTGCTGCGTTTGCGTCCGTCATTGGAGCGCGGTTTATACTCTGGGGCTTCGCCCAATTCTTCCGGCACCGGTATCTTATAGATTTCCTTTTCCAGAAAATTCTCTATGCCCTTGAAGTTCGTCTGTTCCTTTTCGTTGACGAAAGTAAGAGCTACGCCGTCATTGTTGGCACGTGCCGTACGTCCGATGCGGTGCACGTAGTCTTCGCTGTCATGCGGCACATCATAATTGATAACCAAGCGGATATCGTCTATATCGATACCGCGCGCCACAATATCGGTGGCAACCAATATATTGACCCGACCCGCCTTGAACTCGTACATTACTTCCTCGCGCTGCGCCTGCTCGAGGTCGGAGTGCATTTCCCCGACGTTCAGCTTCATTTGCTTCAGCGCTTTGGTTACTTCTTTCACCTTCAGTTTGGAAGATGCGAAGATAATGACGCGTTCGGGCGTCTGCTCGGCGAAAAGGCTGCGGATGATTCCTAACTTTTGGTTCTCATAGCATACATAAGCGGCCTGCACAATCTTTTCGGCAGGTTTGGAAACGGCAAGTTTCACTTCTGCCGGATCGTTCAGGATACTCTGCGCCAGTTGCTGTATCTTGGCAGGCATCGTAGCCGAGAACATAATGGTCTGACGTTCTTTAGGCAGGTATTTCACAATCTGCATAATGTCATCATAGAATCCCATGTCCAGCATGCGGTCTGCTTCATCCAGAATGAAGTAGGAGACGCGTGAAAGGTCTACATATCCCAGGCTGAGATGCGCTATCAGGCGTCCCGGAGTTGCGATTACAACATCCGCACCCAAAGTCAGACCTCTTTTTTGCTGCTCGAAAAGCACTCCGTCATTACCGCCGTACACAGCCACGCTGCTCACCGGCATGAAATAGGAGAAACCCTCCATTTGCTGGTCTATCTGTTGCGCCAACTCCCGTGTAGGTGCCATTACTATACAGTTGATGGAATCTTCGGGATGCCCGCCTTCCGAAAGCTTGTTCAATATGGGCAACAGGTACGCGGCGGTTTTTCCGGTTCCGGTTTGTGCAACAGCTATCAAATCCCGGCCTTCGAGTATAACTGGTATTGATTTTTCTTGTATGGGGGTGCACTCGTCGAAACGCATTGCATCCAGTGCTTCAAGCACGTTGTCGTTTAATTTTAGTTCAGAAAACTTCATGAATTTCGTTATATTTGCCACAAAGATAATGCAAACCGAGAACAGAATAAAATGAACTTGTTCATTTTTTATGCCGAGGTGCAGCTTATTTTCGTATTTGCCACAAAGATACAACAAAAAACTGAGAATGAGGGCAGAATGATGAAAAATCTGTGAGAATGAGCGGATTAATTGATTTAGTTGGATTCTCTGTGCAGACAACAGATGCCACAGAAAAGTCAGTTGAAGCAAGAGTTTCGTTACTATCCCGTTACTCTTTTCGCTGGCGAGGAGGTCTGAAAAGCCCGTGAGGAAATGGCTGTAAACTATCGAAATACAGCGTTTCGGGAGGCAAAATTAGGGTAATATCTGATGTTGCCTGCGGGAAAAGGACAAAAAAGACGTGAAGCGGATGTGATTGCGCCGATGTGCTGCGGTTTGCTTACAGCCTTTCAGCTCTACATGGAATAATTTTGCAAACAAAAACAATGTAGAGTATGAGCAGAAGCACTTTCAGGGTGTTGTTCTACCTCAAGCGCAACGCGCCGAAAAAGAACGGAATGATTCCCGTGATGTGCCGCATCACGGTGAACGGAAAGGTATCACAGTTCAGCAGCAAGTTGGACGTGGAAGAAAAGATGTGGAACGTGGAGCTGGGCAAACTGACAGGCCGCAGCCTCGTGGCACAGGAGGGCAACCGTATGCTGGACAAGATACGGCTTGGCATCAACAAGGCGTATCAGGAGGTGCGCGACACCGACGGATATGTCACTGCGGAAAAGGTGCGCAACGCTTACTTAGGTCTGGGACAGAACCACAAGACCCTGCTTGCCGTGTTCAAGCAGCACAACGAGGACTATGCGAAACAGGTGGGCAAGATGAAGAGCGAGCGCAGCTACTGGAAATACCGCGTGGTATATAACCACCTGACGGAGTTCATCAAGCAACGCTACAAGATGAGCGACATCGCCCTGCGTGAGCTGACACCCGCCTTCATCACCGACTTCGAGCTGTTCCTCCGCACGGAGAAGAACCACTGCACCAACACCGTGTGGTCATACATGATGCCCTTCCGCAGCATCATCTTCACCGCCATCAACAACGGCTGGCTGGAGCGTGATCCCTTCTATGCCTACCACATCACGAAGGAAGAGACCAAGCGCGGCTTCCTGCCCAAGGAGGAGATTACGGCACTCATCAACGGCACGTTCAAGAAGAAAAGCTATGAACTTATCCGGGACCTCTTCATCTTCTGCTGCTTCACGGGACTGAGCTGGCGGGACATGTACAACCTGACGGAAGAGAACCTGCAGACCTCCTTCGACGGCCACCTGTGGATAAAGACCAACCGCCAGAAGACTGGCGTGGAGTCGAACATCCGCCTGCTCGACGTGCCCAAGCACATCATCGAGAAGTACAGCGGCATGGCAGAAGACGGACGGCTGTTGCCCGTCCCATGTTATGGGAACTGCAAGAACGGCATCAAGGCGATAGCCAAACTTTGCGGCATCAACAAGAACGTCACATGGCACCAGAGCCGCCACTCGTATGCCACCACCATCTGCCTCTCCAACGGTGTGCCGATTGAGACCCTGTCGAAGATGATGGGCCATACCAGCATCCGCAGCACGCAGATTTATGCGAAGATTACCGCCGAGAAGGTAAGCAACGACATGGAATGCCTGTCCAAGCAGATAGAGTCCATGGAGCAGTTCATTTGTCAGACCATCTAACACGGAACGCCATGAGAAGAACTATCAGAATAGACGAGCACGGCCACGTGCGCATGGAGGGCAACCCGCAGGAAGAAGTATGGATGACCCTCGCAGAGATGGCCGATCTGTTCAACCTCACTGCCGCCACCATAGGCCGGGAGATAAAGGCCATCCGCAAGACGGGTGTGCTGGTGGACTATGAGGTGTGCAAATATATCCGCAAGGCGGACGGCTGTTCCGTGGACATCTACCACTGGGACATCATCGTCGCCTTGGCCTATCGGATAAACACCTTCTATGCTCACGCCTTCCGCGAGTGGCTGAAAGAGACAGCTACGAAAGAAAAGGATAAAGAGGCGCACCAAGCCATCTTCATTCCCCTGTGGCCTTTCGGGAATAACTGAAAGGACAGAAATAACAAACGAAAAAGACGGACGGACAATCCCACTCAACAGGGTTGCCCGTCCGTCTTTTTCATGCTAATACATGCTAAACATCCGCCTTGCGGTAGTTCGCCTCCAGCAATCGCTGTATGTCATATTCCCGATAGAGAGCCTTACCGCCAAGCAGGATGAATGGCAGCACACGGTTGTTGCGCAGATTCTGCAAGGTGCGGCGGCTCACCTTCAAAACTTCCGCCACCTCCTTGTCCGTCAGGTAACGGTCACCGTTCAGCGGAGGCGTATATTCCTGCAGGAAGCGGTTTATCCTGCGATGGCTGTTTTTAAGCGAGAGGAGCATGTCCGCCACCTGTCCCTGCTCCAACGTGAGAATCTCCTGCTTCATAGGCTGGTCTCCCTGCTGTCCGCAACAAGGTTTGCCACATCCTCCCTGCGGTAATAAAACTTCTTGCCAATCTGCGAGCAGGCAATCAATCCCTTGTCTCGCATCGTTTGCAAGGTTCTCGGAGTGAGGCGCAGCAGCCGGCAAACCTCCTCGTTGTCCATCCACTTCGCCATGCGCCTGTCCTTCTCACGACCGCACAGGCGGTTCACTTTTTCCGTCAGCGACGAGACATCCGTCATCAGTGCCTCGAACGCCTTTCTTTCAATGATTACTACTTCCATGATTCTGAGTGTTGCTGTGATTGTCGGTGCAAAGTTACGCTGCGACCTCCTAAAACCACTCATTTCCAGCGCAGGTGGCTGCATCTGGAACCGAAAGATGAGCCATCTTGTGCCAGTTGCAAGAAAATCATCTATGAGTCATCTATGAGTCATAAGTTTGCACTTTCCATACCCTGTAATTTTGCAGCAGAAACAAGAAAAACAGTATTGATTATGAACGTAATAATGATAGAAAGTGCCGCCTTTCAGGAATTGGTCGGACACATCGAGAAGATAGCGGAGCACATCCGCAAGTATGAGGACAGACAGCCCGTGCAATCACAGGAACGGTGGCTGACCAGCAAGGAGGTGACCGCCCTGCTCGGCATCAGCCTGCGCACCCTGCAACGCTACCGTGACGAGGGGCGCATCCCCTTCTCGCTGATGGGGCGCACCTGCCGCTACCGCCTCACGGACGTGGAGCACATGATGAAGGAATGCTCCATGAGCGGCAACGCAGAGTGCATCGGCGAACTGCACAGGCAGTATATGGTAAGGACAGGCAAGAAAACATAAAACGGAAAAGAAGATGGATACCTACAAGATAGAACGGCTGTTCCACCTCCTCATGGAACGGCTCGACAGACACGAGAAGATGCTCGACGACCTGCTCTTTCGCAGCCAGCGGCAGTCGCCGAATCAGGAGGAAGGCACGGAGTGCCGACTGTACAACGGCGAACGCCTCTACGACAACCAGGACCTCTGTCTGATGCTACAAGTCAGCAAACGGTCGCTGCAACGTTACCGTACACTGGGCATCCTGCCCTACCTCATGCTCCGGCAGAAGACCTACTACAAGGAGTCGGACGTGGAGAAGTTCCTCGCGGAGCATATCGACAGCTTCCAGAAAGAGAAGATGGCGGACTACAAGGCCCGCATCCGATAACAATCAATGTTTCACAATTAAAAATCAATCAAGATGGCAAAGAAAAAAGACGAAAAAGACGTGCTGATAGTCCGTGACGAGAAGACGGGCGAAATCAGTGTGGTGGCCGGATTACAGGCGGACGGTACTCCCAGACGCACCCCGCCAAAGATGGAGAATGCCCAGGATTTCCTCCAGTTCGACAAGAACGGCGACGTGCTCGACAACTTCTTCCGCAACTTCTTCCGGCAGTGCAAGGAACCCAGCCGATTCGGCTTCTACCGTATCGCGGCAGACCAGGCGGAGGACCTGTTCGGCGTGATGAAGGAACTGCTGAAAGACCCTACGGCCAATGCCGAACTGCTTGCGCCCCACAAGGTGGACACCTCTGCCTACGAAAAACAGGTGGCGCAAGAGCAGAAGACGCAGAAAGAGCAGAAGCAGGAACAGAATCAGACAAACAATGTAGAACTCCAAAAACAAGAAAACATGGAACAGAAACAACAGGAAAACGTGCAGCAGAACGCACAGGAAAACAAACAGGAGAACAAGCAAAGGCAAGGTTACCAGCCCATCGACGAAAGCCGCATCGACTGGCAGGCACTGGAAAAGAACTGGGGCGTGAAGCGTGAGGAGCTGGAGCAGTCCGGCGACCTGCAGAAGATGCTCAACTACGGAAAGTCCGACCTCGTGCGTGTCACGCCCAACTTCGGCGGCGAGTCGTTCAGCCTCGATGCCCGCCTCTCCTTCCGCAAGGACGATGACGGCAACGTGCGCCTCGTTCCCCACTTCATCCGCAAGGAGCAGAAGCTCGACGAGTACAAGGGCCACAAGTTCACCCCGGAAGAGAAGAAAGCCCTGAAGGAGACAGGCAACCTCGGCAGAATCGTGGACTTGGTGGACAAGGCCACGGGCGAGATAACCCCCTCCTTCATCAGCATCGACCGCAAGACCAATGAGATTACCGACATGCCCGCCGCCCGCATCCGCATTCCCGAACGTATCGGCAAGACGGAAATCACCCCGCAGGAGCATGAGATGCTCCGTGCCGGACTCCCCGTCAAGGACAAGCTCATCGAGCGCAACGACGGCCGCAAGTTCGTCACCACCCTTCAGGTGAATGTGGAGCAGCGTGGCGTGGAGTTCGTGCCCGGCACAGGCAAGTCGCCCCGTACCGTAGAAGAACAGAGCAACAAGGAATCCACGAAGGTAGCGCAGGCAGCACCGCAACAGGAACCCGGCAAGCAACGCCGCAACACATGGACCAACAAGGACGGCAGTATCCGCCCCATCACCAAATGGAAGGGCGTGCCCTTCACCGAGGAGCAGAAAGCCGACTATGTGGCAGGCAAGACCGTCAAGCTGGAGAATGTGCCCGACGACAAGGGCGTACCCTCCACCATGTACCTCCGCTTCAATCCCGACAAAGGCCGTCCCTACCGCTACGACACCAATCCCGATAACGCCCAGAAGGTAGCTCCGGCAAACGAGAGCCGCACGCAGGTGGCCGTCAACAGTCAGGGCAAGACCAACGAAGCGACCAAGAATGTCAACGAGCCGCTGCAGAAGGGACAGACTGCCCCGAAGGACGACATCCAGCAGAAGCAGGAGAAACGCAAGAGCAAAGGCATGAAGGTATGAGCCTGAGTGCCACCACTGAATCCACAATTATCCCAAACATGAGAATAGAAACAATAGGTAAAAACAGAAAAAAGTAAATCAGTATGAAGACGATTATCGCAGAGAAGCCCTCCGTGGCACGTGAGATAGCCCGCATCGTGGGTGCGACCAAGAGAGAAGAAGGTTATTTTTCTGGCAACGGATATGCCGTCACCTGGGCCTACGGGCACCTGGTTCAACTCACCATGCCCGAAGGCTACGGCATCCACGGCTTCGCCCGTGAGCACCTGCCCATCCTGCCCGACACCTTCACCCTGCAACCCCGTCACACCAAGACGGAGAAGGGCTACAAGCCCGACCCCAGTGTCGTCACGCAGATACGCATCGTGGGCAGGCTCTTCAGCGAGAGCGAACAGATTGTGGTGGCCACCGATGCCGGACGCGAGGGCGAGCTCATCTTCCGCTACCTCTACAGCTACCTGAACTGCCGCACGCCCTTCGTGCGCCTGTGGATCAGCTCCCTCACCGACAAGGCCATCCGCGAGGGGCTGCGCCACCTCGAAGAGGGCAACCGCTACGACCGCCTCTACCATGCCGCCAAGGCACGCAGTGAGGCCGACTGGCTGGTGGGCATCAACGCCACGCAGGCCATGACCATCGCCGCAGGCAGGGGCACCTACTCCCTCGGACGTGTGCAGACACCCACGCTGGCCATGGTGTGCGCCCGCTACTGGGAGCACAAGCGCTTCACACCCGAAGCCTTTTGGCAGGTGCATCTGTCTGTGGAAGGCACAGGGGAACAGACGGTGAAGTTCTCTTCTTTGGAGAAATGGAAGGAGAAATCCCCTGCGGAGCATATATATAATAAGGTAAAAGCGCAGCCCTCCCTGTTTGTCACCAAGGTGGAGTGCAAGGAGAAGGTGGAGGAAACGCCGCTGCTCTACGACCTCACCACCCTGCAGAAGGAAGCCAACGCCAAGCACGGCTTCACGGCGGAGAAGACACTGGAGATAGCGCAGAAGCTCTACGAGAAGAAGCTCATCACTTATCCGCGCACCGGCAGCCGCTACATCCCCGAAGATGTCTTTGCTGAAATTCCCAAGCTGCTCACCTTCCTCGGCGGCTATCCCGAATGGATTGGCAAGGTGCCCCATAGGGACAGGCTGACCCGCCGCAGCGTGGATGGCAGCAAGGTGACCGACCACCACGCCCTGCTCGTCACAGGCGAGAAACCGCTCTTCCTCTCTAAGGAGGACAACACCATCTATCAGATGATAGCCGGGCGCATGGTGGAAGCCTTCTCCGACAAGTGCGTCAAGGAACTCACCACCGTCACCGCCCTCAGCGGCGAGGCGGAGTTTGCCGTCAAAGGCTGTGTCATCCGTCAGGCAGGATGGCGTGCCGTGCTGGGCGAAGAGAGCGAGGAGCAGGTGCTTCCGCCTTGGAAGAGCGGCGACACCCTTGCCGTATGCGGCATCAGCCTCACAGAGGGCAAAACCAAGCCGAAGCCCCTGCATACCGAAGCCACCCTGCTCTCGGCAATGGAGACGGCAGGCAAAGACGTGGAGGACGAGGAGGTGCGTCAGGCCATGAAGGAATGCGGTATTGGCGCTCCCGCCACCCGTGCCGCCATCATCGAGACCCTCTTTGCCCGCGGCTACGTGCAGCGTTGCAAGAAATCGCTCGTGCCTACTGAGAAGGGGCTGGCTCTCTACTCCGTGGTGAAAGGGATGCGCATTGCCGATGCCGCCCTCACGGGAGAGTGGGAACGTGAGCTGACACGCATCGAGCATGGGGAGAAGGAAGCCTCCGCCTTCCATGAGGAGATAGAGCGATATACCACGGAAATCACCGCCGAACTGCTCTCTTGCGACAAGATTTTCGGGCATAAGCCATCCGGCTGCAACTGCCCCAAGTGCGGCAAGGGGCAGATGCAGTTCTACGGCAAGGTGGTGCGTTGCGACAATCCCGAATGCGGTTTGCCCGTGTTCCGCCAGAAAGCCAGCCGCAACCTGAAGGACGAGGAGATCAAGGAACTGCTCACTACCGGGAAGACCGCCCTGCTGAAAGGCTTCAAGAGCAAGCAAGGCAAGAGTTTCGATGCCATTATCGCCTTTGATGCCGACTATAACACGGTATTTATCTTCCCCGAAGTGAAAAACAAGGGAAAACATTCCCCGAAGAGGAAATAAATGAGTACCTTCGCCACTGAATCAAAGTCGAATCGTTGGTTTTGAACCTTCGTTTTCTCGCCATGGCAATGATTATGCGAGCTTATCATTGCTCATCTAGCTTAGCGAAAACGTTCTTGTTCTTCTAAGACCGGACTGATTTACTTGGATTTAGTGGTGGCACTTCGGGAGGGATACCCGGAGTGCTTTTTTCTTTCATCCGCATTTTATTATCCACTAAATCCAAGAATAGACATGAACAAGAATGAAAAGAAGCGGAAAGAGCTGTCGTACTACCACCTCTATCTGCAAAAGCACCTTCAAGAGAACCATTTTGAGCAGGCCGGTGATGCCTCCTTCATCGAGACCCGTGCCGACCTGGCCGCAACCGCCTACGAGCAGGCACGCCGTGAGGGCTATCCCATAGCGGGAGCGCAGGAACTGGCGATGCAGACCCTGCTGAAAGGGCTGCACCACTCCAAATACGCCATCCTGCGTGAGGTCATCACGAACGAGTTTGCCTACGAAATCCCAGAAACGCAGCAGGAAGCCTTTACCGCGAAGCTGCTGCCCTTGGTGGACAACGTGTTTTCCATCTACGACCTGTCCGACGACCATTTCGCCCAGTCGTTGGACTATGACCTGCTGTACAGCGAGCTGACGGGAGCTGTCGTACTCTATCTGGCCGAGTATGGCGTTTAACCGCAAGCAGCGACTGAGGGACAACATCGAGGCGATACGGACGGCCTTCCTCCTTGACCGGGAAGAGCGCACCCCCACCGAGGCCGAGCGCGGCACACTGCGCAGCTACTGCGGCTTCGGAGGCTTGAAGTGTATCCTGAATCCCGCCAAGGAACTGATGGATGCCGTCCACTGGGCGAAATCCGACCTCGAACTCTTTGCCCCCACGGCGGAACTGCACCGCCTTATCCGTGAGAACAGCCGTGACGAGACGGAGTACAAGCGTTATGTAGATTCGCTGAAAGGCTCCGTGCTCACGGCCTTCTATACCCCGAAGGAAATCACCGACACCCTCGCAGGCGTGCTTGCGGGGCACGGTGTCGTGCCTGCACGCTTACTGGAGCCGTCGGCAGGCATGGGTGCTTTCGTGGACTCCATGCTGCGGTACGCACCCCAAGCCGATGTGATGGCTTTCGAGAAAGACCTGCTGACGGGCAGGATGCTCCGCCATCTTCACCCCGACCGCAAAGTACGTGTGGAGGGATTCGAGAATATAGAAAAGCCCTTCAACGGCCATTTCGACCTTGCCCTGTCCAACATCCCCTTCGGCGACATCGCCGTGTTCGATGCGGAGTACGAGAAACGTTCCATCATGCACCGGACAGCGGCGAAGAAGATACACAACTACTTCTTCCTGAAGGGACTCGATGCCGTGCGTGACGGCGGCATTGTCGCCTTCCTCACCTCGCAGGGTGTGCTGGACAGTGAGAGCAACAACGGCACCCGCTTCCTGATGATGAGAAAAGCCGACCTGCTGTCTGTGGTGCGTATGCCCAACAACCTCTTCACGGAGAATGCCAACACCGAAGTAGGCTGCGACCTGATCATCCTCCAGAAGAACAGTCGGAAGGAAGAACTGTCGGAAGATGACCAACTGTTGACGCAGACGGTGAAGGACAACCATACCCATGTGACGACCAACCGCTACCTGCTGGCTCATCCCGAATTGGTCATACATACCAGTGCCAAACTGGACACCGACCCATACGGAAAACCTGCGATGGTCTATCTGCACGAGGGCGGTGTGGCAGGAATCGCCGAGGACCTTCGTAAGCGAATAGATGCCGATTTGGCTGCACGATTGGATGTGGCACGCTATAATGGTGTGACAGAAGAGATACCTGTCCAAGCCATTCCGTCTGCAACCGTGGAAATCAAAATAGCGGAAGAAGTCCCTGCAATTACAGAGACTTCGAAAGAACAACTCTCAACAGATTTTTTCGCAGAAGGGAAAGCTGTACAGCTAACACTTTTCGACCTATGGGAGTACACCGTTCCGCAAGAGAAGCCTGCCCCGAAGAACAAGAAGAAGTCCGCTGTTGCCAAGCAGGCACAAAAGGGGAACAATCCCACACCTGCCCGTACGGAGAAGCCGAAGAGGCAGATAGATGTTCTATCAGGTCAAGGTGAAAAAGACCCTTTGACTCCGAAAGAAGAAAAAGACGATGTCCCCAAAGAAGAAAAGAAAACCCTGCCGGGCGACATCTATGCGGACATCAACTGGGAGGACAACCCACCCATCAACGGCTTCTATGAGGCCATGATGACGCTAACACCCGAACGGCGTGTGGCACTGCGACAGGAAGCGGAGCGCCATCGTCAGGAACAGTTGAAGAGATTGGGCGTGGCAGATACGCTCGATCCAGCCTTCATCCCTCCTATGGGAGAGATAAAGCCGCTGTCTGAAGCAGAGCCGAAACATGCTGAGGCAGAGCAGACAGTGGATAAAACTGCGCAAACCGAAGGAAACGGATTGTTCCAAGGTACAGCCAATGCTCCTGCCAAACAGGAGCAGCCACCGCTTGACCTTACTCCGCATCCCTACGACCGTACCTTGGGGCCACACCATCGTGAAGGCTCCATCGTGCTCGATGCGGCAAGGAACGTGGGCTATCTGAAAGACCTCACGCCCTACGGATCGATGTTCCATCCTGCCGAC
>ENA-OZVM01000447-OZVM01000447.1-human-gut-metagenome-genome-assembly--contig:-NODE-447-length-16375-cov-5.029534_pt1 | contig 16375 bp, 9 predicted proteins | sample MGYA00243445_ERZ654045 | MGnify/ENA primary metagenome ERZ654045 (study PRJEB26926, sample SAMN06164891) | human gut metagenome | biome: ENVO:00009003; feature: ENVO:2100002; material: ENVO:00002003... | reverse complement strand
CTACCACTACTTCATCCAGCATTTCATTGTCTTCCACAAGCACCACTTTAAGACTGGTCTTGTTCTTCGCGGAGATTTCCTGGGTCTTGTAACCGATATAACTGATCTGGATAACTCCCGCTTCGGGCACGTCATTCAGCGTGAACTTACCGTCGATGTCAGTGATGATTCCGTTCGTTGTCCCTTTGACAAGAACACTGGCACCGATGATAGATTCACCGTTTCCGTCCACTACAAGTCCTGTGATTGTTTTGTTTTGCGCGAATGCGCATAAGGTTGCTGCAAAAGCAAAGAGCACAAACAGCACCTGACGCTTAAGTATACTCATAGAATATACTCCTTCTTTCTTCCTGCTTCTCATAGAATAATCTTGGTTTAACAATTAGTTTAACATTAGCGTTTTTCTAACACAGTGTTTGATACGGGCAAAATTATTAATCCCAAAGCAGTTATAGCATAACCGTTTTGATACAATTCATTCTTTTTTTGCTATAAATGAGTGGGGAAAAGATAGAAGATTATCCGATAATATCGCTCCTATCAAGCGATAGGTAATGTAAACCAAAAGCACGCCCCTTTGCCCGGTTCGCTCTCTACGCCGATGGTTCCGCCCAGTTGCTCAACGATGCTCTTACTGATGGACAAACCCAATCCGGTTCCATGCACAAAAGAGTTCAACTTGACAAAACGGTCAAATATTTCGGTTTGCTTTTCCTGCATGATGCCAATCCCGGTATCGGCGACATAAAAGCGTAAATGGCCGGCATCTATCCGGTCATATCCCAAACGTATGCTACCGGTGGCAGTAAACTTTATCGCGTTATTAATAAAGTTGGCGATGACCTGGTTCAAGCGGTTGCGGTCGCTCGCTATGACGCACTCCGGCAGGTGACGGTCGAAGACGACCTCTACTCCCGGCTTGGCTTTTAGCTTCATCACACGCACCATGTCTTCACATAGCAGGTTCACATCCAGTTCCCGTTCGACGAAGTCAAAGGTTCCGGCTTCCATTTTAGACAAATCCAGAATATCGGATATCAGTTGCAGCAACAGTTCGTTGTTTTCTTCTACGATTGCCATGTACTGCTCCCGTTCTTCCGGATTCTCTTCCTGCACCAGCAGACTGGAGAAGCCGACAATCGCATTCAACGGAGTACGTATCTCATGGCTCATATTGGCGAGGAAAGCGCTTTTCAGGCGGTCAGCCGTTTCGGCTTTCTCTTTGGCATCGATCAGTTTGGATTCGGTTTCTTTCAGCTCCGTGATATCATAGTTTATGCCGATAAGCTCGATTACTCCGTTTTCCGGCTTAAACTGGTTGACTACCACGTTGGTGCGTATCCAGTTCCATTGGTCTTTTGTTCCCGGACGCAAGATACGCATCTCTCCCTTGAAGTCTTTCACTTTGCCGAGACGCGCCTTATAGAAGAAGTCCAGCATCTGTTTTCTATCCTCCGGATGCATCTTGCCATATACTTCTACGACTTCCGGCAAGGAAGCGTTTTCATCTTCTCCCATATTCTTATACCATTGCTTGATGGCATAACCTTTCTTATCCAGCAGATTCAACTTTGCATAACCCACTTTCGCATAATCGGAAATCAACAGGAAGAAGTTCTCAAAATCGCATATGCGGCTCAAAGCGTCTATACGCTCGGTATTATCAATATTGATTAGGGCATATCCGGTAAAGTATCCTTTACTGTCGTATATCTTACTTACTTTGGTGTACAGATTAATCTTATTACGCCTGTCGGAAGGATAATACCCCTCTATACTCCCGAATTCATAATCCAGACGGAAATCCACGACATCCTGCTCGCGTATCCTCTCTATCAGTTGAGGGGACAGATTCGGATTCTCAAACAGGTTGATACCTATTACATCGGCTTTGTCGCGGATGCCGAATATCTCCATGTTCTTATTGTTAATATCTACCAGAATACCGTTCGTATCATAAATCTCCACTCCGGCCGGTATATTGGTAAAGATATTCCTGAACAGTTTCTCACTGCGGTCTAAAGCCTGGCGCTCATGTATAGCCTCATCTTTCGCTTTACGCAACTCGACGCAAATACTGATGATATTCGCCAACGAGCTCAACCACTGGTAGTCTTCATTACTCCACAAGATGGTACGGTCTACCAAATCCACTCCCATAAATCCTTTCACCGTATCATCCGCCACCAATGGAACAACCATCAGCGCCTTGATACCCTGCCGGTCCAATAATTGGAATTCGCTTTCTTCCATTTCGGGCAGCTTATACAATGACTCGAACAATATAGGTTTCCCGGATAGAATCTGCGAAGCCCACCATGACATGGAAGTCACCGGAATATTCTGGAGTGTTTCTATGGCCGGCATTACTCCTTCGGCTACAACCTCGTACGTACAAGTCTGGGAAGTATAATTCTCGTTATACTCAAAGATATAGGCGCGCCCCGCACGGAAGAAATCCAGAATATCTTTCAGGATTTCGTAAATGCCGGAAGCCACCGATTCATCTTTCAGAAAATGGGACAAGGAATGGGAAATGGAATTCTGACGGTACAACAGATTATTGATATGGCACATTCTGTCCTTATCTTCTTTATTCACGGGTTCCGTTACGCGTTGCAGAATTCCGAAGACTTTTAAATGTCCGTCAGGCGTAATCTCCTTAAAACCCATACGGGAATGTACCCAAACCACTCCTGCCGCAGTATGAATAGGAAAGGTCTGTTCGTAGACTTCCACTTCTGTAATGGCAAGAAACTCTCTGGTAATGCGCCCCCGATAGTCTTCACGAATCATCCGGCCGAAATCCATAAAAGAAAGTGACTCTCCTTTTACTCCCAACAAATCGCATACATATTCGGAACAAAGATACTGCTTAGCGGAGAAGTCGGCCTCCCACCAACCAATCCGTCCAAGCAGGGATAGGCGGCGAAAACGTTCGGTGTCATTGTGAAGGGGAACGCCCATAATGTGTCTATTTTTTTAATGATTATACAAATGTAGAGATAAAACTTCAATAACCAAGTACCTTATATTCTTTTTTAAGTTGCACGGCATGACAAAATCATACAGATTGTGTAACAGAGCCTTAATAAAAACGAAAATGTATTGTATAAGGTATGTACCACTCTTGAAATACGCCCGGCGCATCTTTGCAGCGAACTAAGAAACGTATAAAAGAGATGAGTATGAAAGTAGATTTAGGAAAGATTCTCTTCCTTATTTTATTCCTTACACTTTCTGTCATGACGGCCATGGCAGGCACCATCAAAGGTACTATCACCGACAAGCAGACCCGGGAACCGCTGACCGGAGCTACCGTGCAGATAGCAGGAACCACGCAAGGCGCCATCGCCGATATGGACGGCAACTACTCCTTGGATGTGAAAGACGGTACTTACACATTGTACATTAAATATGTGGGTTACAAAGATATCGTACTGAATAATGTAAAAGCAGGCAATGCCGACGTCGTACTGAACTTCGAGTTGGAAAGCGACGCACAAGCGTTGAGTGAGGTATCCGTAGTAGCCGCAGCAAAAAAGAACAATGAAGTGTCCCTGATGCAGGAACAGAAGCGTAGTTTAGTGGTACAAAGCGGCGTATCCGCCCAACAGATTGCCAAAACACAGGACAAAGATGCCTCCGAAGTTATCAAGCGTGTACCGGGTGTATCCATTATAGACGAGAAGTTTGTCATGGTGCGCGGACTGTCCCAACGTTACAATAATGTATGGATGAACGGCAGCGCCGTTCCCAGTTCGGAAGCCGACTCACGCGCTTTCTCTTTCGACATCATTCCCAGCTCCCAACTGGACAACATGGTTATTGTAAAAAGCCCTGCCCCCGAATATCCCGCAGACTTTACCGGTGGTTTTATTCTTATCGACACTAAAGATATGCCAAGCGAAAACGGCTTTAATCTTTCTATCGGAGGCGCAATCAATGACCAGACCCATTTTAAAGATTTTCTAAAAGCCAAAGGGGGAAACATGGACTGGCTGGGATTCGGCACCGGTTTCCGCACACTCGACGCCGGTATGAAAGGAGCATTGAATACATATCCGAACTATACCAACGGCAATACCGCCCGTATAGACATCCTTAACAACGGCCTCAACAACGACTGGACACTAAAGACCATAAAGCCTGTCGGAGACCTTAAAGTAAATCTGTCTTACAACCATAAATGGGAAACCGAGAGCGGACGTACCTATGGTATGCTGGCAGCCGTAAATTACAGTAATACTTATAAAACGTATCTGGATATGGAGAATTCCCTTTACGGTCCGTACGATACATCCAATGACAAAACCGTATTCCTACGCAAAGCAACAGATAACCAATACAGTAATGATGTGCGTCTGGGCGCTATGCTGAATCTCACCTTTCAGCCGAGAGACAGCCGTCACCGTTATGAATTTAAGAACATTTTCAATCAAATAGCCAAAGACCGCTATTCGGAACGTACCGGATTCAACGCCCAGCCCGATAATATCAATAATATGGAATACTACTATTCCAGCCGTACTACATACAACACGCAATTTACCGGCAAACATACGTTTGATGCCAATAAGCTCGACTGGAGCATCGGTTATGCGTATGCCAACCGTAATCTGCCCGACCGCCGCCTCATCGAGCGTACCGACCGTACAGACGAAACCATGAGTATCTATCGTATCAGCCGTGAGTTCACCAAACTGGACGAGCATATCGCGTCGGCTAATGTAAACTACCGTCATGATTTCCAGTTCGGAAACATTGAACCGACTTTGAAAACCGGTTTGTACGGCGAATACCGCACACGTACCTATAATACCCGTCAGTTTCAATACGGCTGGGACCCTGATAACGCTTTGCCGGATCGGTTTGAGTTCGACACTGACGTTGTAAATAACGTACTGATTGACTCCAATTACGGAACCGACAAACTCTATATGCAGGAAGAAGTGAACTACATGAACAACTACGAAGGAAAGAACACTCAAATTTCCGGTTATGCAGGGATCAACATCCCCGTAGGCGCTTTCAGTTTATATGCCGGAGTACGTTATGAGCACAACCGCCAGGAACTCATCATGAATACCCGGCAATACGAGGAGAGCAAACGTAGTACTTTCTACGATTATAACGACCTCTTCCCCTCTTTGAATGCCACATACAAGCTGAATGAGAAGCAGCAGTTCCGCCTGGCTTACGGCAAATCCGTGAATCGTCCGGAATTTCGCGAACTTTCCACTTCCGTTTACTACGACTTCGACCTCGGCAGTGACGTGATGGGTAACTCCGGTTTGAAAGCAGCCTATATACAAAATGTAGACCTGCGTTACGAATGGTATCCCGACAATGGCGAACAAATCTCCGTGGCCTTATTCTACAAACATTTCAAAAACCCTATTGAATGGACATACACCATGTCCGGCGGTACCGACCCGATTTATTCCTATATTAATGCCAAAGGAGCCGACAACTATGGTATAGAAGTGGATATCCGCAAAAACCTCGACTTTATCGGTATGAAGAACTTCAGCCTTTCATTCAACGGGGCGCTCATCAAAAGTAAAGTTCAGTTTGCGGCGGGAACTAACAATATCGACCGGCCTATGCAAGGGCAATCACCGTACCTCATCAACACAGGATTATTCTATAACAACACAGAGAAAGGCTGGAATGCCGCCATCCTCTACAATCGTATCGGTAAACGCATTATCGGTGTAGGCAACCGCTACGGCAGTTCTTCCGAAGGTGATGCACGCAATATTCCCAACTCCTATGAAATGCCTCGTAACAGCATTGACCTCTCTGCCAGCAAAAAGTTTGGCAATCTGGAAATAAAAGCCGCTATACGCGACCTTCTTGCAGAGCGCTATTACTTCAAACAGTTTGAGGATGTAGTAGTAAACGGACAAGCCCGTACCATTGAAGAAATAACGCGCAGTTATAAACCCGGACGGAGTTACAACCTGACAATCGGTTACAGTTTTTAAATATACAAGAGAGACTAACAGATTAGAAACAGAAATCCAAAACAAAAAAGAAGTATGAAAATGGAAATTAAAAAGTTTGGCTGGGCCAGTATGATATGCGCAGCCATTGTAATGGGAAGCGGATTAACATCCTGCTCTGATGATGACAATACCGGAAATGGCAATACCGAAGAACCGAAAGTAATTTACGACGGAACGACAGCCATCAGCGAAGGTATTCTATTCAACAAAGGTACAGAACTGGGTAGTGGCGACCAAGAATTTGTATTTACCGGTGACGTAACACTGGAAAAAGGAACTTACCTCTTGAAAGGTTGGGTATACATTGCCAGCGGAGCCAAGCTGAGAATTCCCGCAGGTACAATCATTAAAGGCGACAAGCAGACCAAAGCCGCCCTTATAGTAGAACCCGGCGGTTACGTAGAAATGAAAGGAACCAAAGAAGCTCCTATCGTAATGACTTCCGAAGAGGCTCCGGGTAACCGCAAGCCCGGTGACTGGGGTGGCCTGATAATCTGCGGTAAAGCCAAGAACAATGAGGGAACCAAACAAATAGAAGGTGGTCCGCGTACAACTTTCGGTGGTGATAACGACAGTGACAATTCCGGTATCTATCAATACATCCGCGTGGAATTTGCCGGTTATCCGTTCAAAACAGACCAGGAAATCAACGGAATCACTTTTGGTTCTGTCGGTAGCGGTACAACCATCGACCACTTACAAGTATCTTATTCCAACGATGATTCTTACGAATGGTTCGGCGGTACGGTAAATTGCCGGTACCTGGTGGCCTACAAAGGTTGGGATGACGAGTTCGATACCGACAACGGTTTCAGCGGAACAGTACAATACTGTCTTTCAATCCGTGACCCGCGCATTGCCGATACATCTCAGTCCAACGGCTTTGAGAGCGACAACAACGCAAGCGGTACGGAAACGGCCCCATTTACTACCGCCACTTTTAAGAATATAACTTTCATCGGTCCCAAGACCGCCTTGAATACGGACTTTGCCAACACTTCAGACTACATCACCGGCGGTAGCGTATATCCGGACAACGGCTCTAAACTCGGTAAATTCCAATCTGCCATGCAAATCCGCCGTAGCAGCAGGTTGAATTGTGAAAACTCATTAGCAGTAGGTTATCCTATCGGCCTGATTATAGATGGCGAAAAAGGCAATACACCGAAGTATGCCAAAGAGGGCGGCTTCACATTGAAGAACATCATCTTCGCAGGTATGGATATTATCGGCTCCGACGGTAACAAAATTTATGAAGACCACTTATCCGCCGACGGCAAAAATATAACAGACGACAGCCGTATATCTTTCTCTCACGAGTTCTTTGTAAACGACGGTTCTTTGGGCATTACTTACGCCAATTCCATCAATAATGCGGTGAAGAGCGAATCCGAATTAGGCCTGACCGACCCGATGAATACCGGCCAGAAATATTGTCCGGCTTCAATCCTCTCCGATGGTAATAACGGTTATATCGGAGCTTTTAAAGACGCCAACGACGACTGGATGAAAGGTTGGACCAACTTTGACCCGCAAAATACCGTATATTAGTTAAACGGAAATCCGGTTAGGGGATATTCAGATAAAAACAGCCTGTATCAGAATAAGATAATAGCTCATTCTGATACAGGCTGTTTCTTCTACTTCAAAAGCAAGACCAGCAGGAATAAATCTACCGGCAACCAATCCTTGACAGCTAAGAAAGCACCCGTTGGAAGTCCCTTCCCGACGGCGACTGGAATACCTGTAAATCGAATTCGGGAATGATAGCCAGAACATGGTCGAATACATCGGCCTGTACCCCCTCGTAAGGAATCCAATCCTTGATGGCACAGAAGAAATAAAGCTCCATAGGAATGCCATGGTCTGTGGGTTGCAGTTGGCGAACCATACAGACAAGTTCCTGATTTACATCAGGAAGGCTTTTCAGGTAGGCGGTCAGATAAGCCCGGAACACCCCCAAATTGGTTTGGCGACGACCGTTGACGAGAATGGAGTTATCGATATGATGTTCTTTATTGTACTCCTCTATCACCGCTTCGGTATGCTCCACATAGTCCTTCAGCAAACGAATTTTACGATACTTGTCCAACATCTCCGGAGTACAGAACTTTACGCTGTTCATATCGATGTTAATGGAACGCTTGACACGCCGCCCGCCGCTCTCGCGCATACCGCGCCAGTTCTGGAACGAGTCGCTGACCAGCAGATAGGGTGGAATCGTAGTAATGGTATTATCCCAGTTACGCACCTTTACCGTATTCAGCGTGACTTCTATCACCGTACCGTCGGCGCCGTATTTGGGCATCGCAATCCAGTCACCCACCTTCAGCATATCATTGGCGGATAGCTGTACTCCCGAAACAAATCCCATAATCGAATCTTTGAATACCAGCATCAGGATAGCGGCAGAAGCGCCCAGTCCTGCCAATAGCGACAACGGAGACTTATCAATCAGAATACTTACCACGATGATAGCGCCCACAAACCAGAGAATCACCTGTACCGTCTGCAACATTCCCTTCAAAGGGCGGTCGCGAAGCTGTTCTTTCTCGCTGTACACAGTATAAACCGCTTTCAGGAACGAATTGATAAAACTTAGGAACGTGATAAGAATATAGATAAGGCAGACACGCTGGATGAATCCCAAAGTGGAAGAACTCGTCTCGGCAAAAGCAACCGGAATAAAGATATAGATGATGACAGGAGCCACCATCCGGCTAAGGTGAATCAACACCTTACGGTCGAAAACGATATCATCCCATGTCGCTTTCGTTTTCCTTATCAGATGCGCCACCACCTTTAACAAAATATTCCGGCAAATAGCGTCCGCCAGAAAAGCGACTATAAGCACAAGCGCAAAAGCTATAAATTGATCGAGCATATCGGCCAGAGAAGGGGCTATTCCCCAGGAAATCAATAATTCGTCGATATTCTTTAATATGTCCATGATGTTTAAATATAAAGTATAATAGGTGGTCAGAGCTTCTCCCGTTCGAGGAACTCCCGGATGTCTTCTTTCAACCACTGATAGAGATAAAGGTTCTTGTAACCGCTGTTTTTCTTCAACATGACGGCTACATTGACCTGGCTGTTCTCATAGCCCGTCAGTTCATTGCGGAACTGTTCGTTATGCTCCGCCAGACGTTTAATTTCCTGTTCACGCTCACGACGGAGTACGGTACAAACGGGTATCAGCAGCTTCAACACCACACAGTCCATAATGTGATGTCCCTGTATATAGAGATAGGTATTGTCGGGAACTAATCCTAATTTACGCAGTTCTTCTCCCAACTTGTCAACGTGCTCTATGTAGTGCGGAAAACGGACTTGCATTTCGGACAACTTGGCAGATACCGTACGCTGCATAGCATCCAAAGCGCTATAAGGATGCCGCAGGCTTATTTCCTGCAAACGGACACAGGCATTAAAATCGTACATAGGGAAGGTATGCGTATCATGCTGGCGATAAAACCATACGTTCCACAGAAACAACGGATAGGCTATCTGTGAATAGCGTTTCAGGAAAGCGGGAAAATCGAGGATATGACGGTCGTTCAACGTTGCCTGCACACAAACTTCATGAAGGCTCTCGGCAAAACAATGGAAGTTCTCAATGGCATATCCGTAAGTCTGGAAAATATAAGGATTGCGGTTTATCTTCCGCGACACATTGGTAGCCCCTTGCAGCAGGAAATCGTAGTCACTGTCCACACAAGCTATCAGGCTGCGTCCCAGCTCCGTTGTATTGAGCGTATTCATCAGCACTATCTTCTTACCCTTCGCCAATGAAGTGGCGGACGGAAGCATTACTTGGAAATAGCGTTCCTCGTTCTCGAACTCTGCCAAAAGAGTACGCCAAAAAGCTATATCATCATAGCTTTCCACATACGCCACAATGCGCCTGCGCCCTCTCTTCGATGAGAATTTATGTGCGGCGTCCAGATAAGCGGAAGTCAGATTATGTCGTAAAGATGTTGCCAAAACAGTGATGAATGATGATTTTAATGAATCATTTAATTTATAATCGTTGAAATATCTTCCACTTCCGTCACTGCATCCAGCCATCCTTCCATGATAACGGCAGGCGAATGGGTAGTGAGGATAAGCTGTACATTCGGATTTAAATCACGTATCATACCGATAAGCTTTTGCTGCCATTCAATGTGCAATGACGCTTCCGGCTCATCCATAAAGAGTACACAATGGTCTTCGTCGCGCACGAGGACAGTCAGCAGGATTACCAGCATCTGTTTCTCACCGGATGAGAGTTTATAGGGAAGCAACCGTTCTCCATCCTGGAAAAAGACGATATCATTGCTCTTGCGGTCAATCTTCTTGCGGGTATAGCTGAACAGTTCGTCAACCATATCCTGGAACTTCCGTTTAGGTACGGAAAGAGCCGGAGCCATACTCCGCTGTTCCTCGTCGCCGCTCAACAGTTCAATCATTTTGTTACCGATATTCACTTGGTAATCAAGATAACGGCGTTGGAGCAGATAGAGTTGCCAGTCCAGTTCGGACTTTACGTTCGGGTCTGCCATGCGGGCGGTGAAATCTCCCATGATAAGAGGACGGTCGTAACTGCGGATTACATCATAAGGGATGAAAGTCGCTTCCGGATTATCGAAAAAAACGTGTACTCCGTTCTTCTCATCACTCTTCACTTCTCCGGTGGTTTGCTCCAGATAACCCACCGAACGGTTCAGAATCGTAGTCTTTCCTACCCCGTTGATACCGGAAAGTATGTTGACATCGGGACGCAACTCCCAAGCTATATTATATCGATGCCACAATCCGTGTATCTCGATACGTCTGATGTAATTGGCTTGTACTTCCATGATTCCTTTATATTCGTGTAGCAAATATAAAGAAAGAGATTGAGAATTTAATTACCTTTGCGGCGTTTTTCACCACAACCAATACATATTTTACAATATGAACAAGAACATACAAGGTCACCTCTTCGCTCTGACCGCCAATATTCTATGGGGACTAATGGCACCCATCGGCAAATCCGCATTAGTTGAGTTCTCCGCTTTGTCTGTCACTACTTTCCGCATGGTAGGCGCAGCGGCTTGCTTCTGGCTGCTCTCACTCTTCTGCAAACGCGAGCAGGTAGACCACCGGGATATGTTGAAGATATTCTTCGCCTCTCTTTTTGCATTGGTGTTCAATCAGGGAGTCTACATCTTCGGACTGTCCATGACTTCCCCCATCGATGCCTCTATCGTAACTACCACCCTTCCTATCGTCACCATGATTGTAGCGGCCGTTTATCTGAAAGAGCCCGTTACCAATAAAAAAGTGCTGGGCATTTTTGTAGGGGCAATGGGGGCATTGATACTTATTATGAGCAGCCAAAATGCAAGCAGCGGTAACGGAAGCATCATAGGCGACTTACTGTGTCTCGTCGCCCAAATCAGTTTCTCTATCTACCTGACCGTATTTAAGGGATTGTCCCAAAAATATTCTCCCATCACCCTGAACAAATGGATGTTTGTGTATGCATCCATGTGCTACATCCCTTTCTCCTATCACGATGTGGCCGCCATTCAGTGGACGGAAATCTCTACTGCGGCACTGTTACAAGTAGGCTATGTAGTGGTAGGCGGCAGTTTCTTTGCCTATATATGTATTATGACGGCGCAAAGGCTGTTGCGCCCCACAGTAGTAAGCATGTACAACTACATGCAACCTATTGTAGCTTCAATAGTTACAGTCATAATCGGTATGGCGGTATTCAATCTGGAAAAGGGAATTGCCATTGCGCTGGTATTTCTCGGTGTATATATCGTTACACAAAGCAAATCGCGCAAGGACTTTGAGAAAGAAGGAAAAGAGGTATAGGGAGCAAGAGGTTATCAAAATATGCTTGATATTTTCTTTCAGGCACGGATTACACAGATTTACTTTATTCTTTTCCGTGTAATCCATGCCTAAAAAGGAACAAACAGTAAGTGTCTTCTACTTTGAGACCCCACTAATTCTTTAATTCCGTAAAATAAGTATCCAGCAAACTCTTGGCAGCGACAAAGGATGTCAGGTTACCTTTTAATACCTGGCTCTCTTTATCGGTCAGCATCGCTTCAATTGTTGGATTATGATAGAAACTGTCACGGAGTTGTTCATTAATGGTTTCGTACATCCAATATTTGCTTTGCTCGTTGCGGCGATATTCAAAGTAACCGTTCTCTTTCACAAAATCGATATATTTGTAGACCATATCCCATACTTCCTGTACCCCGAGGTTGTAAAAGCCGGAATAGGTCAGTACCTGCGGCGTCCAGCCGCTCTCCGGAGCCGGGAAAAGATGCAGCGCATTACGGAACTGAGTGGCGGCCAACTTGGCACGTTCCAGATTATCCCCATCCGCCTTGTTGATGACGATACCGTCCGCCATCTCCATAATGCCGCGCTTGATACCTTGCAGCTCATCGCCCGTACCGGCAAGCTGGATAAGCAAGAAGAAATCCACCATTGAATGTACTGCGGTTTCACTCTGTCCCACACCCACTGTTTCTACAAATATCTTATCGAATCCGGCGGCTTCACAAAGCACAATCGTTTCACGCGTCTTACGCGCCACACCGCCCAGCGAACCTGCCGAAGGGCTGGGACGGATAAAAGATTTAGGATGAACGGAGAGCTTCTCCATACGGGTTTTATCACCCAAAATACTGCCTTTGCTGCGCTCGCTGCTGGGGTCGATAGCCAATACCGCCAGTTTGCCGTCGTATTTCTCCAATACGTGCAATCCGAATACATCGATAGACGTACTCTTGCCGGCACCCGGTACACCGCTGATACCTATACGGATAGAGTTGCCGGAATATGGCAGGCACTTTTCTATCACCTCCTGGGCAATGGCCTGATGTTCGGGCTTTACGCTTTCCACCAATGTCACAGCCCGACTTAATATCGTAACATCACCTTTTACAATACCCTCTACGTACTCGGTAACGGAAAGCTGGCGTTTCTTCGGCTTCCGCTTCAAATAAGGATTGACGGACGACGGTTGTTCAATGCCTGCATTGACAACCAAACCTTTATATTCTCTGCTATTTTCAGGATGTTCCATGGTAAGATTTATATTATTTCGCTTTAATATTAATCTCGACTTTCGGCTGCATCGGATCATTCGTAATCATCAGTAAGCGCAGATGACGGCGTTTTTTGCCGATATTCCGTTTCGCCACCGTTACACGGAGACGGGTACTTTCTCCCGGTTGCAGCACACTTTTCTTCAAGCTGGCACCCACAGCCGGGTGGAATACCTGCAGTTTGCTGATTTGCAAAGGAGAACGGCCTGTATTCGTTATAATAATGTCCTGACGCGCCTTCGACTTCTTTGCCAATACCGTACTCATATCGATATCCTTAATGGAAAGATTTATGGCAGGAGCATTCGCCTTTTCCGTCTCGGTCATGCCCGAGAAGTCCGGCAGAAGAATGGCGGACACAGGAATTTCATTTTCATCCCCCACCTTGTCACCCGCAAAACGTGCCAGATAGACAGAGGCTTGCGTCAGTCCGAAGTCCGTCAAGCGTTCGGAGTCCAACGTAACGGTGATGACACCCTTTTCTCCTTTTTGCAAGACATTGGGTTTCACTTCCGTTTGCAGATAAGGCGGTAGATGCATCAGCACAGGTTCGTACGGACGGTCTGACAGATTCACGACTCCTATGTGCATAACAGGCTTTTCACCGGCCTGCACATCGGGGAAGTCAAGACTGTTCTTATCAATGCGTATCTGCCCGATGAGATACGGATGGGTTTTAGTAAAATCCTTGATTTCACGCACTACCTCACCGTTGAACTTCAAGTAGACCAAATGAGGTTGCGCATTACTGTAAATGGCTACGGATTTGTTGAAGTGCCCCAGAGCCTCTGCGTCAAAAGTCACATTGACCACTCCCTTTGCACCCGGAGCGATAGGAGTTTTTGTCCACCGTGCTACGGAACAGGCACAATCGGGCTCCACACCGGTAAGCACCAAAGGCTGGTTACCGGAGTTCGTAATGGAATATTGCACCGTTACCGGATGCTTCCATTCAATCTGCCCGAAATCATACATTTCCGTATTAGAGGTGAAACGCGGTTGCGCTACGGCCGTTAATGCCGTAGCTGCAAGCGCATATAGAGTGATAAAACTACGTCTCATTTATATTGCTTCTAAATTAGTCGTACAAATGTAAAGTTTTTAAGCGAGATACACAGATTTTCTTTCCGCTTTTTATAACCTGTAAACATTCGATAGCAAGTAAATCCATCTACCCTATTTGATTACAACAGTTCCACCCGCAGAGTGTGAAGCATATTCCGGCGCATAAGCACACTGCACGGTAGCCAGTCCGGTTTCGTACGTACCGCCGCGAGCCACCCGATAGCTATGTTCCAGTACATAAACGCCTTTACCCAGGTGGTCGAAGAAGAAATTGGCTCCGGCATCTTCCACCTCTGCGTAATATCCGAAACCGTTGCTCCAACGATAACCCGAAAGCGAGTTTACCGGTTCGAAGCAGGCGCCACGTTGGTCTTTCAACTGAATAAAGTCCATGGCACGGTCCAAGCGGAGAGTAAGCCGGGACACGACCTTATCACCTACGGAAAGCTGTGCGGCATCCGCCAACGGTTGCAGAGATTTCTGTCCGTCGGCCGAGATACGCTCCACAAAGAGTTTCTTATCGATATCCAGCTCACCGCCTTGTTGCTTCACATCGGATATGGGCGACAAGTATTGCGCATAAACGGCTCCCCACGCGATACCCGCATCCCTCTTCTCTACGGTAACGGATGTCGCCTTCAGTTCAGGACTGCCTTGCGTGAAGACTTCCTTGATGTATCCCAATCCCGGTACAACGGTCTTTGCCGGAGAAAGCGTTTCCAGCACTTTATTACCTAAAGTGATGCGGACATCTCCTTCGCTTTCCAGCAAATCGCTACCCTGGCAAAGCAATGCATAAACCGCATCGGCGGTAGCCACCGGAGAATTCCAAGCCGTCGTCTGTTTCTGTTTCAACAACCAAAGCTTCATTTCTTCTATCAAAGCATCATTGCCGCCCGCCTTACGCAAGGCCGCCATGACGGCCACATGGGCAGGAACCGGCATCATCCCCCAAGTATAAGGATTGGCATGGAAAGCAAAATGCGCTCCCATTTCATCCGTTTGTACAAGATGCTCTTTTATGGAAGCTATAAACTCATTCGCTTCCGTCCTGCGTCCCACCGTCTGCAGGATAACGGCTGTCTGCGCTTTACGAATCATTGTACCGTTCTCAAGATTACCTCCCAGCTTGGTAAGGAAGTAATCGAACGCTTTTGCATATTCGCCGGACAGTTTTTCCGAACCGAGAGCCACCAGATACAAATATTCCATAGCGGCATCCGACAAAACGGTAATCTTAATCCCATTCTTCTCAGCCTTACGGATATCCCGGTATTCTTTCAGAGCTTCCTTATTCAGATAATCAAAAGCCTTATCCTTCATCACCGCCACTTCTTCCGGCAGTGCCTTATCCGTAAGTAAAGAAAGGCGGACAAGTAACCCGGTGATATAACTTGTGACATAACGGTTGCCGGACATACCGCCAAACCAACTCCATGCTCCTTCCTCCCCCTGTAACTCTTTTAATTTGAGCAAAGACGACATATTACGGTAATTTAATTGGTTAACATCGAACAGGGTAGCGATGCGTTGTTGCTGTTCCGCCTCAGTAGTAGCTTCCAACAACCAGGGAGACTCATCCAACAGAATGTTTTTCACATCCTGGTTTTTCTCCAATTGGCTGAGGAAAGTTTCTTTTGTCCCACCCGCCAGACGCCAGTTGTCGAACACCGCTTTAATGCGCGGCTGGCTATTGGCAATATAGCCCGCCAAACTGTTGGCATAGAAAGCGGTTGCCCAGGAAATGGCATTATCGGTTGCAGGCCGGCTCAGTACAGGCAGGGCTTGTACGGCATACCATGCCGGATTACCTGTAAATTCCACCGTCAGGCGACGGTCGGTTGCCGTACGGCTGTTACCGTTGAACAAGCTGTCCAGCGAGAAAGTACGCGTTTCTTCACCACGGACAGGCATGGCAAGCGTCTCCGTTATATACTCCTTATTGCTTAAAACAGGCAACAGATGTTGTTCCCCGTCACTGAACGTGCCGCCATCCGCCACCATACGTACACCAAGCAGGTCATAACGTTCCGTTACATCAAACCGGAAATCAACCGATACCGTCTTTCCGGCCTCCACCGAGAACTTCTGACGCCGGGTGGAAATAATCTTCTCCGTCATCGGGTCGAAAAGGGTGAATACGGCTGCTGTCTCTTATACACATCTCCGAGCCCACGAGACATCTCAGGATCTCGT
>ENA-OZVM01000406-OZVM01000406.1-human-gut-metagenome-genome-assembly--contig:-NODE-406-length-17415-cov-6.518548_pt1 | contig 17415 bp, 19 predicted proteins | sample MGYA00243445_ERZ654045 | MGnify/ENA primary metagenome ERZ654045 (study PRJEB26926, sample SAMN06164891) | human gut metagenome | biome: ENVO:00009003; feature: ENVO:2100002; material: ENVO:00002003... | reverse complement strand
CCGATAAAGAGTATGGCAAAGTTTTCGATAAACCCAATAAGCAGCCCGGCGAACAGCGCGCCGCGTATATTTCCGACGCCGCCCACAATGGACGCGACAATCGCCTTCAGCAGGGCGGTAGAGCTGATGGTAGGCCGCAGGTCGGTGTCCATGCTCAGCAGGATACCCGCGACCGTAGCCAGGACCGAACCGAGCGCAATAACAATAATATATACCTTCTCCACATCGATGCCGACTACCTTGGCCATCCATTTGTCGTTGGAAATCGCACGGATGCGGGTACCGGTTTTCGTCTTTCTTAAAAACAGCGTGCAGGCCGCCATAAGGAGCAGCGCCACAACAAACGAGACAATCTGCACGCTTGTGGCATGAACGTCCGGCGTCAATTCAAAGCTTTGGGGAATTCCCCCGTAAACCTGGACCTTGGAGCTGCCGAATATCATTGTAATAATCGCTGTGGCCAGCGTAGCAATAGCCATGGAAACGGCAACCGACGTCCAGGAAGGCACGCGCTTTTGACGGAATCCATGATAGCACACGCGGTCAACTAAGAGCATGAGCCCCGCGGTAACGATACATGCCAAAAGAGCGCTCAGCAGCAGGGGGATTCCGCATAGCTGATAAAAAATGTAAAACGCGTAAGCACCCAGCATGACGTTGGCGCCATACCCCATATTGAAAAAATTCATGGTGCCGTACATCAGGGTGAAGCCAAACGCAATGGTTGCATAGATACTGCCCGTTATCAGGGAGTTTACGATTACCTGTAAAATCATTTCAATATCACGTCCTTCCGTTGCCCGGCCGCATTTTTATAAGAAGCGCTCTCTCAGCCTTTGCTCCGTGCCCTCGTCTACCTGCGGCTCGGCATAGGAAATGGTTCCCGTTTTGAGTAAATATACCCGGTCTGCAATTGTAAGCATTGCGCGCACGTTCTGCTCCACAATCAATACGCTGACCCCGCGGTCTTCACGGGCGCCCGCGATTAGCTGCATTGTCTGCTCGACCAGCTGGGGCGCAAGCCCGATTGAAGGCTCGTCCACCAAAATAAATTTTGGGTTCATCATCAGCCCAATGCAAAAGCCCACCATCTGGCGTTCTCCGCCGCTGAGCTTGCCGGCTACCTTGTTTCGGTAAGATTTCAGCTTGGGAAACCGCTCGTATAACGTTTCGACGCGTTCCTTCAGGGCCTTTCTGTCGTCCAGCAGCACCCCGCCCATTTCCAGGTTTTCCTGGACAGTAAGATTACTGAACACCTTGCTGCCTTGAGGGATATAGCTGATACCGGCTTTCACGTTTTCCGAGGGGCTGCGTCCCTGGATGGCTTTGCCGTTAAACAGGATTTCGCCCTCGCTCGGCTTGAGCATACCGAAAACGCTTTTCAGCACGGTAGACTTTCCGGAACCGTTGGGCCCTACGAGGCCGACGATTTCAGACTCCCCGACAGAGAGTGAAACCCCGTTCAAAACCAGCTTTTCATGGTAGCCTGCTTTTACCGATTTTAGCTCCAGCACAGTAACGTCCCTCCTGTCTTTTTGAACGACGGGTGCGGATGGCACGGGCTACGGGCCATCCGCATCCAATAAAACGGAGACATTTGTTGTTTACACGGTAAGGTGCAGCATCTCTTCCATTTCTTTTAAATCCTGTTCTTTCTTCTGCGGGAACAAATCCCCCACATACCAAGGGAAGAAGAAATGAATCCAGTTATGTAAATTCGTTACATAGTAGCAGTAGGCGTCCAGCAGCTCGCGGTACTCTTTCTTATCCGCAATCAGGTCCAGAACGTCGAGAATTTTCTGTGTGTCGTCCCAAAGCTGCTCAAAGCCGCATGTGGACAGGAAGTTTGCGGACAGCGGCACGGAATCGCGGAAGATAGCCTTCATATGCTCCAAAGTAAAGCTTTCGTTTTCGCACATACGGATTTGTGAAAACAGCATGTAAGCGTTTAACTGGCGCATGTCGCCCTCTGCGAAAACCATGCAGGTAAAAGCCGTGTTCCACAGGCCGCCCATGTTGGAGGGTACGATGCAATATTTATATAGGCGAAGCACTTCCTTGGAGGGCTCGTTTTCAATGGCGGCGCCGTGCTCCATCAGCATATCGATTACTTTTCTGACTTCAGCATTCATGTTTAAAAACTCCTTTCAAAGCTACCGGTTTGATTTAGTCTTCTTTTACAGTCAATACGCAGTGGATAACCTGCTTTGTGCGCCAGATGGCGTCCTTTACACGCGTGCCGGCTTCAATCAGCTTGGGGATGTCGCGCTCTACTACCTTAAAAGCAAAGTAGCCGGGCATCTTTTCATAAGCTTCGCCCCAGTTGAAGGCAATATGCCCGTTTTTGCCGCCCGCAAGGCCGTTAGGGATATTGTAAGACATATGCCCTGTTCCAAGCTCCGCCAGGTCGATACGGGTGTTGACAATCTTGTTGTCGCCCAAATCCGGCAGGTCGTCCTTCATATGGCACCAGGTGTACATAACGCCGCCGGTACACATGGCGTGGAGCTGGATAAACTTGATAGGCATCTGGGAGAGGTAATAGTCGTAAATCCAGCGGTTCGCGCCGTCCTCGTTCGGCATGCATTCCACACTGATGTTCAGTTCGGGCCAGGTTGCGATAAAGTTCTTGGTCTCATTCATAATAAACGATCCTTCCTTTCTGTATTGCCAGCGTATTCCGGCTTGCAACATCATAGTATAATTGTTTCAGAAATAAGTCAACAGTTTTTGATTTTTTTCTGAAAATTTAGTTGTTCTTACAAAAAAACGTCTTTTTCTTTATCAATTATTCCAGTGCTTTTTTCGATGAAATAAATATAAATAGGTTTAGAGTATTGGCAAATATAGGGATAATATCTAATATCGAAATTGTAGTTTTTCACATTTATCCATTTTTATGGAAAAAATAACCAATGTGCCGCGTGAAACTTTTTTCAACTTTATTTTGAAAAAATTTCAGAAATATTCTGAAAAAGTGTTGACATTTTTTGAATACGCTGTTAACATTTCAGTAGACAGAGGAAATGGCAACCGCTGTGAAAACAAAATTATTACTTTAAGGAGGTAAATTTATCATGGCGAAGAAATTCATTCCCGAACCGTTCCGTATTAAAATGGTGGAAAACATCAAAATGACCACGCGTGAAGAACGCGAGCAGAAAATCAAGGAAGCCTCTTATAACCTGTTCCGCCTGAGGGGAGAGGATGTGTATATCGACACACTGACCGACTCCGGGACGAATGCGATGAGCTCCGAGCAATGGTCCGCTCTGATGCGCGGCGACGAGGCTTATGCCGGCGCGTCCTCCTATTACCGTTTGATGGACGTCTGCAAGGAAACCTTTGGTTATGGGTATTTCCAGCCTGTCCACCAGGGACGCGCTGCGGAAAAGGTATTGTTCCCGACGATGCTCTGTAAAGGGAAATATGCAATTGCAAACCTTTTCTTTGACACGACCCGCGCCCACGCGGAGCTGGCTGGTGCGCGCTGCCTGGAATGCGTTGTTCCGGAAGCTGGGGACACGGGGCTTCGCGTACCCTTTAAGGGCAATATGGATATTGCAAAGATGGAAGCAACCATCAAAGAGCACGGCGCGGATAAAATCGGCCTGGTTGTTATGACCATCACCAACAACTCCGCCGGCGGGCAGCCCGTATCTGTAGAAAACATGCGCCAGGTTTCTGAGGTCTGTAAAAAATATGGGATTCCGCTTTGCATCGATGCGGCGCGTTTTGCGGAAAACGCTTATTTCTGTAAACGCGACGAGGCGGCTTGCAAGGATATGACGATTGCTGAAATAGTCAAAAAGACCTTCTCTTACGCGGATATGTTCACAATGTCCGCAAAAAAAGACGCGATTGTCAACATGGGCGGTATTATTGGTATTAAGGACGGGGATTCCCCGCTGATACTCAAGGTTAAGGCCAACTGTATTTCCTTTGAAGGCTTTTATACCTACGGCGGCCTCAACGGGCGCGACCTAGAGTGCATAGCGACCGGATTAAAAGAGGGCATGAAAGAAGATTACCTGCGTTACCGTATTGGCACGATGGAGTACATAGGAAGCGCACTGGACGACCTTGGTATTCCATACCAGGCGCCTGTCGGCGGCCACGGTATTTTCCTGGATGCGGCCAAGTTCTATCCGCAGCTTCCCTATTATGAGTTCCCCGGCCAGGTATTGAGCGTAGAGCTTTATAAAGAATGCGGCCTGCGCGCCTGCGATATCGGCTCCTATATGATAGGAAACGACCCGGACACAGGAGAGCAGCTCAAGAGCCTCAACGAATTCACCCGTATGGCGATTCCGCGGCGAGTCTACACGCAGGCGCACTATGATTTGGTAATCGAAGCCATCAATGAGGTTTGGAAAAACCGCGAAAATATCCTGCATGGCTACCGCATTACCTGGGAGCCCCCCATCCTCCGCCATTTCCAGGCGTCGCTTGAACCCATTAAATAAATAATTCCATAAAACCTTGACGCATATAAAACAACGAGGCCGCGTTTCCCACAAAAGGGGGCGCGGCCTCGCTGTTTTTAAAGCCGGAAATTTAGTTTGTCCTAAAATGGAGCGCTATGATTTTATAATTTGTACGGTTAGCGTGTTATTTCCACCCGCCGCAATTTTTTATGCATGGCATGGACGCGGGAAACAAATTTATATTTAAGGCATACGAGCAGTTTCCTGCGGCGGCCGCCGATTCCATTGGATTTATTATTAGCTTTCCGGTATAATGAATAAAAGGGTTCAAATGGATGGTACGGCAGAATAAAATTTATACGGGATTTATTAAAGGCTGGGAATTTTTGCAGCGCATGCCTTCTTTTCATAAAACCGTTTACTTTGGCGTTGCCTTGTGTGTGTTATAATTATTGGCTTAGGCGGTTATGCGGCCTGAAAGCTAAAATGTACGACAAAGCATGGAAAAACCTCAGACAGTCTTGCCGGTTTGCTTTTTGGGGAATTATCCAGAGAGATGAAAGATGTATGTCTTGGAACGAAATGTAGAGGATAAATTTGTCCTGCGGGCATGAACTGCAGAAAAAAGAGGGGAAACCATGAAAATTTCTATGACCCTGCGGTCTGAAAAGGTATTATCTATCGCTTTGACGGCACTGTTCGGCGTCTTTATCATCAGCCGCCTGCTGGCTTGGAACGGCTGGGCCGATATGCTGGCGGCAGCAACGCTGTTTATTTTGTGCCTTATCCTGCTGTTGCGCTCGTTTGGATGGTATGAAATTTCCGGCAGGGGTGTTTCCGAATGTACGTGGCTGTCGAGAAAACAGTTATCATGGAATGGATTGGCATTTGCGGCGGAGGAGGAGGATAATTACCGGGGCTTTCCGCTCAAACGGTTTGTTTTTTCCATGCTCCCAAAAGCGAAGGTAAAACGCCGGTTCCTGTTTTTGCCGAACCGCAGGGTTATCTGTATGAGCTTTATTATGTCTACGGAAAAGGGCGGGGAACAATATGAACAGGCAAAACGGGCGTTTTACAGGAATTGCCCGGCGGAACTGATTTTGGACAGAAACGGTTAAAAAGCCCTTATTATAGGGACGGGCAAACCAGCAGGGAATGTCATAACCGCGCCATAAGCCGCCCCGCAGGCTGGTGCTGAAAAAATTCAGCTTTAGAGTGCTGTAAAATTATTAAATTTTTTAGAAAACGCTTGACTCTCACGCAGCGTCATAGTGTATGCTCAAAGCAAGCCAGGGGAGGAGAGTATGATGAAGACAGTTAAAGAGGTCAGCCGTATCAGCGGTGTGAGCGTACGCACACTGCATTATTACGACGAAATCGGGCTGCTTGCTCCCAGCGGGATAACAGACGCCGGGTACCGGCTGTATGACGATACGGCGCTTGAGCGGCTGTCTCAAATCCTGTTTTTTCGGGAGCTCGATTTTCCGCTCAAGGAAATCAAGGAGATTCTCGACAGCCCGTCCTTTGACCGCCGCGCGGCGCTTTCAAGGCAGGTCGAGCTGCTTCGCATGAAGCGCGACCGTTTGGAACGCTTAATACGCCTGGCCCTTGGCGCACAGGAGAAAGGAATGAGCTATATGGATTTAAAAGCATTCAGTACAGAACAAATCGAAGCATATAAAAAGGAAGCAAAGAAAAAGTGGGGCGCTACGCCGCAGTGGCAGGCGTATGAAAAACAGGCGGAGGGAAAATCCGGACAGGAGCTTCAAAGTGCGCAGGCGCTCCTCATGAGCCATTTTGAGGAATTTTCCAGGCTCAGGGACAGGGATTACGGCGACGATGCGGTACAGAAGCAGGTCGGGCTGCTCCGGCGGACGATTACCGAAAGCTTCTACCCCTGTACAAAGGAGGTGCTTTCCGCTCTTGGCGGGATGTACCGTGAGGACGAACGGTTCCGTAAGAATATTGACCAGTACGGGGAAGGAACCGCCGGTTTTGTCAGCAGCGCAATTGCGTACTACTGCGAAAAAAACCAGTAGAATAGAAAAGCGGCGCCGTTATGCATCTGCACAGCGGCGCCGTTTTCCATATAGAAGGAGGAATAGCAATCATCCGGCTTTTTTCACTTTTTTGTTTCTTATGACGATAACCGCCGCACAGCTTAGGGATAAAACGCAGAGGGCGAAAACCGCGGCAGCAGGCGACTGGTCGCCTGTTGCGACACCCGGGTCTTTGCCTTCACCGGCGTTCTGTGTGGGAGCATCTGTGGGGATATCCGTGGGGGCATCAGTCGGCGCGTCCGTGGGTGCGTCCGTGGGTACGTCCGTGGGTGCGTCCGTCGGGGCATCCGTCGGCGCGTCCGTGGGTGTGTCTGTGGGTGCGTCCGTGGGTGTGTCCGTGGGTGCGTCCGTGGGTGTGTCCGTCGGGTCTGTAGGTTCCTCCGTGAGCTTCCAGGTATAGGTGATTACCGTATTGTTATCTTCCGGGTAGTTGTCGTCGTGCACAAACGATGTGATGACTCCGGCGGCAAACGCGCCGAGCTGAGCGCGAAGCTCATTCGTCAGAAGGCCTTCCTGGCCGTCCTGCCCGTTAACCAGGCCTTTTAATATCGAGCCGATATCGAACGACGCCTCCGCTCCGATGGAACCGAGAATTATGTTTACGTCGTCCAGCAAATCTTTCAGTGTATAATTTTCCGGTATATAAGCGTTTACGCCGTCGAAGTTGCTGTAGTCGCCCTCCAGCGCGCCGTTGATTATCAGCACAATCATATTGAGCGTATCCTTGGTGTTTTCATTTGCGGCGTTGAGCAGGGGCGTGCGGCCGTCAAGCGCTAAAACAGTTTTGTCGTTTACGTTGACGCCCTTCATACCTAAAAATCCCCTGAGGCTGATTTGCCCGGCGAGCGTTCCAGCCGCGGACGTAACCTGGTCAAGCACGACGTTTACGAGCCGGTCAACAAGCGAGCCGTCGAGGAGCGCGCCGATAGAAGCGGTAACCCAGGCTTCCGGCTCTTTGCCGTCGCTGCCGTCCAGATGGGTCTGATAGGTGTAATTTACAAGGTCAAGCAGCGTTTTTGCCTGTGTTCCGTCGTCATAAACGGTCATGGATGTCAGGGCTTCTACAAGGTCTTTCACAATTTCATCGAGAGCTTCAGGGTTTTGAAGCATCCCGTCTGCCGTTTCAAAGGTATAGCCGAGCGCCTCATTAAGCGCCTGGACCGGAATATCGATTTTGTTTGCGTTGTCTCCCGCGCCGTATTCCACGCGGACGTTCGGGGCGCTGTAATAAATATTGAGCTTTTCATTCGGGTCAGGCGCGTCCGGCAGCAGAAGGGGAAGGCCCACGCCTAACAGCTTCTCAATAGTAAGGTCTTTGATTGGCAGGGAATCGCCGGCCAAATCGCCGATAAGCTGTTCCAGCGCCTTCTTGGAGCCGCCCTGTTCAATAACCTGGGCATAGAGCGTATGAAGGAACCCGTTCGCGGCTGTTTCAAGCATATCGTTTGAGAAACCGTGCTGTTTGCCATACGCGGTAATATCGTCAATCGTCTGTTCTTCACCGGTCAGCGGGTTGGTAAAGGTAATCGGGCCGGCGTTTGAAAGCGTACGGATGCCGGTGTTCTCCGTTACCGTGCCGTTTTCGACGGTGCGCGTAATATCGACCCTTCTGGCGGGGGAGGGATATGTCACCAGGGAGCCTGTCTCGATATCATAAAGCGTGTTGCCCTGCGCTGTCGTGACAGATGCAATATCGTTTGCGTGCATATGGCCGGTGAAAATATACTGCATGCCCGCGTCCGCAAACTCCTGCGAAAGCCGCTCGTAACCATTGACGAGGTATTCCGGAAGAACATCCGGCTCCATGCTGAAATGCGGTACCATGCCGTGGTGCTGCATACCAATCACCGTGTCTCCGCGAAGCTTTGCTTCTTCCACCTGGCCGAGCACCCATGCCTTGAGGCTTTCGCTGATAGCCCCGCTTGTTTCGTGTTCATCCTTGCCGGAATCAGTATTGTCGCTGCTGTACCGGTCGCTGTCCATTACAATAAACGTAAAGCCGTCCTTCGGCCGGGCCGCGTAGGAAAGCTGTCCGGACTGTTCTCCCTGCGGGGGCGTGTAGCGGGCAATTACGCTGCTGTCCTGATAGGTCACATTTGCGTACGCGTCAATAAAATCCTGCGGCTGTGTGCGCTCTGCAGGTACGGCGGTTCCATCGCCGGTATTAAAATTCATTGCGTTGGAGTTTCGGACGTCGTGGTTTCCGTTTGTCACGTAAACATGGAGCTTTGGCAAATCCTTTTTCAGCACCTCAAGCTTCTGAGCCAGCGCCCGGTGTCCTTCCAGCTCGCCGTCCTTCGTCAGGTCGCCGCTGATTAGCAGGACGTCCGGCTGCTCCTCCCTGACCGTATCGAGCATTTTATCAAGGATTGCGCTGCTTTCGGTGAACATTTTCCGGTCGCTGTTGAGATGAGTTTTGTAGTCTGCGGTGTCCTTAATCATGTCGGGCGGCAGATAATGCGTGTCTGACATGGCGGCAATTTTAATCGTATTATCCGCTTTTTCAGTCAAAGCCATCGTGCTTGCCCCGGCAGCCGTCAGGACGGCCGCGCAGGTCAAAACGGCAACGGCTTTTTTTAAGCTGCTGTTCGCTTTCATTTTTATACCTCTTTTTACTCATATTTGCGTTATTTTCGCAGTTTTATTATAAAAGGGCAATGTAAAAGGGGAAAATGGGCGGGGTAAAAAGAAAGCAAAAAGATTGTAAGAACATACCAAAGAATAAATAGAAAAAAACTGTTGACACTGTAACAATGTTATGTTACAGTGAAAGCAACAAATAAAACATTGTTACACGGGAGGCTATGAGGTGAACCTGATATCAAAAAAGGATTTGCTTGCTATGACTGGAATTTCATACGGGCAGCTTTACCGCTGGAAGCGGGAAAGGCTGATTCCAGAGGAATGGTTTATTAAACAGCCGTCCTATACCGGTCAGGAAACATTTTTGCCGCGGGAACAGATTCTCAGCCGTATCCGGTCTATTCTGGAGCTGAAGGACAGGTATTCCATTGAAGAAATGGCGAAAATTTTTTCACCGGAGACAGCGCCGGCCGGGATAGCGCCGCAGGAGCTTGTGCTGTTTGAGGAAATAGACAAAAATTTTTTAAAGCTTCTGCCCAGGGCTTACCCAAAGGAGCAGTATGAATTTTTGGATTTGGTCTTTTTTGCGGCGTTGTCTGCATGTATTGGCAAAAATGGGTTTACCCCGCAGGACGCGGCAGAGCTTGTAAGCAGGGCAAACGCAACGGTGTTTACGCTGCACAGTGTGGACCGGGTGCTGGTGCTTTTTGCCTGCGGCGGGGAATTCCATGTGGCGCTTGGCAGGGACGAAAGGCCTGTTATGTTTGACACAGGGCTTGAAATTATTGAAATGATTCATTTGAACCAGACAGCGGATCAATTGAAATTACACCACAAGGACCGGTTCCCGGTTTGAATTTGGAAGGAGCTATCGTTATGCAGGATTTTAATTTAGACGGCGTCAGCAGTATTTCGGGCGGGGTATTTAGAAACCTCGCGATTGACGGGGTAGGAAAATGCACCGGTAATATCAAGGCGGAGTCTGTTAAAATAGACGGGACGTTTCACTGCAGCGGCGCCGTAGAAACAGGCCTGTTCCGCTGTGACGGCGTTGCGGAATTTAAAGCGGATATCCGGGCCAAGGAGCTTATCATCGACGGTGTTGTAAGCCTGAAGGGGGAAATGAAATTAGAGGCGGAACGGATTGAATGCGACGGCGTTATCAAGACGGACGGCGAAATTTCCGCCGATTTTATAAAGGCCCAGGGATGCATCCGTGCAAAGGAGCTGGTCGGCGACAGTATCTGCATCTATTCCCACCCGCATCATCTCATGTTTTTGTTCAACCGGCAGGTATCACGCGTAGATTTGATTGAAGCGACATCTATCGAGATAAACGGCGTACAGGCGCATGCGGTAAACGGCACGCACATTAAAATAGGGCCGCATTGTAAAATCGATACGGTCGACTGCTCCGGCACGCTGTTTATCGACCCGACCTCCATGGTTGGGAGCGTTACGGGAAATTATACGATGCAGCGGTAGCTGTTTAGAGGCCGGTGCAATAAAACCCGGGAAAGGCTTGTCGAAAAATGCCGCTTATGATATAATAAGGTGTATTTTCCTGGTTGGATTACTCACAGGGGGGGCGGCGGCTCATGAAAGCGTTATGTATAGATTACGAGTACTATTTTTTCCCGGACGGATGTAATAGCGCGGAGGAGTTTGTCCGGTACTGCGGCCAGCACAGCCCGGAATTTATAATGCTGGAACGGCTCAATGCCGAAAACTGTGTCGCGCCTTATTTTATACAGGATGAAAAAAGAAAACAGGTTTATTTGAACAGCCGCGCAATAAAGGAATTTACAGAGGAAGAAATTGAAATCCTGCCGCAGGAGGAGTACGACAGGCGGCTCAGGCAGGCGGTCAAAACGTGCTGCTTGACATGTGAAAGCTATGAAGAGGACTGCGCAGGCGATAATCTTGAAGGTCACAGGGATAAGCTGTCGCTTGACGGGACCTGCGATTTTTATACAAAATCGGCGCGGGCGCGTTCCAAAAAAAGATTTTTTTAACAGGGAAAGGCCGGCGGTATTATATATACCGCCGGCCTTTTAAGGGCTTTTTATATGAAGCGCGCCGGTCAGATGTTGAAGCTCGGCGGCTGGCTCTTCGCGGGGTCAAAATTCTGTCCGCCGTTCGGGGACGGGGTGGAGAGGTCGAAGTAAATGCGGGAATCCCTGGTTGCGCCCCAGTCTTTCTGCGAACCGGAATCCTGTATCTTGTTGAACGCCTCACGGAACATCGTATTGTGCGCTTCCTCGCGGTTGAGCAGGAAATCAATCATCTCGCGCACACCCTTGTCGTCAATCTGGCGGTAAAGGTTCTGGTATACGACCTTCGCGCGCTGCTCGGACGCAATGTCCGACAAAATATCCGCGGCTGCGTCTCCCGTTTCGTTTACATAGGCCGCGGTCCAGAGGTAACCGGAAGCATTTGTAAGCATCGGCGTCAGGCCGCTTAAAACGTGCGCCTCCACAGTGCCGACCGTCGCGTTTTTCGCGTCCGGCTCAGAACCGTTTAAAAGGTTTACCGCGGTTGCCACCATCTCCAGATGGCAAAGCTCCTCCGCGGCAATATCCAGAAACAAATCCTTGATTTCAGGATTCTTGATGCGCATACTCTGCGCGAGATATTGCAGCGCGGATTTAAGTTCTCCCTGCGGGCCGCCGAGCTGCTCCTGCAAAAGCGCGGCATAGTTCGGGTTTGTGCGGTCTACGCGAACGTCCTGCAGCAGCTTTTTTTCATGTTTAAACATAATAGATAACCACCTTTCTTCTGGTATATCTTTAATATGTTTCGTTTGTAAAAAGATATACGGAAAAAGGAGGACAAAAAACAAAAGAGGGACGGTTTCCCGTCCCTCTCAAAAAACAGCAGGCAAATCAAACGTTGGCTTCGATATACTCCACCAGGTTGCCGACGGTTTTAATATTCTCAATCTCCTCGTCGGGAACCTCAATTTCAAATTCGTCTTCAATCGACATGAGCAGGTCGACGACGTCGAGCGAATCGGCTCCGAGGTCCTCCTGAATCGTTGTTTCCGCTGTAATAGAATCCTCTTCCACATCGAACTGTTCAGCAAGGATTGCCTTTACCTTTTCCAGTACCATAATGTATTCCTCCATAATTTTTATTTTGCCGCCAGCAGATGATTGTATTGTGGACAAAATCATGCTTTTTATGCTACAATAACACCACGCACATTTCCGCTTTTTTCGAATTTCGAACCGGCATAAGATTAGTACAAAAACATATTATTAGTAAAGGTAGCCTTTGTCAATAACAAAATTGTAACTTTTCGGCAAAAACGGATTTATTTTTATAATCTAACCAAATTTTAGGTGGATGGGAGTGGGTTTATCATGAAAAAGAAAACGTACGCGGTCATCGGCCATCCGATAGGGCATACGATGTCCCCGTTTATCCACAACAGGCTGTTTGAGCTTGCCGGAATCGACGCGGAATACTCCGTTTTGGACATTGCGCCCGAGGACCTGGGGGCACGGTTTAAAGAGGAGCTGAAAATGCTCGACGGCTTTAATATCACAATCCCGCACAAGCAGTACATCATCGGGTACCTGGACGGGCTCGACAAAAAAGCAGGGCTGTACGGAAGCGTGAATACCGTGAAGAACGGGGAGCAGTCCATCGGCTACACGACCGACCCGGACGGCTTTTTGAAGGCGCTTGAGGCGGCTGGAATCCCTCTTAGGGGCAGGGTGGTAATCCTGGGTACGGGGGGAGTGGCGCGCACTATGGCGTATGAGGCGGCAAAGGCCGGCTGCAACCTGACCATTGCCGTGCGCCCTGACGATTTGCCCGCTGTCGCCTGCCTTGCCGGGGAATTGAGCATTAATGTCTTTAATGCGCATGTAGACACCTGCGTACTCGACCGGATTGAGGGCGGTATCGATTTACTAATCAACGCGACGCCCGTGGGTATGTACCCGAATACAGACGCATGCCCTGTCGGCGATGAAATTATCAAAAACAGCAAATACATTTTCGACGCGGTCTACAACCCGCTCGAAACGCAGCTGCTAAAAAAAGCGGAGGCGTTTGGTGTGAAGGCACTCGGCGGTATTTCCATGCTCGTCTGGCAGGCGGTCGTTTCCCATGAAATCTGGAACGGCTCAGTTTATGACGCAGGGGATATCGGAAAGCTCTGCCAGGACAGCGCGCGGGAGCTTATACGCACGTTCCAAAAATAAGAAGCTTTAACAAAGGAATGCAAAACGTATGCCACAGTACAGGAATGTCGTCCTGTGCGGCTTTATGGGCAGCGGGAAAACAACCGTCGGCAGGCTGCTTGCCAAAAGGACGGGCCTGCCCTTTGTCGATATGGACGATTATATAGAAGAAAAGGCGGGCATGGCCGTAAGTGAAATTTTCAAACGGCACGGGGAAGCTTATTTCCGTGATTTGGAGCATGAGGCTTCCAAAGAGCTTGCAAGCAGGGACGGCTGCATCATCAGCGCGGGCGGAGGCACGCTTGTGTACCAGCGGAATGTCGGAGTCCTGAGCGAAAGCTGCCGGATTGTCCTGCTCGACGCGCCGCTCGAGGTGATTAAGCGCCGCCTGAAAAACGACAAAAAGCGCCCGCTTTTGCAGCGCCCGGACAGGGACGAGGCGATGCGGGAGCTATACGCAAAGCGGATGCCCCTGTACCGCGGCGCGGCGCACCTGACGGTAAACGCGGCGCAGTCGCCGTATAAAACCGCGCGGGAAATCGCAAAGGCGCTTGCGCTTGGTTCGCGGCCAAAAAACCGTAAATAAAAGGGAAAAGCGGCGGAGCATTACGGTTCCGCCGCTTTTATTTATGCGGGGCGCTGTGCGCCCTTTATTTTATGGCTTGTAGTACTTGTCGAGAAATTTGTTTACGTCATCGCTTAAGCCGGTTTTTCTATAGGTGCGCTCCTCCTTGGAGCCGTCCTCTTTTACATAGGAGAATTGTGCATCCCATAGAATCAAATCGGTATATTCTTTTAACGTGCAATTTTTTACACTGCTTTCCAATTTGCGCATATCTGCGAGGCTTTCTTTACTGTCTACTGTAATTTTGAATTCATCTAAGAATTCATTGTTGTGAGAATATGGGCCAATCATCAATTCGCCGGAAACCGCTTCCTCCTCAGGCCCTACGCCGTTTTTGTCCAGATAAAACGCAAATGCGGATAAAAAAAACACGCAGCCCAAAAATATGCAGGTAAAAAGGATTAACAGCCCGCGCGTACTCAGCCTGCGGTGTTTCATTGGCCTTCGCCTCCCTCTTTCGGCGGCTTGTAGTACTTGTCGAGAAATTTGTTTATGTCCTTGTTTAAATCCGATTTGCGGTAGGTGCGCTGTTCCTTCATACCGTCCGCTTTGATATAGGTAAATGTCCCTTCCCAGACTATCAAACTTGTGTATTCCTTTAGTGTCATATTTTTCACACTTTTTTCCAGAGCGCGCAGGTCGGCTATCCCTTGTTGGCTGTCAATTTTTACACAAAATTCGTCGGTGAATTCCTCTTGATATAAATACGGGCCATTTAAATAAAATACCGCGGAAACCGCGTCCTCCTCAGGCCCTACGCCGTTTTGGTCCAGGTAAAATGCAAACGCGGATAAAAAAAACACGCAGCCTAAAAATATGCAGGTAAAAAGGATTAACAGCCCGCGCGTGCTTAGCCTGCGGTGTTTCATCTGCCGCACCCCTTTCTATTATTAAGCGTTTTGCTAATACTATATAAAGTCTCTTACACTTAAGAAAAAGGGGCGCTGCCGCGCCCCTTCCGTCTTATGGCTTGTAATACTTGTCGAGGAACTTATCAACGTCCTTGCTCACACCTGTTTTCCTGTAGGTGCGTTCTTCCCTAGAGCCGTCCTCTTTTACATAAGTAAATTTCGCTTCCCAAATGAACATGCTTGTATATTCCTTCAGCGTGCAATCTTTTACACAGTTTTCTACCTCACGCATATCCGCAAGACCTTTTTCATCGCCTACCTTGACTTGAATTTCCTCGTAACACTCTTCCCCGTATAAATAAGCCGTAAATGTAACAGTTGCGGAAGTGGCTTCTTCTTTGGGCTTAACGCCGCTTTCCGTCAGACCGATGGCTGCCACCGTTAAAATAAATACACAGCTCAGGAAGATACACGTCGCCAGAATCAGCATATTCCTTGTGTTCCATTTGATTTTCTTAAGCTTCCATTTTTTCATATTCAATTTGTCCCATCTCTTTCACACATACGCCTGGCTTTTGCAGCGTCCCATCTTATCTTACCTTTCCATTATACGCAGAAATGGCAAGCTTTTCAACTGCATTAAATAAAATCATCCCTCCGGTACGGCGGGCACCTGGTACGGCTGGGGTGTAGCGTCCCCGCTGAACACGACCTCGTACTGCATGACGGGGTTCCCCTGTAAATCGAAGGTCAGGTATTCGTCGGCAATTTCATAGCCGATGGAACGGTTCAAGGGGCTTGCCCCCGCGTCCCATAATGCCGCGCCGAGCTGGCTGCGCGTGGCGGCGGTATCGACCGTTAAATCGAGCTGCGCGTAGCGGCCGTGCTTAAAGGTGTTGTAGGCGCACACCTCGCCGCTGTCCGCGCGCACCCACACAACGCAGGAGTCGTCCGTCTTGACCCCGTTTAAATAATAGGCGTACTCCACTACATAAACGCCGTTCTGGCTGCCGTAGTAGCTGCGCTCCAGCTGGTAAACCGTTTGATTCTGCCCGAACTGCGCGTCAAGGTACGCGCCGGCGCTTTCAAGCGCCGCCTGTTCTGTGATAATGTCCTCCGGCTCCAGCTCACCCGCATAGGCGGTTTCCCACTTGAAGCCGCAGAACGTGTTTGTGTCGTACAGGTAGATGTATTCGTTGCCCTGTGCGTCGGTGTAAATATCGTAGGTGCCGTAGGCGTCTGGGCGGGAGACAAGCGGCGTGTCGCTCTGGTTGAAGGTTTTTTCATACTGCACGCTCAGCGCGCTTTGCCCCGGCAGCGTGATTTGCTTTGCCGCCGCCTCTTTGTCGCCGTCCACATACATGCCAAAGCCGCCCTGCTCGATTTCAGCGGAATTGACGTCCTGCGCAAGGGCGGACACGCCCGAAATGACAACCAGCGCGCCCAAAATGACGGCTGTGCATAATAGCTTTTTCTTGTTTTTCATTTTGTCCCCTCCTTTAGGTCAGCGATTGGTTGGTGTCGCCAATCGCGTATTTGTCGCCGGTGTTCGCCCAATAATCGGCGTATTCCACGCAGGTGCCTACGCTTGCGCCGTCGTCCGCGCGTGTGATGAAGCACTGCGCCCAAGTGGTTTGAAGTGAGGTTCCCGGCGCCTCACGGAAGCCGAGGGCATAGTGCGCGCCCTTGTTGAAGGCCGCCTTTACGAGGTTGTTCGACGCGCTCGTCGGGTTGCCGTTCGTGTCGTTTCCCGTATAGGGGGCGGTTGAAATAAAGACGCGCATAGAAGAAAGTCCATTTGCAGCAAATGAATTGATGTCCGAGATTCCTAACGTACCATTTAAGCTTCCCGAACTAGTATAACAAATAAGTGCACCAGCGGAACCTTTCCCGTTATAAAGCCAAATATCATCACCAAGCATATTGGTCAGCGCGTTGTTTGCGCTGGTGTTTACATAGGAATAGGCGCTGTAGCCCATCGCGTTCGCCGAGTTTTTAAACGCGGTGTTTGCGGCGGTGGAATCGTAACCCGTATATTTAAACGCGTAAATATCCGCGTCGCCCTTCGACACCTTTTCAAACGCCCACCTGGAATAATTGCCGTTGCTCGAGGAGCTCATGATAACGCTGTTCGTGGAGGTGTTGTCTATCATATAATTCGAGCCGTTTTTGATGTTATACGTGCCGTCCGAAAGCCTGACCACAGAAAACTGCTGGTAGGCCGCGTTTGAGTCCGTATAAATATCGACGTTCCCGCTGGAGATGTCGAGCACGCGGTTCGCCGAGGAACAGCGGGCGACAAACTTGTAGTTGTCGCCCGGGTGCAGTACGCGGAACTGCTGGTTCGTAGCGCCGTTGTAGGGGTATGTAATAACGTCGGTAAAGTTTGCGTCCACACCGCTTTTTACGTCCATGTAACGGCCTGAGCCTACATTCCTGAGATAGTAGTACTCGCCCGCGCGGATGCCTGCGGCGTCCGCCGCGTGCCCCGTTACGGCAAAGACGGTTGCCATCACTGCCAAAACTAAGGCAAATGATATTAATTTTTTACTTCTCATAAATTTTCACTCCTTTATTTTAGTTGTATGAAAAGTGCAATAAAATTATAATTTATATGTTGAATATTCTGTCTCTTATACACATCTCCGAGCCCACGAGACATCTCAGGATCTCGTA
>ENA-OZVM01000398-OZVM01000398.1-human-gut-metagenome-genome-assembly--contig:-NODE-398-length-17549-cov-4.735795_pt1 | contig 17549 bp, 10 predicted proteins | sample MGYA00243445_ERZ654045 | MGnify/ENA primary metagenome ERZ654045 (study PRJEB26926, sample SAMN06164891) | human gut metagenome | biome: ENVO:00009003; feature: ENVO:2100002; material: ENVO:00002003... | reverse complement strand
CTCGGAGATGTGTATAAGAGACAGCTATACGATAGGTGAGTATAGCGGATTTTTAATATTTTCTGAAAAAAGACAAATATTTGAAAATTACAGGATTATATGATATATTTTGTTGCATAAAAGCAGATTGCCTGTACATGGTGACATATATAAATAATGAAGAGGAAAAGCTATGAACGATAAAAGAAAGATAATAGAAATATTTATAATTGTTGCGATAGTAGCTGCACTGGCTGCAGTTGCCACATTTTTTGTGATTAAGTCAGCAAAAAACGAGGCTAAAGGCTCGTCACAGATGACGGAAACAGCCACAGAGGATAGTTCAGACAAGGAAGACCCGCAGCATACGGGCGACAATGCCGGCTCAATGAGTGTTACAACTGATGAGGGAGCTTCTGCGGATGAGACACAGATACTGTCTGCAAGCACTGTTGCGGAAAATAGTAATCTGACCTTCGGAATTGATGTATCTAAATATCAGGGCACCATAAAGTGGGACAAGGTTGCCGCAGGCGGAATTGATTTTGCGATGATACGTGTGGGCTACAGAACCCAGAAAACAGGTGAGATGTGTGTTGATACAAATGCCAGATACAACATGCAGGAGGCACAGAAAAATGGCATAAAGGTTGGAGTATATTTCTTTTCATCAGCAGTAAATGAAACAGAAGCCATTGAGGAGGCAGACTGGGTAGCAGACTACATCTCAAAATATCAGATTACATATCCGGTGGCATTTGACTGCGAGGGCTTCACAGACTCAGCCAGCAGACAGTATGGAATGTCATCAGAGGCACGCACCAAAGTAGCTGAGGCATTTTTGCAGGAAATATATAATAAAGGATATACACCTATGTTTTACGCTGCAATGAATGAGTTGTCGGCAAACAGCCAGTGGGATACTAAAACACTTGAGAGCAGGTACAAAATCTGGGTGTCACAATATCCGGACACAGCTTACCCGGAAACACCACAGTCATCTTATGAGGGCACACATGCCATGTGGCAGTATACCAATAAGGGAAAGGTGTCAGGGATTGATAAGCCGGTAGATTTGAATGTGGCATACTTTGGTTTTGATGAAACAGAGTCTGCAAAAAATGGGGATGCGGCTGACGATGCAACAGCTGATCCGGAAGCAAATATGAAGTTTTCGGATGTAAATGAGACCGTAACTGCCAAGGAGAGCGTCAATCTGAGGGATATTCCAAGTCAGGGCAATGACAGCACAATTAAGGTAACGCTGAATAACGGTGATACAGCAACAAGAACAGGCGTCAGTGACAGTGGATGGTCACGTGTCGAATATAATGGACAGACATATTATGCCATTTCAAACTACCTCACAACAGATATGAACTATGTAGTTCCCGGGCAGGACGGAAGTGGCAGCGGAGACGGACTGAAGACAAAGTTCAAGGAGTGTAATGATACTGTCACTGCAAAAATAGAGGTTAATCTGCGTGCACTTCCAAGTGTCACAAATCCGGATGCTACAGTTGTTGCAACGATAAAAAATGGGGAAACCGTCACCAGAACCGGAATCAATGAGGAGTTTGGCTGGTCACGCGTGGAATATAATGGACAGACACTTTATTGTGTGACAAGCTATCTGAGTGTGCAGTAATATAATGAACGCAGTGCTTTGGAGAATAAAGTCAAAAAAATAAAATGTTATTAATCTAAAATCATGCATAAAGTAGAAATAGTGTAAAAATGTCATGGATATAATGATAGAATTGTTTGAAAAAGTGCGTTAAAATACATAATAACGAAATACGTAAGTAAAGGGGCATTTTATGGAATATTCAGCAATTTTTCATGATATGGATAAAAGATTCTGCTATGCGATAGATAAGGATTTGTTTGTGATACGCGTGCAGGTAAAAAAGGATGATATGAAGGAGGTAATCCTTCACTATGAGGACAAGTATATACCTATGGAGCGTAAGGATACCAGAAAGACAGTTCCGATGAAGAAGGTTGCTGTCTCACAGTTTCATGATTATTATGAAGCACAGATAAAGATGCATTTGATCTGTCTGCGTTACTTTTTCGAATTTACGGACACGCAGGGAGAAAAGGTATATTATGGAAATTATGAGTTTGATAAGGAATGCATTACAAACAGGGACAGAATGTTTGACTGTCCGCAGAACCTTCGGGAGGAAGAGATGTTTGAGGTGCCGGAGTGGGCAGCAAACAAGGTCGTGTATCAGATTTTCCCATCCCGTTTTGCAGCAACGGAGCCGGTAGACAAAGAACTGTGGTATAAAGCACCGATTACGCCTATGGATGATCTGCATGGAAATCTCAGGGGAATCATCGAACATATGGATGATATTCAGAATCTGGGAATCGATGTGCTGTATATGACACCTATCTTTCAATCAAATTCGTGCCATAAGTATGATACCACGGATTACTACCAGATAGACCCGTCCTTTGGAACAACAGAGGATCTCAAAGAGCTGGTACAAAAAGCGCATGAGCGTGGTATGAAGGTAGTCCTGGATGCGGTATACAATCATACGGGAAGAGAATTTTTTGCGTTTGCGGATATCCTGGAAAATGGTGAAAAATCCAAATACCGGGACTGGTATTTTATTGATGGATTCCCACTTAAAAGCGAATGGGGAGAGATCCCAAACTTCAAATGTTTTGGTTATTATGGCGGAATGCCAAAGTTAAACCTGAAAAATCCTGAAGTTGAAAAATACATTACGGATGTTGCATGCTACTGGATTAAGGAATGCGATATTGACGGGTGGAGACTGGATGTAGGAGACGAAATCAGCCATTTCTTCTGGAAGAATTTCAGAAAGGCAGTAAAGGCTGTGAAGAAAGATATGCTGATCATTGGGGAAATCTGGCATTATGCAGGAGATTTCCTTGAGGGGGATGAATGGGATACGGTCATGAATTATCCATTTTACCTGAACCTGATCGATCTGCTTGCAGACGAAAAGATTACGGTCAGCCAGTTCGTACAAAATCTTGGATATTTGAAGGGACGCTTACACAAAAACTGCTATCCCCTTATGTGGAATCTGATTGACAGCCATGATACCGCAAGATTTTTACATCTGTGTAACGACAATAAGAAAAAGCAGCATCTGGCAGCCGCTTTTCAGTTGTTACTGCCGGGAATGCCGATGATTTATTATGGAGATGAGTATGCGATGCCGGGAGCAAACGATCCGGACTGCAGACGGGGCATGTACTGGGATGAAGAATACCAGGACAAAGAGATGTATGAATGGTACAAGCGGCTGATTCAGGTCCGGAAAAGCCATGCATGTATTGTAGAAGGCGAACTGGCTGGGAGCGTCACAGAAGATGAGGAAGGGACAATTGTCCTGATCAGAAAAAATGGCGAGGAGACCATTGCCATGATTTTCAACTGCAGCAGCAGTGCAAAAAAATTTAATGAGTACACGCAGAAGTACAATCTGCTTACCGAAAACACCTTTGATGGAAATGTAGAGGGGTTTGATGCTGCGGTAATCGTGCTTTAAGAAGCCTTACGGCAGATGGTTTCCCGGGAGTTTGTCTGTGGGAAGAAGAGGGAAAGCACCAGTATTTCTGGTAATGTAAAGTACGGAGGATGATATGACGAATGTAAAAAAGAAGGATGGAAAACGGTTTGGGGCAATCGTACTTAGCCTGATATTATTGCTTTCCCTGGTGTTTCCATATCCTGTGATGGCAGACCAGACAGCGGCAGACCAGACAACGGCAGCTTCCGTTTATGCCATTCACAAGACAGGTGATGATAAGGAAAATTTTGTGATTGTTATCATGGGTGAGGGCTATACCCGGGAACAACAGGAACAATTTTTGAAGGATGCAACGGCAAAAGCACAGGGGCTGCTAAAGTGGTCCCCTTATAAAGAGTATTCCGACAGGATCAATATTTATGCAGTACAGACGGTATCCAATGAAACTGGTGTGGGCGTCATGTATGGGGAGTCGAACCCGGACACATATTTTCATGTGCAGGCATTCGGGAAATCCTGCTATTTTGCAAAGGACGGGGAAGATAAAGCCAGGGCACTGAGGGCAGAGCTGGAGAGCAGATATCTGGATACCGGTGCAGCCGTTGGAACCATCCATATCATTTGTAATACGACTGCGAATATTGGTTCTTCTTCTAATGCACTCTTTTCTTTTTCGGCAAATTCAGATGAGAATGAGCAGGGGGATGTCATGACCCATGAAATTTCCCACAGCATCGGAAGATTAGGCGATGAATATGATAAAAAGATGCAGGGAGAAAATATTTCCGACACATCGGATCCGGATAAGATTAAATGGCATAAGATGCTTGGGTTCCGTGGAATCGGAATAACGGCAGCAGGAACAGAAACGGTATTTGCACCGAGCCGCGTCTGCATGATGCGGGATCTTGGGAATCCTTTCTGTGAAGTGTGTAAAATGGAACTGGCGCGGAGATTAAATAACCGTGATTATGTCAGCAGGCAGGCATCTGTTTATGTGTGCGATCCTGAAATTACAATTCCACATAGCAGGACAGGAACACTTGACAGGGATAGTGACCAATACCGGATCGATGAGACAAATATCACAAAAGCAAATGGAAAGGATCTGGAATTCCGTACAGTCGTACAAAATATAGTGGATGCCAAACAGCATTTGAAGATTACTTTCCGCATTATTGGAGCAGACCATACAGTCAAATATGAAAAAGAAGAAACATATACCGTTCCGCCACACAGTAACTGGTATGATCCGGATGCTGCCAGAGAGTCCCTTTCTGTCACACTTCCTGCGGTAACTGGTCTGGTTTCCGGGGACAGACTGGAAGGAAAGATCATAGATGAGGACACCGGGAAAATTCTGGCTGACAATCAGACGGCAGGACAGGCGTGGAGTACCGTAACGATTCGTTATATGCTGCAAAATGAAGACGGGACCGAAACAACAGTGCCTGATACGGCACCTGCGACAGTATATGTACCAAAGAATTCTGCGTATACGTTAAGAAGTCCGGATTTATATGGATATACATGTGTAGGAAACAGTGCAAATCAGGGAGAAATAAACATCACAGAGGATCGCCAGGAGATCACTTATTATTACCGGAAAAACAGTGAGATGCCGGAAATACAAACCGTACCTGTCCGCGTAACTTATGATGGAAAACCCCATACATTTGATATCAAACAGGAAGATGGTGTACAAATCAGTTACAGTTTGACAGAAAACGGATCGTATACACAAACGGAGATGCCGTTTTACACAGAAGCAGGCCAGTATAAGATTTATTTTAAAGCGGAAAAGGCATCTTTTATTCCAACATATGGGGAGGCTGTCCTGGAAATCGAAAAGGCTTCCACCAGCATGCAGCTGACTGCAAAAAACGATACGGTCAAAGGTGCTGGGACAGTAGAATTACAGCTTTGCAGACAGGGGATTCCAGAAGATGCCGGGATAAAAGTAACCTGTGATGTTTCCGGAATTACACTCGAAGAAAAGGGAACGGATCACTGGATGGCAACGCTTCCGAATGAAACGAAAACATATACGTTCACCGCATGTTATAATGGAAATGGCAACTATACAGGAAGTAAGGCAGATTGTCAGGTCCGTGTAACGGCGGATCATTCCCAGACCGGGGGCGGTTCTGGTGGAAGTTCCGGAGGAAGTTCCGGAGGCAGTTCAAGTGGCGGTTCCGGCGGAATATCCGGAGGCGGTTCAAGTGGAGGTTCTGGCGGAAGTTCTGGTGGAAGTTCCGGAGAAAATGCCGGTGGAAGCACGGACGGATCATCTGGCAATGTTTCACCGGATTCCGGCACATTACCGGCACCGGATCATGCAAAAGAAGAACCGGGGAATGTGACACCGCCACCCGCAGCAGATACGTCCGTTTCTGTTAAGGATATTAATGTCAAAGCAAAATCTGCAGTTAAAAATAATACGGTCAAAGTGAAGAATATTGCAGCAGTTTTGAAAAAAGAAATTACAAAGGCAGAAAAAGAACAGGGTGGCAGGATAAAAGACCTGTCAGTTGAAATAACTTTTGATACGGCAAAAGCCGGAAACTGGAAGAATCTGCATCTTGAAATGGACGGGCAGGCGGTAAATTTACTTGTCAAAAAGAATGTAAAAGAATTGAAGGTCAATGGTGGCAATGTAAATCTTACCTTTGATTCGAAGGCATTAAAAGAATTAAAGAAAGAGATGAATACAGCTGTGGTTATCAAAATGAAACAGGCTGACAAGAAAAATCTTTCTGCTAAGGCAGGGAAAATTATTGGAAAACGTCCGGTTTATGATTTTTCCGTCACAGGAATAAAGAAAAAGCAGTCGTCTATCCTGAAAAAGGGACGGATCAGGGTCGCTGTTTCCTATAATGCTTCGAAAAAGGAAAAAGACAAAAAGATTTTTGCATATAAAATTGATAAATACGGTGCAGCAGTTAAGATACCGGGATCTTATTATGATTCCGATACAAAGACCGTTAACTTTGTAAGCCGTGGGTTTTTCACAGTTGCAGTAGGCTGTGAAAAATGATGAAACATAAAAAATCATCGTTCACGTTAAAAAAACTGTAATTCATGTCGAAAAAGACAAAAACCGGTTTTAACTTGGTATAATGATAGAGCTCATTTTAGTAAAAATAAGTTCATACCGTGAATGATGGAGGGGATAACAATCATCGTTTTAGAAGAAATATTAATGGCAAACGGATTGACCGTGTTAATGATGTGGTTCCTTTTGTTTTGCAGACGAAAGAACAGAGAGAGCCTTCATGTGGGAGATAAAATATATGATGGAATAGCAATCGTAAATTTAGTGGGGGCATTGTCTGAAACCATTGCTTTTCTCGTAGATGGAAAACAGTTTACTGGCAGCCGGCAGATTAATTATATCTCTAACAGCATATGCTTTATAGGGACAGTCAGTATGGGTATGCTTTGGTGTATGTACGTGGAATTGCGTATCTATCGAAATTATAAAAGAATGGTTCAAAAAGCAGGAGTGGAGATATTTCCCTGGCTGGTAGAAGTAATTATGGTTTTATGTAATCTGTTTGGAACAGGGATTATGTTTAAAATATCCGGGGAGAATGTATATCAGAGAACTGCCGGTGTGCTGGTGGGATATATTTCGCTTGTCATATATTTTGCTTACAGTATTTATCTGGTGTATCATTCCAAAAAACAAGGGGTTAACCTGAATTTTTTCCCGGTGATCTATTTCGTTGGTCCTTGTTTTGCAGGTGTAGTTCTCCAGTTCCTTTTTTATGGAATTACATCATCATGGGTGCTGGTTGCGGTCGCATTGATATTTGTGCAGATGCAGTCATACGCAGAGAGTTTGTATATGGATGAGCTTTCCGGATTATATAATCGGAGATATTTTAATGCGGTGCTTGCGGAAAAGAAAATTGCAAGCCATAAATCCTTATATGGAATCATGATGGATGTAAACGATTTCAAGTGTATTAATGACAATTTAGGTCATAGTACGGGCGATAAGGCTATTTGTACGTTGGGAAATATACTCATCAGATCCATACCGGATGATGGTATGGCAATCCGGTATGCGGGAGATGAGTTTATTGTGCTGCTGTCAGGTGTTGATACGGAGCGTGTCTTAGCGACAATGGAGGAGATTAACCATAATCTGTCCCGGTTTAATGAATCCGGGATAGAACCGTTTCGTTTAAGTGTTTCCATGGGATACACGGAATTTGGGACAGAAGATGATGCAGAAACTTTTTTAATGCATATGGATGAGAAAATGTATGAGGAAAAACGGAAATATCATATGCGAAAGAAATCAGCCGGTTTGGAAAATAAAGTATAGCATTACGTTCCTGCCATTTGTCCGATAACTGGTTGCAATGGCACAAGAAAAGAAAATATTATAATCATCAAACGAGTAGCAGACTGGTGTAAATCCGGTTTTGCTGCTCGTTTTTATTTTTATGGTTATAAGTAGGGATGCTCCAAGTTTCCGTACAGCAAATAACCGTGTTATGGTAAAAAATAACGGTTTTTCTCAAAAATATACAATTTAGACTTGAAAAATATAGAAATATATGCTAATTTATACAAAAAGAAATTTCGTAAAATTTCGTAATGAAGGGAGAAGCGAAAATGACAAGAAAACGTATAAGCGCATTGGGGATGGCAATTCTTATGCTTATCATGACAATCAGTACGGTAATACTGGATACCGTACCGGTCAAAGCGGATGGAGGACCTGTGATAGAATTTCATTATCACAGGGCAGATGGTGATTATGATCCATGGTCTGTATGGATGTGGGCCGAGGGACAGGAAGGAAATGACTATCCTTTAGAGGCTAAGGATGGGGATGCAGTTGCCAGAATTGAAATTTCAGCCGGTGTGACTTCCGTAGGATTTGTTGTAAGAACACAGGATTGGGCGAAGGATTATGAAGAGGATCAGTTCATTGATATATCAGAAATGGTATCAGGAACCGTGATCGTTAAAGTCGAATCAGGTGTTGAGGGTTATACAAAGGAATACGGTGATGATGCAGTAAGGGGAATAAAGCTTAATACTGCAAAGTACAATGGGGATAAGACGATCACAGCCACAATGACTGGTGATATTGAAGGAGAACTTAAAAATGCCTTTAAGGTAGAAGGTAAAAATGGGGAAATTCAGGTAACAGATGTAAAAGCGGGAGATGATTCTACCTATATACTTACTCTGAAAGAGGAACTTGTCAATTCAAGTAGTTATCAGATTACATATGATGGTACCGTAAGTGATATCAGAATGCCAATCATATATTCAACAAAAGAATTTGAAGATGAGTATACATATGATGGAGATGATCTTGGTGCTACATGGAGTAAGGACAGCACAACATTCAGGGTGTGGGCACCTACCTCTGAAAAAGTTATGCTTAATTTATACGAGACAGGAGATCCTGACGATAAAGAGCCGAAAGAAAGCATTGAGATGAATGCCGATAAGAATGGAACATGGGTTGCAAAAGTGGATGGGGACTTAAATGGAACCTACTACACATACAGTTCAACAATCGACGGTTCAACAAAAGAAGCCTGTGATCCATATGCCAGAACGACTGGTGTAAATGGACAGCGTGCCATGGTCATCAATCTTGAAGAGACAAATCCTGACGGATGGGATAAGGATACCAATCCACATGCAGGAGAGAGCATTAATGATGCGATCATCTACGAATTACAGATGCGCGATTTATCAGCAGACAAAAGTTCTGGCATAAAAAATGTTGGCAAATTCCTTGAAATGACGGAGACCGGAACAAAGACCAAAGATGGTATTTCAACTGGAATCGATCATATTAAGGAACTTGGTGTTACACACGTGCATTTACTTCCAATCTATGATTTTGGTTCCGTAGATGAAGGAAACGATCAGTCGAATTTATATAACTGGGGATATGATCCGGTTAACTACAATGTACCGGAGGGTTCCTATTCTACAGATCCACATAATGGGGATGTGCGTGTAAAAGAGGCAAAACAGATGATTAAGTCTATGCATGATAACGGACTTAGCGTTGTAATGGATGTGGTATACAATCATGTTATGAGTGCAGATGATTTCTGTATCAATAAACTTGTTCCGGGTTATTTTTCACGTATCAATGAAGACGGTTCGTATTCAAACGGCTCAGGATGTGGAAATGATACAGCATCCGAGAGAAACATGGTACGGAAATATATTGTGGATTCCGTATGCTACTGGGCAGATGAATATCATATGGATGGTTTTAGATTTGACCTGGTTGGACTTTTAGATACCGATACAATTAATGAGATTGTAGAGGAAGTACACAAGACACATCCGGATGTTATTTTCTATGGGGAAGGATGGACCATGGAGACCGGTGTCACAAAAGATAATGTGACATTGGCTACACAGGTAAATTCCGCTTCTACTCCGGATTTCGCATTTTTCAACGACAATATTCGTGATGGATTAAAAGGAAGCGTATTTGATACTGCAACATTCGGATTCGTATCAGGAGCAACGAATGCAGAGAAGAAAATGGCAGATTCATTCATGGCAAACGAGTCATGGTGCAAGGAGCCAAGCCAGATAATCAACTATGCATCATGCCATGACAATAACACACTTTTTGACAGAATTGCAGGTTCTAAAACAACTTCGAGTGAAGAGGACATCATAAAGATGAATAATCTTGCAGCAGCATTTTATATGACTGCAGAAGGTGTACCATTTTTGCAGGCAGGAGAGGAAATGCTTCGCACAAAGGTCAATGATGATGGAACATTCAATTCAAACTCATACAATGCAGGAGACGAAGTAAACAGCATTAAGTGGGATACATTATCCGACAAGAAATACGCAGATGTATTTGAATATTATAAGGGACTTATTAAGTTCAGAAAGGCACATCCGGCACTTCGGTTATCTACATCACAGGATGTGAAAAAATATGTAAAATCCGTAGAAGGACTTGGGGATAATATTGTAGGAATTAATATAAAGGGCGGTCAGAAAGACGAAAGTGCAAAAGAGATGTATCTTTTTTTTAATGCAAACACTGACAAGGCAAAAGTTACAATTCCGGAAGGAAAATGGAAAGTCTGCATAAACGGACAGAAAGCTGGAGTTGAAACAATCGAGACAATCAAGGGTGGCGAGTATACAATGGATGGTATCAGTGCACTTGTACTTGTAAAACAGGATGGTGTGGCCATGACGATTGTTATTGTTCTGATTGCAGCAGCGGTAGTTGTTGCGGCAGGAGTTGTTATTGTTGTAATGAAAAAGAAAAAAGCAAATAGATAATGAAGTTTATAATTAGTGTCTGCTTACTCAGCAGGCACTAATTATTTTGTATGGAATATCTGCATGGCCCCATAAGTATGCGGCAAATGCGGAGCCGTGGCCTTTCTCGACGGGCAGGAAAAATTCCGGCAGGTTGCGCACGTATTACACAATTGCTTGAGATTGGCGTGTGTTGTTGTATCCAGATGCAGGATCAGCGTTGCTGTCTTAAGCGGCCGGAGCATCTGCCCCTCGGTAAGCTGGATACCATCCGGGGCAAGCCGCCCATAAATCTGTGGGAGCAGGTTAAGGGAATAGGTATCTCCCAGAAAAGATAATTCTGCAAGATACAGGCGGCTCTGACGTTCTACCACATGTGCAAATTCTTCATAAGCCTTTGACAAAAGCATCAGGCTGATGCAGTCCACAATGTAAGCCTCCTGGATCTGTTCATGGTTCAGATATAATTCCGACAGTTCATCCACTCCGTTTCCAAGCGTCACAAACCCATAGGCATAGTGAGGCAGAGAAACCCAGTCTAAATCCTGATCCAGAGAGTAATACGCATAGGATTCAACCAGGGGAAGAAGTGCCGTATAAATTGCCTGAATATGAGGCAGGTCATCCGGAGGGAAATGGAAACGGCTGCAAAATTCGTTCCAGTCACCGGAGGATAATCCGGGAGTAAGTTTACATTTCATGGGATGCATCCTCCTTATCGGAAGCTGCCATAACGGCTGCAATTTCCTGAAAGCGGCCCGTGACCTTATCATAGTTCTTTCGGTGATGGGGAAAGCCACAGTTTATGCAGGATTTGATACCATTTTTTAAATATTCACAGTTTCCACCACAGGATTTCCCGAGTGTATAGAGGGGACAATAACAAAACAGACAGTTAAAGTCCGCCTCCGGAATTCCTTTATGGCATGGAAAATATTCACATTTTTTATTTTGAAAAAACTTATAATATTCGCTCAAAATGGTTTCCTCCAATCAAAGCACAATCATAGCATAATTATATCGGAACAACAAGCGGATCGCAAGAAATGCGAATGACATAAAAATTGCATTTCAGTGGGAAATGATACCTTTTGCCCCTTTTATCATTACATTATTTACATCTTTTTAAGAGCGCAGGTATAGTGGCTCAGGCAATTGAGGATTTGAAGCAAAAAGTTGAAAATTAAATAAAAAACACTTGACTTAAAGTTAACTTTAAGTGGTATATTATGATAGATAAAGTCGGAAGGAGAATTTATTATATGTATATCGAAAAGATTAACGGACCGGAAGATGTGAAGAAATTGAATATAGAAGAGATGACAGCTCTCGCAGAAGAAATGCGTCATGCATTATTAAAGAGGGCAAGTATTCACGGCGGACATTTTGGCCCGAATTTTGGCATGGTAGAGGCAATCATTGCACTGCATTATGTTTTTGAGTCCCCAAAGGACAAAATGGTATTTGATGTTTCCCATCAGACCTATCCGCACAAGATGCTGACCGGTCGAAAAGATGCCTATTTATATGAAGAACATTACGATGACGTGACGGGATACAGCTGTCCGCAGGAAAGTGAACATGACCATTTTACGGTCGGACATACCTCTACATCCGTCAGTCTGGCATGCGGTCTGGCAAAGGCAAGGGATCTTCGTGGGGAAAGTGCAAATGTGATCGCAATTATCGGAGACGGTTCTTTAAGCGGAGGAGAAGCCTTAGAAGGAATGGATTTTGCAGCAGAATTAGACAGCAACATGATCATTGTAGTAAATGACAATGATATGTCAATTGCAGAAAACCATGGAGGACTTTATTCAAATCTGAAATTACTCCGCGAGACAAACGGACAGGCAGAGTGCAATTTATTTAAAGCCATGGGACTTGATTATGTCTATGTGGATCATGGAAATGACCTCAGGGAACTGATCGGGGCTTTCAAACAGGTAAAAGACAGTAAGAAACCGGTTGTTGTCCACATTAATACATTAAAGGGAAAAGGTTATAAACCGGCAGAAGAGCATAAGGAAGAATGGCACTGGCATCTTCCATTTGATATTGAGACTGGAAAATCCCATTTTCCGGAAGTGGAAGATTATTCTTCGGTGACCTGTGAATATCTGATTGAAAAGATGAAACAGGATCCGACAGTTGTTGCAATTACATCCGGAACCCCGACGATTCTCGGATTTACGCAGGAGAAAAGGAAACAGGCCGGCCGGCAGTTTGTAGATGTGGGAATCGCGGAGGAGACAGCGGTAGCACTTGCTTCCGGAATTGCCAAAGGTGGCGGAAAGCCGGTATACGGTGTGTATTCCAGCTTTATCCAGAGGACGTATGACCAGATTTCACAGGATCTGTGTATTGACAGGAATCCGGCAACGATTGTTGTGTATACGGGATCGGTATTTGGCATGACGGATGTTACCCATCTGGGACTGCAGGATATTCCGATGCTTTCCAATATTCCGGGACTGGTTTATCTGGCACCGACAACAAAGGAAGAATATCTGTCAATGCTTGACTGGAGTGTGGAGCAGAAGGAAATGCCGGTTGCGATCAAACTTCCGGGCGGAGACATGATTTCGGATGGCAGAGAAGTCACAAAAGACTGGAGCCAGCTCAACACCTATGAGGTAACGGAAAAGGGAAGCAAAATTGCACTGATCGGACTCGGAACATTTTATTCCCTGGCACTGCAGACCGCAGAAATGCTGGAGAAAAAAGGTATTCATGCAACGGTAATCAACCCGTATTATATTACCGGACTGGATGAAGGACTGCTGGAGAAGCTGAAGGCAGACCATGACACGGTAGTTACACTGGAAGATGGCATCCTGAATGGTGGTTTCGGAGAAAAAATCGCAAGATTTTATGGAAGCAGTGATATGAAAGTCTATAATTACGGATTGAAAAAAGAATTCCTTGACCGGTATGATGTAAATGAGGTATTAAAAGAGAATCATCTGACAGCAGAGCAGATTGTAAATGACGTATTATAGAAGGCAGAAATAAACAACAAACCTTGTGAGAATCGACACAATATGGTAAAATATAACATACTAGAGCTTATTTTGCATAGTGGTTAGAATAGCGGGCTCATGGAAGGAGCGGTATCATATGAAGAATAAAGATTCGAAAGCAAGGATGCAGATGATTTTCGGGATACTTTTGTTTGCGTTTATTTTTATGGCAGAGTTGTATGCCATAGTCAATTTCCCGAAGATGTTTATTGTTCTGGTTGTTTTGGCAGCAGCAGATCTGATATGCCTGTATGTTGCAATCAGAGGCGTGATTTCAGTATATGAGACAAAATATGCCCGGAGAGAGGAACAGTATGAGAGTATTTTCAAGTCGGAAAAGGCATCATATCTCATGCTGAAAAAATATTTTGAGGAAATATCGGTGAAGCTTGCATATATGGAAGAGGCATCTAAGATTCCGACAGAGGAAATTGTCAATGCACAGAAGGGAATAGCGAAAGTAATTATCAAGCGGTCCCATGAGAATACCGATGCATTGATGAATTCATACGAACAGCTGCTGGACCGGTTTGATACGTTCCAGAAAGGAATGGATGGGTTCGGTACAGTTGCGGGTGCTTATAAGGACGAGATTCTTTCAGCCTGTAAGGATGAAATTTCTTCGGTGCAGAAGGATGGAAAAGAACAGGAACATTCACAGGATAAAGAGATAGCCGCAAAGCTGCAGGAAATCATTATTGCAATGAAAGATATGGAACTGCGCCTGAATCAGACCATTATGAACAGTCAGAAAGTGGTTGTTTCCCAGCCGCAGGTTTCTGTACCTGTGGCAACACCTGTAGAGCCACAGCCGGCACCGCAGAATCATGTGGAAGAAACACCGGTAGAGCCGGAGATCTCACCAGAGCCGGAAGAAAGTATGGAGCCGGAACCGGAGATTTCGCCGGATCTGGAAGAAAACCCGGAACCGGAGATTTCGCCGGATCTGGAAGAAAACCCGGAACCGGAAATTTTGCCGGATCTGGAGGAGAGCCTGGAACCGGAGATTTCGCTGGAGCCGGAAGAAGATATGGAACCGGAGATTTCGCTGGAGCCGGAAGAAGATATGGAACCGGAGATTCTGCCGGATATACCGGAAGAGGAGGATTTAAAGCCGGAGGAAGAGCCTCCGATCATGGCAGCGGATGAGATTATTCCTCCAGATCCGGAAGAAGCCATTGAGGAAGCAGAGGAACTGGTAGAACCGGACCCGATTCCGGAGGAAGCGATTGTTGAGGAAGCGAATGATGGGAATTTGCCGGAGGAAGAACTTTCGCCGATGCCGGATCTGTCAGATCCAAACCGTTCCATGAGCCCGGATGAGATAGCTGCGCTGTTTGCGAATATGGGCAACGATAACAATGCGGATAAAGTTGAGGAACCTGCCGAGGAAACTGTGGAACCGGAGGATATTCCGGAGCCGATTGAAGAGCCGGAAGCCGTAAAAGAAGCACCGCTTCAGCCGGAAGAACCGGCAGATCCCAATAAGGCATTAAGCCCGGATGAGATAGCTGCCCTGTTTGCAAGTATGGGAACCTGAAAAGAATAAAATAACAGGCAACGGACGCCATCTGTTCCACGTAAAAACGTGTGACAGATGGCGTTTTGCTATAAAAATGCCATAAAATGAAAAAAATAGTTGCATTTCTTTTTCATTGTGTTATACTTAGCTCGTTGCAATTTAATAGTTTAAAGCAGAGTAGACACATGTGCGTTAAGTGCCGGATGAACAGGGAGTTGTCACCCGGACGAAAAGAGAATCTTGCGGTACATGAGTCGCATCCCGCTGCATCCGAAGATAATATTATCTCCAGTTGTAGTACGGTGAGGTCTGCAAAGGAGGTAATTTTTTTATGAAAAAATTCGTTACTTTGTTCACCGATTCTTTCCGTGAATTAAAAGCGGTAAGAACCATCACTACCATGGCAATGCTTGCTGCAGTTGCTGTCATTCTAGGATTTTTCTCCATTGAATATGGGCAGTTTATTCGGATTGGTTTTTCCAGTATTCCAAATGGTATCATTGATTATCTGTTTGGACCGGTGGTTGGAGGAATTTTCCATGGTGCGTTGGATATTATCAAGTATATGATGAAGCCAACCGGACCATTTTGTCCACAGCTGACGCTGGTTGTTATACTGGCCGGAATCCTGTATGGATGCTTTTTTTATAAGAAAAAGCTTACGATCTGGCGTGTGCTGGCAGCTAAATTTGTAGTTATGCTGGTCTGTAACGTGATTCTGACAACACTTTGTCTGAATGTGTTATATGGACAGGCATTTATGGTGCTTCTTCCGGCGCGTGCGCTGAAGAACCTGATTATGTGGCCAATTGATTCGGTGATCTTTTTCGCAATCACAAAGGCCTTAGAACAGATTGGACTCTTTCGCATGTTCCAGAAGCCTGTACTTGCAAATTCTGCAAATATGCAGGGGAATTAAAAAATTTAATAAGTTATAGAACAAAAGCCGTCCGCAGAAAGAAAATTGCGGACGGTTTTTTATAAATTTATTTACGGATCGGATGGGTGGCAATATTTTTTAAAATACGAACAGCGGTCTGCATACCTTCCACAGAGATATGTTCATATGGGCCGTGGAAACCGTAACCGCCGGTACCGAGATTTGGACACGGCAATCCCATAAAGGACAGTCTTGCGCCGTCTGTACCGCCACGGATCGGACGGGAGAGCGGTGTCAGACCTTCGGAGGCAATTGCCTGTTTTGCCAGATCCACGATCTCCATTTTATCCTCAATGACAGAGATCATATTCTCATACGAATGTTCGATGTCGAGCGTGACGGTTTCCGGTCCATATTTCTGATTCATGGATTGTGCAAGGTCACGCAGATTCTGCAGACGTTTCTCAAATGTGGTTTTATCATGGTCACGAATGATAAAGGAGAGGGTGGCGGAAGCCACATCTCCGGACATATCGGTCAGATGATAGAATCCTTCCCGGCCGCTGGTGTGTGCCGGCGTTTCCGCTTCCGGAAGCCGGGAAACAATTTCACATCCCACCAGTGCCGCATTGACCATAATGTCTTTTGCTTCGCCCGGATGAACATTTACACCTTTAATATGAAAGATGGCACTTGCGGCATTAAAATTTTCGTAAGCCACTTCGCCTTCGTAATCACCGTCCACTGTGTATGCATAATCTGCCTGAAAGATAGCAAGATCAAACAGATCCGCACCTGCGCCGACTTCTTCGTCCGGCGTAAATCCGATCCAGAGTTCCCCGTGTGGTGTACCTTCTGCAATCAGTTCTTCCACGGCTGTCATGATTTCGGCAACACCTGCCTTGTCATCAGCGCCCAGAAGTGTGGTACCGTCTGTCGTGATCAGGGTTCTTCCTTTTAAAGAGGCAAGGGATGGAAAATCATTTACCTTTAAGACATCCTGACTTCCTTTTAATAAGATATCCCCGCCATCATAGCCGGGAATGATCTGTGGTTTGACATCTTTTCCGGAAAAATCCGGGGCGGTATCCATATGAGCGATAAAGCCGATGGATTTACAGTTTTCCATGCCCGGTGTGGCAGGAAGCTTGGCATATACATAGCAGTGATCGGTGAGGAGTATATTGGTAAGACCGAGAGTTTCCAGTTCCTGCTTTAAGGCTTTTGCAAGCGTGAACTCACGCTCACTGCTTGGAATGTCACTGCAGGATTCATCGGAGGTTGTCCAATAGCTGACATATTTTAGTAATCTTTCTTCTACTTTCATGTTAAAT
>ENA-OZVM01000394-OZVM01000394.1-human-gut-metagenome-genome-assembly--contig:-NODE-394-length-17618-cov-4.740249_pt1 | contig 17618 bp, 9 predicted proteins | sample MGYA00243445_ERZ654045 | MGnify/ENA primary metagenome ERZ654045 (study PRJEB26926, sample SAMN06164891) | human gut metagenome | biome: ENVO:00009003; feature: ENVO:2100002; material: ENVO:00002003... | reverse complement strand
TTGGCTTGGCTTGGCTTGGCTTGGCTTGGCTTGGCTTGCGGTAAAAGAGCGTCTTTTTTTCAGTTTCATATACTGGGACGAAAAATCAAGAAGATATCATAGAGAATGGTATGCATAAAGTATGCGATTCGATATTGTGTTTTTTTTATGTTTAGGGGAATTAAAAGCTAAGAGAAAGGACAGATAAGTATGAACAGATTTAAAAGAGGACTTGCAATATTGTTAAGTACCTGCATGATTGGTGGCATGATACCGCTTCCGGCAAGTGCAGAGGAGACGGTATCTGAGAATATCGTCCAGACAGAGTGCATAGAAAAAACAGAGAATTTAGAGAACGCTCCGTCGGAGGATGAAAAATCATCGGAAACAGATAATGAGACAGAATCGGAGACTGTGACAGATGTGGAAGCGGAAGGCACAGCAATAGCAGCGATACAGGCACTCATCGACGCCCTCCCGGATGCAGACAGCATCACGGAAGAGAGTGCAGAGGAGGTCACCGCATTGCTTGACGCCATCGACGAGGCAAAGGCAGAGCTTACCGATGAGGAACTGGCGCAGCTTGACCAGACACGCTACGATGCGGCAAGCGATAAGGTAATGGTGCTTATGGGAATGAAGGAGGAAAATGATTCAGAAATTGCAGTGCAGGCAAATGATAGTGCTGGAAAGACTGAACAGCAATCCACAGATGAAGCAATCGTATATCAGCCAGCTGTTGAAACAACTGACAAATATGACATTGACGATGACGGCGAGAAAGAGACTGTTTACGAAATCAGCAATGCAGGTCAGCTGTACTGGTTTGCAGGACTTGTAAACGGTACTCTTGATGGAGTTGAACAAAACACATTAGCCAATGCAGTTCTGACAGCCAACATCACAGTAAATGAAAATCTTCTTGATTCCTTACAATACGATACAGAGGGCAACGTTTCCAACGGAAGTGATTTTATAACCTGGACACCGATTGCAGATTGGATGGGAAATCGTACAACACAGTATTCAGGAACGTTTGACGGAAATAATAAAACCGTAAGTGGTTTGTACTTTAATGGTGATTCAACATGTATTGGATTATTCGGAAGTTCAGAATCCGATGGCAACATAAAAAATGTTGGAGTCGTTGATTCCTATTTCAAAGGGAATGATCATGTGGGCGGTGTGTGCGGAAACAATGCTGGCACAATCACAAACTGTTATAATGCAGGGAATCTTACCGCTATTGAGTCATCTGCTACTATAGGCGGTATATGTGGATATAATAATGGTGGCACAATCGCAAACTGTTATAACACAGGAACTGTTACTGCTACCGGCACAGTAGCTTCTGTGGGTGGTGTGTGTGGTTGTAGTACTGAACTAATTTTAAACTGTTATAACATAGGAACTGTTACTGCTGCTAGCTCAGATGCTGATATAAGCGGTATATGTGGATACAATTTTGGGCCAATCAAAAATTGCTATTACCTCGCAGACACAGAAGATGAAAATGGCGGCAAAACCGCCGCACAATTCGCAAGCGGTGAAATTGCGTATCTTCTCTCACAAGGTTGTACAGTAGGTGAAGGTGAAGATGCCGTAACTTACAGTGGCTCTGTATGGGGACAGGCACTTGGCGGAAATGGTGATACATATCCAGTTCTTGATAGTACAAAAAGAGTTTATCAGGTAGATAAATATGACGGCTGTGAAGGAAAACCGGGCAGTTCAACAAAGATATATTCCAATCAGAGTACGTCAATATATGAAGAACACAAATATGAGGCGGATACCACAGATTCTACGAAGCATAAATGCAGTATCTGTAATGGTACAGAAGAACACTCTTTTGCTTATGAGTTTGTAGAAAATGGTAATGCTATTAAGGCAACTTGTAGCGAGTGTGGTGCAACCTACACCGTAAAACTTACACAGCCGGCAGCAACATCAGATGAAAAAATTGTCTATGATGGAACAGAAAAGAAAGCCGGAACAGCAATAGACTCTGGCAACACAGGTATAGAAACAATTCCTGAAAATGCCATTACCTATGCTGTGGTAACAAATGGCACACCGTCTACTTACAGTACAGCAGCACCGAAAAATGCTGGCACATACAAAGCAAAGCTTACATTAGGCACAGGAGATAACAGAGTTTCTATTGAGATAAATTTTACGATTGAAAAAGCAGCTTCACCGACCATAGCTGGTGAGGAAAAGAGTTATGCATATTCAGTCGGTTCAGACGGCAAGGCAATCGGTGTGGATATTGCAGGAAAGCTCCCAACGGATAGGGGCACTACAACATATGCGGTTGCAAAGACAGATACAGAGCAGCTTTTAAGTGAGGTAGCAGTCGATACGGCCGGAAATCTGACCTATAAAGTAAATCAGGTAGACTCGACCAAGGTTGGAAAGACTGCAATTATCACGGTTACAGCTTCGATGGAGAACTATGAGAATGCTGAATACACGCTGACGATTAGTAGTATTACAGATAAGAAGACGGTAGAGATTAAGAGCGGAAACACCGTATCCGTAGATGGAAGCAATGTGCTGATTTATGGTGAAAAGATTTCAAAGCTGACACTCGGAAATACCGTTTTTGTGGAAGCCGGTACAGATAATATGGTAGAAGGTATCCTTTCATGGAGTAATCCGGACGAAATCCCTGCTGCAGGAACCACACAGGCAGGCTGGGTATTCAAGCCGGCAGACAGCAGGCATTATGCTGAACTTACCGGAACAGCAATTATCACGGTTGCTAAGGCAACACCGGTAATTGCAGAAAATCCTACAGCAACCGCCCTTACATACGGACAGAAACTTTCAGACAGTACCCTGACAGGCGGCAAAGTAACATACAAAACAGCCGATGGAACAGAGGTAGCAGGAACATTTGCATGGAAGAATAGCAGTATCAAGCCTACAGTAGCAGACAGCGGAAAGACAGAGTATGATGTGACATTTACGCCATCAGATACAGATAATTATAATGCTGTTGATATGAAAATCAGTCTTACGGTCAACAAGGCAGCGAACGCACCGAAAATGCCTGGAACTACAATGGCTCCCGCACACAGTACCGCAAAGGTAGGAGACATCACACTTCCGGAAGGATGGAAGTGGTCGGATGACAGTAAGGACACAGCACTTGCAGATGGTGTGGCAGTGAAAGAGACTGCTGTCTACACCGGAGCAGACAAGGGCAATTATGAGAATGTGAGCGTGACAATCACCATCACTCGAAGCTCCTGTGACCATAAGAATACGGAAGTGAGAGATAAGAAAGCAGTTACCTGTACCGAGGATGGATACAGTGGCGATGTCTATTGTAAGGACTGTACCGTATTAGTGACCAAAGGATATGTGGTCACGCATCCAGGTCATCAGTTAAGAGAAGTAGCAGCGAAAGCTGCAACTGCTACTGTGGCAGGCAATATAGCTTACTACGTATGTGAGAATGCAGGATGTGGCAAGTATTTTGAAGATGGTGCGGCAAAGAATGAGATTACAGATAGGTCAAGTGTTGTGATTCCAGCAACTGGAGACGGTTCTTCATCAGGCGGAGGCTCATCGTCAGGAGGTGGTTCTTCATCCGGTGGAGGCTCATCGTCAGGAGGCGGTTCATCATCGGGAGGTGGCTCAATCTCTGACACAACGGATCAGCCTGAAACGACAGATCAGCCGGGAGCAACCGACAAACCAGGAACAACGGATCAGTCAGCCGTACCGCCAAAGGGTACCAAGATAGCGGACAAGACCGGCACTACATACAAGGTGACAAGCACCGGCAGCAAAAATCCGACCGTGCAGTATACCGCAGCGAAGAAAGGCACCAAAGGAACCGTTACGATTCCTGCAGAGGTTACTATTGATGGAGTAACCTACAAGGTAACATCTATTGCAGACAATGTATTCAAGAATAACAAAAAGATTACCAAGGTCGTGATTGGAAATAATATTGTTTCCATTGGAAAGACTGTTTTCAGTGGTTGTAAGAATCTAAAGACGATCACCATAAAAGCAAAGAATCTTACTTCAAAATCTATCAAAAAGGGAGCGTTTGGCGGTATCAGCAAAGAGACGGTGATTAAGGTGCCAAAGAGCAAATATAAGGCATACAAAAAACTGTTTCGTGCAAAAGGATTGCGTAAGGATGTAAAACTAAAGAAATACTGATAGTTAAATAAGTTTTAAAGGATCATCTCCACCGAGGTGATCCTTTTGGCGTAAATTACGGCATTGTCGTCTAATCATTCTTCAATGGAACCAAATACTATCTTTATAATAGAAACGTTCTTGGGTGCTGACATATTTTTTACTGGAAGATAAGAGGAAAATCAGCTATAATAGTAGTAAGAGCTAGGGGAGAAGAAACAACAGGAATATATAATGTGCGAAGGAGGAACGCTATGAAATGGAAAGGGCGAAGACTGCTTGCCATGGCACTTACCGGTATCTTGCTTGCAGGATGCGGGGCAGCCGGACAGGTCGATGATTATGCAACGAATGAGGGAAGCACACAGGAGGCTTCCACCAAAACAACGGGAACTGAAAGCGGAGGGATTTCAAAGGACAAGATCAAGGTAGGGGTTTTGCACTTATCCGATCCGGCAGAAGGCAGTGGATATACCTATACACATGATCTCGGCATTCAGGCAATGCAGCAGAATCTTGGATTATCAGATGAGCAGATTGACAGAAAAATAAATGTTGATGATTCCGATAAAGAGGCAACCGAAAAAGCGATTCAGGAGTGTGTGGATGACGGATGCAATATTATTTTTACCACCAGCTGGGGATATATGGATGCCACGGAGGAGATGGCGGAAAAATATCCGGATATATATTTTGCACATGGAACCGGATACAAAAGCAACGGGAAGAATTTTGTAAACTATTTCGGGCGGATCTATCAGGCAAGATATTTAAGTGGAATCGTTGCTGGAATGAATACCAAAACCAATAAGCTGGGCTACGTGGCGGCGATGGATTCCTCCAATTCCGAAGTCACCGGAGGCATTGATGCCTTTGCACTTGGGGTGTATTCCGTGAATCCGGAAGCAAAAGTCTATGTAAAAGTCACAAACAGCTGGTTTGACCCGGATGCGGAGAAGGCAGCAGCAGAAACCCTGTTAAATATGGGCTGTGATGTGGTCACGCAGCACTGTGATACAGAATATCCACAGACAATGGCACAGGAAAAAGGGGTGTATGGTATCGGGTACAATTCCGATATGAGCAAAAATGCTCCGGATGCCTGTCTGTGCAGCGTGATCTGGAACTGGGGTGCTTATTATACAGCAGCGGTGCAGAGCGTGATTGACGGTACCTGGGATGGAAGCAATTATTATGGCGGTATGAATGAAAATCTGGTAGGGATTACGTCACTTGCTGATTTTTGCACAGATGGAACACAGGAGGCTGTGGATACTGCAAAAGAAGATATTTTATCCGGGAAAAACGGTGTGTTTGACGGTGTGATTGAAACAAATACCGGGGAAACGGTTGGTGAAGAAGGAAAAACGCTGGATGATGCCACAATTACAGGTGGAATCAACTGGTATTTTAAAACCGTTGAAGTGGTAGAATAGGGGGCATATATGAGTATACGAAAGAAAATTCTTGCAATCAGCATAGGGCCGGTGCTTGTATTAGGGGTAATTACCCTGCTTTTTATGCTTACGATGGTTAAAAGCTCCCTGATGGATGAGGTACAGGATGCATTAAAAGGTACCGCGGCAGCCACCCTTGCCGCCTATGACCAGAATACCGGGGATTATCTGGAAAGTACCAATGGGGATATCTGGAAAGGAAGCTATAATATATCAAAGTCGGAGAGTCTTGTGGACCGGATCAAAGAGAATACCGGTATGGATGTAACCTTTTTTTATGGAAACAAAAGGATTATGACATCTGCACTGGATAAAAAAGGAAACCGTATCCTTGGTTCAGAAGCCGGAGAGCGTGTGGTGAATCAGGTGATCAAAGGGAAAAAGCCGTTTTTCAGTACAAATGTTTCACTGGATGGGACGAGAAATTATGGATATTTTATTCCAGTGTATCAGAATGGAACGACAGATCAGGTTATCGGTATGGTGTTTGTCGGAACCAATAAGGCACGAAAAGATGCAATTGTCAATAAAATCCTTGGAAGTATTATGATGGCATTGCTTGTAGTGATGCTTTTGTGCATTGTTACGGCGATGCGCATGGCAGCCTCTATCAGTAAAAATATCAAAAACAGTGTTGCTGTTGTAGGAAAACTTGCAGATGGTGATTTAAATGTGTGGGTAGATGAAAAACTTCTGAAACGAAAGGATGAGATTGGTGATCTGTCTCGCGGAACCATGACATTAAGGGATGCCATGAAGTCCGTAATCCGGGATATTTCAGAAAATGCAAAGCAGCTGCTTTCAACGTCACAGATTCTGGGTACGGCAGCAGACAACACCAATGGAACAATGTCACAGGTACAGCAGGCGGTCAGCCTTGTAGTGGATAATTCCAGTGAGCAGGCGAAAAATTCGAGAAATACTTCGGATCATATGAAAATTATGGGGGAGAATATCACGGAAACTACAGCAGAGGTACAAAATCTGGATCAAAATGCCACATTTATGCATTCTTCCAGCGAAAATGCTTCCGCAACGCTGGAAAAACTCTGTGGGATCAATGAACAGGTGGAGCAGATGCTGGCACAGGTTCAGCAGCAGACCGACCGGACAAACGATTCTGTACAGAAGATCCAGCAGGCCACAACCATCATTTCTTCTATTGCAGAGGAAACCAATCTGCTGAGCCTGAATGCCTCCATTGAAGCTGCCCGGGCGGGAGAAAGCGGACGCGGATTCGCTGTGGTGGCAGGTCAGATTAAAAAACTTGCAGAGCAATCGGATCAGTCGAGTCAGGAAATTGAGCAGATAGCGTCAACGCTGATCAGGGATTCTTCCCTTGCTGTGGAAAGTATGCAGAGTATGCAGCAGATTATTACCAGCCAGAGTGAGAGCATGGCAGAAACGCAGAATATTGTAAAAGAAGTGCTGGGCGAAATTAACAGTTCCATGCAGAGCATCAAACAGATCAAAGCAAGTACCAGACGTCTGGAAGATTCCAGAAATGAAGTCGTTCAGGCAGTTGGGGAATTGTCCGGAATTGCGGAAGAAAATGTGGAAAGCACGAAAAAAACCTACGATGGAACACAGGAAGTTGTGGGAACGTTCCAGCAGGTATATGTAAGTGCCGAGCAGTTGCGTGAGATTTCTGATAAACTGGTAAAAGGAATCGGGTATTTTCATATTTAAAAGAAACACAGAGTGTCGGAAAATTCCGGCACTCTTTTTATGTCATGAATCTGGTATAAATCCTGTGATTCTGATATTCATAAATTTGTAAATCCGTTACAATGGGGTAAAAGGCTTGAAAATTGAAAGGTTGGAGGTTTCACATGAATTTTGGATATTTTGATGATGAGAAAAGAGAGTATGTAATCACACGCCCGGATACACCGGCGCCGTGGGCGAATTATCTGGGGTCACCGGAGTATGGTGCGCTGATTTCAAATAATGCAGGAGGATACAGTTTTGCCAGATCTGGTGCAAACGGAAGAATCCTGCGTTATATTTTTAACCAGTTTGATCAGCCGGGACGCTATATTTATCTGCGGGATAATGAGAGCAAAGACTACTGGTCTGCATCCTGGCAGCCGGTAGGAAAAGATCTGGAAAGTTATAAAAGTGAGTGTCATCATGGAACAGCATACACAAAGATGCTTGCAGATTACAGTGGAATCCATTCTGAAGTATGTTATTATGTGCCGTTGAATCAGACATATGAGGTCTGGCATCTGAAAGTGACCAATGCGTCAGCGTGTGAAAGAAACCTGACCATCACCGGTTATGCGGAATTTACCAACAACAATAATTATGAACAGGATCAGGTAAATCTGCAGTATTCCCAGTTCATCACGAGTACGGTATTTGAGACAAACCGTATCCGGCATATTATTCACGGTAATCTGGACTGGGTGAAAGAAGGAGAGGAAGTGGATAACAAGCTTGCAATCTCCCGTTTCTTTGCACTGACCGGTGCACCGGTGGACAGTTACTGTGGAGATAAAGAATCGTTTCTTGGACGCTATCACGGATATCATAATCCGGTGGGGGTGGAAAACGGAAAATTATCCGGAGAAATGTGCTACAACGAAAACGGGTGCGGAGCACTGGCAGCTCAGATGCTTCTGAAACCGGGAGAAACAAAGGAAATTGCATTTCTTGTCGGAATGAAAGAACATGAGGAAGCAGAAGCAATCTGTAACCGCTATGCAGATGTGGCAGCACAGTGTGAGACGGAACTGAAAGAACTGACGGGCTACTGGCATGAAAAACTGGAACATTTTCAGGTACATACACCAAGCAGGGAATTTGATACCATGATCAATACCTGGAACGCATACAATTGTTTTATGACATTCATCTGGTCACGTGCGGCGTCGTTTTTCTACTGTGGTCTGCGAAACGGTTACGGATACCGCGATACCGTGCAGGATATTCAGGGTGTGATTCATCTTGCACCGGAGATGGCACTCGAAAAGATCCGGTTTATGCTTTCGGCACAGGTGGATAACGGAGGAGGACTTCCGCTTGTCAAATTTACACACAATGCCGGACATGAGGATACGCCGGATGATGCTTCCTATGTACAGGAAACCGGGCATCCGGCATATCGTGCGGATGATGCTCTGTGGCTGTTTCCAACGGTATATAAATATATTGCGGAGTCCGGAAATCTGGCATTTATCGATGAAGTGATTCCGTTTGCCAATAAAGATGAAGCCACTGTATACGAGCACTTGAAGAGAGCACTTGCGTTTTCTGTGAATCATCTGGGACCGCACGGACTTCCGGCAGGACTTTATGCGGACTGGAATGACTGTCTGCGTCTGGGCAAAAATGGAGAGTCCTCGTTTGTTGCACTGCAGTTTTATTATGCAATGACGATTTTAAAACAGTTTGCCGCATACAAAGAAGATCAGGCATATATGGATTATCTGGAAGAAGAACAGAAAAAACTTGGAACATTAATTAACAATCTCTGCTGGAATGAGGATCGTTTTATCCGTGGATTTACGGAAGCCGGAGAGGTGATTGGAAAACGCACGGATCCGGAAGCAAATATGTGGCTGAATCCACAGAGCTGGGCTGTGATCAGTGGACTGGCAACAAAGCAGCAGGCAGAACTTTCCATGGAAAATGTAAGAAAGCGGTTAAACACAGAGTATGGAGCGATTCTGATGGACCCACCATATCATCTGCATGCATTTGACGGAGCACTGGCTGTGATTTACAATCCCGGTACAAAAGAAAATGCCGGTATCTTTTCCCAGTCGCAGGGATGGCTGATTCTGGCAGAAGCATTGCTGGGGCATGGGGATCAGGCATTTACCTATTTTATGGAAAATGCACCGTCTGCACAGAACGATCGTGCTGAGATCCGGAAACTGGAGCCATACTGTTATGGACAGTTTACGGAAGGAAAAGACAGCCCGCATTTTGGTCGTTCCCATGTGCACTGGCTGACCGGAACTGCTTCCACTGTAATGGTAGGATGTGTGGAAGGAATCCTTGGCATGCGTCCGGACTTTGGAGGACTTCGTATTGCACCATCCATTCCGGCGGACTGGGATCAGTTTACCATTGAGAAGGATTTCCGGGGAAAACATCTTCATATTGTGGTAGAAAATCCAGAGCATGTACAGAGTGGATGCAAAGCGTTGTACGTGAATGAGGAAAAGATGGAAGACAACTACATTCCGGTAGAAAAAATGACCGATCAGACGAAGGTACGCCTTGTGATGGCATAGAAGGGAGAAGTTATGAAAAACGATATGCAGTTTACAGGAAAAAACGGAGAATTTCAAATCCGTCATATGGTTGAAAAAACACAGCTCAATTTTCCGGTGGCAAATGAAGAGGGAATCAAAAGCAGCGTGACGCAGACCTTCGGCGGCGATTGTAAGCTGGATCAGAACCATTTTCTGTTGGAACCGGTGAGCATCGAAAATCTGCACAATAACAGAAGTACCCGCAATGTCTGGTGTACAATCAACCGGAAGGAACATGTGTCACTGACCGGAGTTTCGGCGCAGGCAGAATATGCACGTTTCCTTGGAAAAGAGGAGGAAGTGACATTCGATGCCGGATTTATGTGGCAGGAGACGAAGCGGGAATTAAAAGAACAGAAAATCGAGGCAGCCGTGCGGATCTTTGCTCCGCTTGGAGTACCGGCAGAACTGATGCAGGTGCGCGTTACCAATAAATCGGATATGGATATGTGTGTGCGCGTGACTTCTGCTATCCCAATTTACGGCAGAAGCGCGGATAATCTGCGCGATCACCGCCATGTAACTTCCCTGCTTCACCGGATCCGTACTACCGGACGCGGCGTGATCTGTAAACCGGTATTGTCATTTGATGAACGCGGACATCAGAAAAATCATATGATTTATTTTGAGATGGGCAGTCAGGGAGATGGAACAAAACCGGAATCATTCTTCCCAACGGTGGAATCGTTTATCGGAGAAACCGGAACATTTCTGGCACCGGATGCGCTTAAAAATAAAGGAAAAGGCTGTCCGGCCGGTTGTACCGTGGATGGAAAAGAAGCAATGGGGGCGATGGCATTTCCGGAGATTACCCTTGCAGCAGGAGCACATGTCGATTATATTCTGCTTGGTGGCATGACAGAGGATCCAAAGCTGGCAGAACAGGCAGCAGAAATGTTTTGCACGACCAAACAGGCAGATGCTGCCTTTGAACAGGCAAAAAATTACTGGAATGGGCTGGTCAATATTTCCTTTGAAACCGGAAACCCCAAAGAAGACAGTTATCTGAAATGGATCTGTTTCCAGCCGGTTCTTCGCAGAATCTACGGATGTTCGTTTTTGCCGTACCATGATTATGGCAGAGGCGGCAGGGGCTGGCGTGATCTGTGGCAGGATTGTCTCTCCCTTCTGATTCTCGACCCGAAGGAAGTTCGCTCCATGATTTTAAACAGCTTTGCGGGTGTCCGTTTTGACGGGACCAATGCGACAATTATCGGGGATAAGCCGGGAGAATTTGTTGCAGACCGCAACAATATTACAAGAGTCTGGATGGATCATGCGTACTGGCCGTTTGTTACCACAAAATTGTATCTGAACCAGACGGGAGATCTGGATATTCTGGATCAGAAAGTGGCGTATTTTAAGGACCCGCAGGCAAAGCGTGGAACTGCCGGGGACGCAGAGTGGACACCGGCATATGGGATGCGCCAGAAAGATGTAAATGGCAATATTTACGAGGGCACGGTTTTAGAACATCTGCTTTTGCAGAATCTGTGCGCTTTCTACGAGGCGGGAGAACATGGAATGATGCGTCTTCGTGGTGCTGACTGGAATGATGCACTGGATATGGCAGCGGAAAAAGGAGAAAGCGTGGCTTTTACCTGTGCGTATATCGGAAATCTTCGTGATTTGGCAGATACCCTTGAAAAATACGAAGCGGCAAGCGGAAAGAAAGAGATTACACTGGCAAAAGAGATGGAAATTCTGATCAGACAGGACCGCACATCGTATGATTCGGCAGAAAAACGGAATGCTGTTTTAAACAATTATGTGAGTCAGTGTGTGCATAATATTTCTGGAGAACAGATTTCTGTGGATATCAGTACTCTGGTGCAGAATCTGCGGGAGCGTGCTGACTGGTATACCGGATTGATCCGTACGCAGGAATGGGTAACGGATGAAAACGGAAATGGCTGGTTTAACGGATATTATGATAATCACGGCAGACCGGTGGAAGGCAAAAGGGATAATCATGTCCGCATGATGCTGACCGGTCAGGTATTTTCTGTTATGGGAAATGTCGCAGATGATGCACAGACCGCTGCGATTACAAAAAGTGCAGACCTGTATCTGTATAAAAAAGAGGTGGGAGGCTACCGGCTGAACACGGATTTTAAGGAAGAAAAATTTGATCTGGGACGAATGTTTGGATTTGCTTATGGCGAAAAAGAAAATGGTGCGGTTTTTTCCCATATGACGGTGATGTATGCAAATGCATTGTATCAGAGAGGTTTTGTAAAGGAAGGATACAAGGCATTGTATACCTTGTTCGAACAGGCAATGAACACACCGGTGAGCCTGATGTATCCTGGAATTCCGGAATATTTTGATGCGGACGGAAAAGGCAAATATCCGTATCTGACCGGGGCAGCCAGCTGGTATATGATGACAATGGTTACACAGATTTTTGGATTCCGCGGAGAATGGGGAGATCTGGTACTAGAACCCAAAATTCTGTTGCGGCAGTTTGACGAAAGTGGCAATTATTCGGCACAGTTCCCATTCCGTGGACAGACATACGCAGTGGTTTACCAGAATCCACAAAAGAAAGAATATGGGGATTACCGGATCACGGAAGTATGGCTGGATGGTCAGCGGTATGCCGGAGAAACAAATACAGGCATCTGCATTCCGTTTGCCGTACTTGAAGGAAAAGAAAACCATACACTTCGGATCGTTCTGGGATAGCAGAATTTTACCATGTGCTTTTGTACTTGGAACTGCGGTATTGTTTTGGGGTCATACCGACATAGTGCTGGAATGTCTGGATAAAATGACTCTGGGAAGAAAATGATAAATAGTTTGCAATCTGAATGTAGGTAAAATCGGAAAAGCGCAGAAGATTCTGCGCTTTTTCGATTTTTTTTTCGCGGATATAATCACTGATCGACACACCGAGGTTCTGCTTAAACAACCGGGACAGATAGCTGGCAGACAAATTGGTGTAGACCGCAAGATCTTCCACGGTGATTCTTGCACTGATGTGGGCATAGATATAATCAATACACTGTGCAACCGGTTTGGATAATGCGGCATTCTTCTGCAGAAGGCGCATTTTTCCAGTGAAGTCAAGAGCCATCTCATGATGCAGATCTGATATTTCCTGAATGGTGCTGCAGGCATCCATGTGAATAATGTAAAAGTCGCTAAGACGGTAGGCCTGCTCTGTTTCCATGCCGCCGTCAATGCAATACCGTGTGACCAGTGCAACGGTAACAACAAAATGATATTTTAAGTTTGTCAGGGGATTTTTGGAAAGAATTCCCATGCCTTCGGGATTGGTAAACGCTTCTTCCTTTAAATTTTTACTGACTGCTTCGATGTTTCCGTCTTTTACGGCTTCAAAAAAGGAATATTCCTCGGAAAGCGCACGATGATGGATTGCGTATTCGCTGTCTTCGATTTCTTTTTTGCTCCATTGATTTTTCAGCATGACAAGACCTCCTATTTATATCTGTAGATTATGTCATGAATCTGATATATTTGCAAGCATTTTTGTATCAGAACCCATTGGAAAACTCTATAATAAAACCATGCTTAAAGCAGAAAAGAAAAGGAGGAAATTTACTATGAAAAAGAAAGCAGTCAGTGCATTATTATGTGCAGCCATGGTAGCAGGAATGCTTGCAGGTTGCGGAAAAGGAAGTGATTCCGGTACACCGTCAGATACATCCAAGGGGGATGCGTCAAACGCAACAGAAAGTGCTTCATCAAATCTGAAAGATGATGGAAAGGTATTAAATATTTACTGCTGGAACGAGGAGTTCAAGAGCCGTATTACCGCACACTATCCGGATTACAAGGAAGTGGATGCAACACACGGAAAAATCGGAGATGTGGATGTTGTATGGAACATCACACCGAGTGATGACAATGCATATCAGAACAACCTGGATGCAGCACTGTTAAATCAGCAGGATGCTCCGGCAGATGACAAGATTGATATTTTCCTGGTAGAAGCAGACAATGCATTAAAGTATGTAGATACGGATTACACAGCACCGGTAAAAGATCTTGGAATTACCGATGCGGATCTTTCCAAGCAGTACCAGTACACAAAGGATATCGTAACCGATTCCAAGGGAGTGTTAAAAGGAGTTTCATGGCAGGGCTGTCCAGGCGTTCTTTTCTATAACAGAGAGGCTGCAAAGGATGTACTGGGAACCGATGATCCGGATGAAGTACAGAATTATGTATGTGACTGGGATACTTTCAATGATACTGCTGCAAAAATGCAGGCAAAAGGTTACAAGATGATTTCATCTGTAAATGATACATACCGTGTATACTCCAACAATGTCTCAAGCAAGTGGGTAGAAGACGGAAAAGTACAGGTAGATGACAATATCATGAAATGGGTGGACGATTCCAAAAAACTCGTAGATGCAAAAGAGGCAGGAACCTTTGATATGTGGTCCGATGACTGGTCAAAGGGATTTTATCCGGACGGAAAAGTATTCTGCTACTTTGGACCGGCATGGCTTGTAAACTTCTCTATGGCAGCTGATACCGAAGGATCTATCGGTTACAACGGCGGATGGGGTGCAGCCCAGGGACCACAGGGATTCTTCTGGGGCGGTACATGGATCTGCGCAGCTCAGGATACAGATAATGCAAGTCTTGTAAAAGACATTATGTTAAAGATGACAACCGATGATGACGTCATGAAAGACATTGTTTTAGATGATGATGATTTCGTAAACAACAATACCGTTATGAACGGACTGGCAGACGGATCGATTAAGGCAAAAGACGGAAAAGAATATAGCAGCAAGATCCTTGGAGGACAGAACCCACTGTCTATGTACTGCGCAGGTGTTGAGACACTGGATCTGAGCAACATTTCCGCATATGACCAGGGCTGCAACGAAGAGTTCCAGAAAGCAATGAAGAATTACTTTGAAGGAAAGGCAACCAAGGACGAAGCATTAGAGTTATTCTACAAAGGTGTTACCGAGAAATATCCAGAGCTTACTTACTAATTTTTGTTACACATAAGGTCTGAAGCCGGAGTCACCTCTCCCATATTATGGCTCCGGCGGGACGACCGCCAATACCGCGGAGGTAGAAATATGAATAAGAGTAAAGGAAAGGTCGTTCGTTACAACAAATGGGGCTACATTTTTCTGATCCCGTTTATTGTTGTATATGTCGTTTTTCAGCTGATACCATTGATCAGCACAATTTATAACAGTTTTTTCGAAAATTATATGTCCGGTCTCAACCAGGTTGGACCGACATTTGTAGGTTTAGATAATTACAGAGAGTTATTCAAAAGTGGAGACGTGTGGATTTATTTTAAAAATACAATGATCCTCTGGATTATGTGTTTTATTCCGCAGATCTTTTTTTCACTCCTGCTGGGCGCATGGTTCTCCGATGTACGCCTGCGATTGAAAGGATCACGTTTTTTTAAGACCGTGATCTACCTGCCAAATCTGATTATGGCATCTGCATTTTCCATGTTGTTTTTTACACTGTTTTCAGATGCAGGTCCGATTAACTCTCTTTTGATGCAGATTGGATTTATCTCAGAACCATATAAATTTTTATCCCATACCGGAAGTGCCAGAGGCCTGATTGCACTGATGAACTGCCTGATGTGGTTCGGAAATACAACCATTCTTCTGATGGCCGGAATGATGGGAATTGATACTTCTTTATTTGAAGCGGCAGAAGTGGATGGAGCAACTTCCACACAGGTATTTTTTAAGATTACACTGCCTCTGCTTCGCCCGATTCTGATTTATGTAGTGATTACTTCACTGATCGGTGGATTACAGCTTTTTGACGTGCCACAGATTCTGACAAACGGAACCGGAAATCCGATGCGTTCTACCATGACACTGATCATGTATCTGAACAAGCATCTGTACAGCAAGAATTATGGTATGGCAGGAGCACTTTCCGTGGTACTGTTTATTATTACAAGTCTTTTGAGTCTGCTTGTATTTAAAGTATCCGGAAACGATAAGAGAAAGGGGTGATTGTGATGGCAAAAAGTAAGAAAGATGTGGAAGGCGGACTTGGTATTCATGCCAGACGTGCCATCGCATATATTGTTTTAATTATAATTTCATTTTTCTGCCTGTTCTGGTTTTATATCATGTTTATCAATGCGACGCGTTCTAAAGGTGAGCTGAAAGCAGGGTTTACGGCATTGCCGAGCGATCATTTGCTGACAAACTGGAACAATCTGGTACATGGAACACTGCCGATCTGGTCGGGCATGTTTAACAGTCTGATCATTGCAGCAGCAACCGCAGTTTTGTGTGTATATTTTTCTACCATGACTGCATATGCCATTCATGCATACGATTTTAAATTAAAGAAATTTATTTATCCGTTTATTCTGATGATTATGATGATTCCGACACAGGTTACGGCACTCGGATTTATCAAACTGATTACAGGCATGGGACTGATGGATTCCTTTATTCCACTGATTGTTCCGGCCATTGCATCTCCGGTTACGTTCTTTTACATGAAACAGTACATGGAGAGTGCGCTTCCGCTTTCGCTGATAGAAGCTGCACGTATTGATGGTTCCGGAGAGTTTCGTACGTTCAACAGCATCGTTCTGCCGTTGATGAAGCCGGCGATCGCCGTACAGGCAATTTTCAGTTTCGTCAGCAGCTGGAACAATTACTTTACACCGGCACTTGTGCTGCATGATGACAAGAAAAAGACACTTCCGATTCTGATCGCGCAGCTGCGTGGTGCAGACTGGCTGAAGTTTGATATGGGGCAGGTATATGTCATGATTACATTCTCGATCCTGCCGGTTATCGTTGTGTATCTGATTCTTTCCAAGCATATTGTACAGGGGGTTGCTCTGGGAAGCGTAAAAGGATAATAGAAAAAGAAAGGGGTTTTTACAGTGAAAAACAAAACATTATGGAAACAGGTGGGAGCGGCAGCAATTGCCGCTGCCATGGTAATGAGTACCGTACCGGCGACGCCGGTACAGGCGGCAGGTGGTAAAACGCTTGCCGTTTCTTCTCAAAAGCAGCTGAATCAGGCATTAAAAACCGTAAAAGGGAAAAATGCGGTCATTACCGTAAAAGCAGGGGAAAATGTAAAGATTACGATTCCAAAGGGAACTTATAAAGTGACCATTCGGGTGGTCGGAAAAAAGGCAGCCGTTGTAAATGATGGTACCGTCAAAGAAATTGTTGTAAACAGTAAGGGAACGGTTGCGATCAAAAACAATGGTACCATAAAGAAAGTGACGGTACAAAATGCCAAACGAGTTTCCTTTTCCGGAAACTGTAAAAAGGCAGTACCGGTTGTTGTAAATGCCGAAGACGTTTCGATGATTCTGGCAGCACCGGCGAAAATAACCGCAAAGAAAGATGTGAACATTGTGCTCAAAAAAGGTGCGGAAAAATCATCCATAACGTGTACAAAAAATGCACAGGCACAGGTGGATAATCAGACAAAGAAAGCAATATCTGTAAAAATTGCGGATGGAACAACGCTGAAAGTGGAATCCGGTGAATCCTGCACCATAACTCCGAAGGGAAAGAAAGAAGACACTTCCGGAGAAGACAAGACGGATGGAAAAGACCAGAAAACAGACGATACCTCGGACGGAAATGCTTCTTCCGGCAGTTCTTCTTCGGGCAATTCTTCTGGTGGAACAACAGTTGAGACACCTTCAAAGCTGACCGAAGCGGATCTCTTAAAACAGGGCTATCACTGTCTCTTATACACATCTCCGAGCCCACGAGACATCTCAGGATCTCGT
>ENA-OZVM01000342-OZVM01000342.1-human-gut-metagenome-genome-assembly--contig:-NODE-342-length-19483-cov-6.935351_pt1 | contig 19483 bp, 20 predicted proteins | sample MGYA00243445_ERZ654045 | MGnify/ENA primary metagenome ERZ654045 (study PRJEB26926, sample SAMN06164891) | human gut metagenome | biome: ENVO:00009003; feature: ENVO:2100002; material: ENVO:00002003... | reverse complement strand
CCGCCGACAAGGGAAAACCTCGTCGCAGGTTTTCCCTTGACCCTTTCCAGCCGAGTAAGGGGCTGCGCCCCTTACAAACCCCACACGATAGAAACCATGCTGTTCCTCGTTTTATGTCTGGGGGCGTAGAACAGATACTGCGGGACGTTTCTGCGCCGCGCCTTCGCGCGGAATGCTCCGCTAGCGCAGTACTTTAACGGTTACTGTTGAATCTCTGCTTTACACATTATATTTTTTGTAAATTTACGGCTTCTACAAAAAATTTGTCAAGTCCGGCTTTTTCTTTTTTTGCCCGGTGGATGGAATTCGAAATATTTACATGCGGGTGTTTGTGCTTGTCGCTGCTTGATTTGCGGATAGACACAGTGTCCATGGTCAAGCTGTTGCCATTGTTTTTTTGCCAGCCTTACATAATGCGCACAGTAGTATTCGCATTCTTTACAGACATGGTTTTCCATATTTTATCAACTCCCGTTTTAATATACACTATATATACACTATTTGCAACTAGTTGATTTGTTTTTCGTTAGCTTATACAATTAATAGCATAAAGTGGTGCTATTAAATTGTGGAAATGAGGTGTTAAACATGCAACCTGTACTGAAGAATAGAAAGCGGTTTACATCCTCTTTAGACAATAGCCTTGTTCCGCTTTTAGATAAGTTATCAGCTGATACGCGCATTCCGAAATCACGGCTTCTAGATGAAGCTATTGAAGATTTACTAAAGAAATATGGCTGTCTAGAAGATGAAAAGAAATAGTAGTGAGCTTGTAATTTATTAGAGGAGAAACCACCGAAAGGGTTTCTCCTCTTTTGACAAAACATAGATTTTTTATGAAAAAACCTAAGAAATCGAAGTGTTTCAAAAAAATAAACAGAAATGAAACAGCATGTTTCAAACCAAAATAAAAGCTTGTGTCCACCCGCGATAAAAAACCAAAGCATTGATACAAAAATTCATACAATCGTAACACATATAAGGCGGAAATCTCTTAAAATATGGAGTGGACTATTGCCATTTCTATCGCGTTTTTCTTGAAAAATGGTTTAAAAATCAAAGGAGTGAGTGAATCTATGGTTGAGGTGAAAAACCTCGTAAAGCGCTACGGCAACCAGCTTGCGGTCAACGACGTGAGCTTTACCGTGGACAGCGGCGAAATTTTAGGTTTTCTCGGCCCGAACGGCGCGGGAAAATCGACCACGATGAACATCATCACGGGCTACCTGTCCTCCACTTCGGGGACGGTTACAATCGACGGCTGCGAGATTCTGGAGGATCCCGCGGGCGCAAAATCGAAAATCGGCTATCTGCCGGAAATCCCTCCCCTGTATATCGACATGACGGTTCGCAAATACCTGGAGTTCATGTTCGAACTCAAACGGGTATCGCTCCCGAAAAAGGAGCATATTGAAGAGGTCTGTAAGGTTACAAAAATAAACGATGTGGAAAACAGGCTCATTAAGAACCTGTCGAAGGGCTACCGGCAGCGTGTCGGCCTGGCACAGGCGCTGCTTGGGAACCCGCCTGTTATTATTTTGGACGAACCGACGGTCGGACTCGACCCGAAGCAGATTATTGAGATGCGCGCGCTCATCAAGGGCCTGGGGAAAAAGCACACCGTCATCCTTTCCTCCCATGTGCTGTCTGAGGTACAGGCGACCTGCGACCGTGTTATTGTCATCAACCGGGGCACGCTCGTCGCGGATTCCGCCACAAACGAGCTGTCCGGCATGCTTACCAACTCGAATAACCTTTTGCTACATATTATAGGGAACGAGGTCGCCATAGCAAGCGACCTGAAAAGCATAGGCGGCGTCACAAAGGTGGAGCGCATCCGCAGCGTGTCCTCCGACTGCACGGAATTTATTGTGCGTGCGGATAAGGACAAGGACGTGCGCAAGGACATCTTCAACGCCATGGCGCATGGCAGCCATCCAATCGTTCTGATGAAGGATGCGGAGCTTTCTCTTGAAGAAGCGTTCCTGCGGCTGACGAACGGGCCAGCTCCGGCACAGCGGAAAGGAGGCAGAAAATAATGGCGGCGATTTTTAAACGTGAATTCACCTCATTCTTCAGCTCGGCTATCGCATACGTCGTGCTTTCTGTTTACTTTGTCTTTTCCAGCGCGTTCATGTTCTGGTACTGCCTGACATACAACACGGCAAACCTTTCCCCCATATTTACAAGCATGCTCATCATCACGGCGATTGTCATCCCGGTTTCGACAATGAAGCTGTTCAGCGAAGAAAAGCGCCAGAAAACCGACCAGGCGCTGTTGACTGCCCCGGTGAGCATTTTCCAGATTGTTTTCGGCAAATACCTGGCGGCATTGCTTTTATTCGTTTGCTGCCTCGCTATCTACTTTGTATACGCAATCGTAATCGCCTGCTTTGTCACGCCCGCATGGTCGATGATTTTCTGCAACTTTATCGGCTCGTTTTTAATCGGCGCTGCGCTGATTGCGGTCGGCATGTTCATTTCTTCCCTGACGGACAGCCAGGTTGTGGCGGCAGTCGTCAGCATGGCGGCAGGGCTTGTTTTGACATCCTTTGTCGATATGCTCGCAAATATCATTCCGGTAGAGGCAGTTTCCGGCGTGATTACAAGTATATCTTTTTCTCTGCATTACCAGGATTTCGCAAGTGGTACATTCAATATTCCGGACGTTGTATTCTTTTTGAGCTTTATCGCGGTTTTCCTGTTTTTGACTGACCGTGCGCTTGAAAGAAAACGCTGGAGCTAAGGAGGTGGCATAGATGAAGCATAACGACGAAAATAAAAAGAACCTGGGCCAGGTCGGCAGCTCCCCCGAGGAGGAGGCCGCAAACACCCCGCAGGAAACGCCGGAGGATACCGGCCTTCAGGCAAGCAGTGTCGACGCCGCCACGCTGGACGCATTTTCAGACGACCCGGAGGAAGGGCTGTCCAGTGAGGAAAATGCGCCTGCGGACGGCCAGAAACGGCGCGGTAAAAGGGAAAAACAGAAAAAACAGCGTTCCCACGCGTTCAAGCACGGCTGGCTTGCTATATTGATTACCTGCCTGTTCATCGCTGCCGCCATTATCGTAAACGTCATTGTTGGCGTGCTTGCGGATAAATTCCCGCAGATGAACCTCGATATGACAGGCACCAATATGAACGCGCTTTCCGAGAACACCATCGATTTCGTCAAGACAATCGACCAGGACGTGGAAATTACGGTGCTCGCCTCCGAAGAGGATTACAAAAACAACAACCAGTATTTCCTCCAGGCGAACACGCTGTTAAAGCAGTATCCCGTTTATAACGATAAAATTAAAATCAAATATGTAGACCTTTCCGCGAACCCGGCGTTTGCGTCCAGTTATCCGGACGACGACCTTGCCGCGGGCGATTATATCGTAAAATGCGGTGAAAGGTACAGGGTGCTCACAACGACCGACCTGTTCAACATGACGACCGACCAGCAAACCTACCAGCAGACGGTCGAGTCGCTCAACCTGGAGCCTGCCGTCACGACGGCGCTGCTGAACGTTACCTCAAAGGAACAAACAAAGGTTACCTTTATCAACGGCTTTGGCGATTACAACGCGGACGCCTACAAAAAACTCCTTGAAAGCAATAATTACGAGCTCACTGAAACGACGCTATTGACCGAGGACATCGACAGCGACACACCTGTCGCCGTGCTGTTTGCCCCGTCCGTGGACCTCGACTCCGCCGCGGTACAAAAATTAAACGACTTCCTCTCAAACGGCGGTGATTACGGCAAAACGCTTATTTTTGTAGCAAATTCCTCTTATATGGAGGACACCCCGATTCTCGATTCCTTTTTAAAGGAATGGGGAATGGAGCTTTCAAAGGGTTATATTGCGGAAATGGATAGCAGCCATATGCCGAGTGCAAACAACCCCTTTGCCTCTGTTTTCGACTTTGCAAACGATAATTTCACGGCGGGCCTTAAAAACGCTTCTATCCCAATGGCTTCTGTATATACCCGTCCGGTGAACATCCTGGATGAAAAAACAGCCACTCCGCTGTTTAAGAGCTCAGAACAGGCCGCTCTTTACCCGTTCGACGCGGATGAAAGCTATGATATTACAAAAGAAGCCAAGTCTGCGCAAAACGCCGCGGCCATCAGCAAGCATACCGGTAACGACGCGGAATCCGCCGTCGTAGTTTTTGGTTCAAACGCGATGTTTGACTCTACGCTGCTTTCCGCAACCTCCTATAATAACAGCGGTTATCTGGTCAATCTGACAAACATCCAAACCGCCCGCGGGGATGAGAGCATTTCCATTGAACCGAAGAACCTGCAGGCACAGGAACTGGGTATCCTGTCCTCACAAATTATAGGTATCTCGATGCTGCTGTTTGCCATCCCGCTGGCTATCTTGATTATTGGCATCGTGGTATGGGCGCGCAGGAGGCACAGATAATGAAAAAGACGACCAGAAATATTATCATCGCGGCGGCGGCCGTCGCTGTTTTGGTAGGCGTATTTTTCCTCGTCCAGCTCATCCCCTCCTCCAATTCCGGCAGCACCGGCCCGACCTATCCGACCGATGAAAACGGCGAGCAGTACGCTACCGACGCGAAGGGCAATAAAATACCCTCTGAAAAAGACAAGGACGGCAATATTTTATCCGCGGGCGTAGTGGAGCTTGAAAACAAGGGCCCGCTGAAGCTCAAGCAAATCGACGTGGAAAACGAGTCCGGCACGTTCTCGATTCTTGCCGAAACACCGAAAACAACGGGCTCGGGCGATACGGACGCGACCGGAACCTCATCGACAAAATATACGCTCGTCGGCTTTGAAGACGAAGCGCTTTTCAGCGGCCAGCCGGAGGCGATTGCAAACGACGCCGCCAACATGACGACGACGCAGATTATCGACATCACAGGCAAAAACCCTGAGGAATACGGGCTTGATAAGCCGCGCGCAGTCGTTACAGCCACGTTCGAGGACGGTTCCAAGAGCACCTATAAGGTAGGAAACGCCGCGCCTGCCGAACTCGGCACTTATCTGCAGTTCGGCGACGATAAGGCAATTTACCTGGTGGCAAACGATTCGGTAGACAGCTTCCTGTTCTCGCCGCTCGATTTAATCAGCAAGGAAATTACCACCGCCGCACAGGATGAGGACAACAGCGAAATCAAGACCCTTACCCTTACAGGTACAAATTTTCCCGATAAAATCGTAATGGAGCCGAACGACGACGAGACAAACGACGCGTATTATAAAATGACCGCTCCCAAGACACAGCCTGTCAACGTAACAAACGGCTCCTCTGTGACGGGCGCCATCCGCGGCCTTTCAGCAGATAAGGTCGCAGCGGTTAACCCGAGCGGCAAGCAGCTCAAGACGTTTGGGCTTGATAAGCCGGCGGCTGTCGCACAGGCGGTATACCCGGATACAACCATAAAGCTCTCCGCCTCCAAGGCGGACGGGGACGGCAACGTTTACCTGATGGTTTCGGGCAAAGACATTGTTTACCAGATAGCCTCGAGCAAGGTCCCGTGGGCGACGATGGATTACGACAGCCTCGTTTACGAATACGTGAGCAAGCCGAAGCTTGACTTTATTGGCTCTGTCGATTTCAGTGCGTCAGGAAAAAATTACACCTTCAAGGTAACTAAGGAAGAAAAGAAGGACGACACGACCGGCAGCACCACGACGGAATACGGCGTAACCTGCGGCAAGACTAAGGTGAAATCCTCTTACTTTGAAACCTTCTTCGACAGCCTCACAAGCGTCCAGAGGGATTCCTCCGCCGGCAGCCTCAAGGCAAGCGGTAAACCGCTGCTGACTGTTACCTACCACTACAACAACGGTAAAAGCGACGATACGCTCAAATTCTACGACGCTGGCAGCCGCAAAATTTTAGTAGAGAAAAACGGCTCGCCGGACTGTGTGATTTTCGAAACGTATACCAACAAAATTATCTCTGACCTTCCGACGATTGCGGCGGGAAAACGCGTCGATCCATCGTAACAAACCGTTTATTAAACAGGCCGCCCGGTAAATCCGGGCGGCTTTTCTTTTTGGATTTTCCGCGCTTAAAGTCATATCTTTTGCAACCGTGATAAATGTTGGCCTTTTGAATGGCGTCCACTATAATAAAACGGAACACCGTTCAAGGGGGCCTGTGAAAAACACTTTTGATGTCTATGAAACCGTCATAAAAGCAGCAACTGAATTAATTGAACAGCATAACGGGGACGCGGCAAAAATCACCTCACGGGCAGTTGCAGAAAAAGCGGGCGTTGGGCCGGAGCTTTTAAATTACCATTTCGGCAGCAAGGAAAACCTGTTTGCAGCCTGCGTACAGCGCATTATCAGCGGAGTAATTATGGGCTTTCAGGCCGAAAAGGAATATATAACCGACAAAGCACGACTGGCTGCATGGGCAGGCGATGTCTTTGAATTCCCTTTTACGCATCCCGCGGTTTCAAAAATTTCTGTTTTGGGCGACCTGCGGCAATACACCGCGGGCTGTCATTCGGTTTCGACACAAAAGGAGGCTTCTTCCGCCCTCTTGCAAGATATTGATGCGAAAGATAAACCACTCCTTGCTTTTATCTTAACGGCATCCATGCAGGCGGCGTTTCTGGGCGCAGATACCGCAACGGCGCTATTGGGGTATGCTTTTACAAAGCAAGCCGGCAGGACCGCCTATAATTGAAAGGCTTGTGTCCGTACTTTTTGACGGTTTTAAAAAGGAGGAAGCGGTATGAACCGAAAAATCGGGCTTTACGCGTCGCTCATTAACGTATCATCGGTATTTTGCTTTGCCCTTTCCATGCTGGTGAATTTATCCTTCGGCAGTTACCTCTCCTCCATTTTTATTGCGCTGAGCTTTGGCAATTGTCCGCTCGTTTTGATTTTATGCAAAGACAGAAAAAAGCAGCCGGTATGCTTGCCGTCTGCTTTTCCGTGGCGTACGCCGTAGCCATATGCCTGGTAATTACGCGCAGCTGACCGCCGTACGAACCGGCGGTTTATCCGCACAGGCTTCTACTATCCTGTATTTTGCGCGGTTCGGCCTGTTTTTCAGCTATGATATGCTGGGCTATGCCTTTATGTCGCTGTCCACATTTTTCGCCGGCTTGGCTATTGATGTGCAAACGAGGCCGAATAAGTGGCTGAAAGCCCTGCTTCTTATCCACGGCGTGTTTTTTATTACCTGTTTTATCCTACCCATGCTGGGATTGTTTTCACCCGGAATGGAAGGGGCAGGCTCGATAGGCACCGCTGTCGTTTTATTCTGGTGCGCCTTTTTTATTCCCGTTGGCGTGCTGTCCGCCCTGTATTTTTCAAAATGCAATGGGTAACAGGCGGCTGTTTTCCATCACGCCAAATTAAAGCCGTAAAGAAAGGCCGCGGGATAATCCCGCGGCCTTTCCGTTTATTTATATCTAACTGTATTTTATGATTCCTGTTCCTCAGGGGCCTGTTCTGGCTTATCCGGCTCCGTTGTTTCCGCGGCGCCTTCAACCTCTTCCGCTTCCGGCTCCTCTTCTTCCTCATGCGGCGCCCTCGCGAGCGTGACAACCTTACTTCCATCCTTTACCTTCATAACGACGACGCCCTTGCTCGGCCTTGCGCACAGGCGGATGGAATCAGCCTGGATGCGGATAATAATACCGTCGTCGGAAATGATGATGATGTCGTCCTCCAAATCCACGACCTTAATCGCCGCGACATCGCCGTACTTTTTGACATGGTAGTTGGTAATACCTTTACCGCCCCTCGTCTGGAGCCTGTAATCGCCGATTTCAGACAGCCTGCCAAAGCCCGTTTCAGATACGGTGAGCACGTATGCGTCCGGTCTCAGGGTCGACATGCCGACAACCTCGTCGCCGTCGCGCAGCGTAATGGCCTTCACGCCCCTGGCGCCCCTGCCCATGGGCCTGACATCCGTCTCTTTAAAGCGGATGGCCATACCCTTTTTCGTCGCTACGAGCATTTCCGCGCTGCCGTCGGTCATCCTGACCCAGGCAAGCTCGTCGCCCTCGTTGAGCTCCAGCGCGATAATACCGCCCTTTCGCGCCGTATTGTAAGCATTGAGTGAAATGCGTTTGACCAGCCCGCGGCGTGTCACCATAATAAGGTATTTGTCTTCATCGAACTGCGGCACGCGAATCATCGACGTAACCCTTTCGTCCCCGCTGATTGGCAGCAGGTTTGCAATGTTCATACCCTTTGCGGTACGGCTGCCCTCCGGTATTTCGTAGCATTTCAGCCGGTAGACGCGGCCCCTGTTCGTAAAGAAAAGAACATAGTCATGGCTGTTTATAATAAACATCTCGCTCGCCGCGTCCTCTTCCCTGCGCGCCATGGCGGATACTCCCCTGCCGCCCCGTCGCTGGGTGTGGTACGTATCGACTGATAAGCGTTTGACATAGCCAAAGCTCGTAAGCGTCAGCACGCATTCCTCCTGCGGGATAAGGTCCTCTATATCGACCTCCCCGCTGACCGTCATGATTTCTGTCCTTCTGGGGTCAGCAAAACGGTTGCGCACGGCAAGCGCCTCGTCTTTGATAATTCCAAGCAGCCTTTCCTGGTTTGCAAGGATATCTTTAAAATCTGCAATTTTTTCGCCCAAAACGCGCAGCTCTTCCTCTATCTTTCCGCGCTCCATGCCGGTAAGCTGTCCCAGGCGCATCTGGACGATTGCCTGCGTCTGCACATCGTCAAGGCCAAACCGCTCAGTCAAGCGCTGTTTCGCCGTCGACGTGTCCTTGGAGCTGCGGATGATGGCAATTACCTCGTCAATAAAATCTATCGCAATTTTCAGGCCTTCCAGAATATGCGCGCGTTCCTCCGCCTTGCGAAGGTCGTACACCGTGCGGCGCGTCACGACGTCAATCTGGAAATCGATGTAATCCTGCAGCATTTCCCTGAGCGTCAGAACCTTAGGCTCCCCGTTTACAATGGCTAGCATGATTACGCCGAACGTCACCTGCATCTGTGAAAACGAATAAAGCTGGTTTAACACAATCTGAGGGGACGCGTCGCGTTTGATATCGATTTCGATATGCATGCCTTCCCTGTCGGAATGGTCCTCTACGTTTGAAATGCCCTCGATGCGCTTATCCTTCACAAGGTTCGCAATGCTTTCAACGAGCCTTGCCTTGTTTACCTGGTAGGGAAGCTCCGTCACAATAATTTTGAAGCGCCCGTTTTTCTGCTCGACAATCTCCGCGCGCGCGCGGACGATAATCTTACCCCTGCCGGTCGCGTAGGCGGCACGGATGCCGCTGCGCCCCATAATCATGGCGCCCGTCGGGAAATCCGGCCCCTGGATATGCTGCATAACATCCTCGAGCTGCGCCTCCGGGTTGTCAATCAGGCAGCACATCGCGTCGATAACCTCCCCCATGTTATGCGGGGGGATATTTGTCGCCATGCCGACCGCGATACCGCTCGAGCCGTTGACAAGCAGGTTCGGGAAACGCGACGGCAGCACGGTCGGCTCCTTGAGCCTATCGTCGAAGTTCGGCATGAAGTCAACCGTTTCCTTATCGATATCCGTGAGCATTTCGACTGCCATTTTACTCATTTTTGCTTCCGTATAACGGTAAGCGGCGGGCGGGTCTCCGTCGACCGAGCCGAAGTTTCCGTGGCCGTCTACCAGTGCGTAGCGCATAGAGAAATCCTGCGCCAGCCTGACGAGCGCGTCGTACACGGAAGCGTCGCCGTGCGGGTGGTAGCTGCCCAGAACCGCGCCGACCGTATCGGCGCACTTCCTGTACGGCTTTTCCGGGCCGAGCCCCTTCTCATACATGGTATATAAAATACGTCTATGTACGGGTTTCAGTCCGTCGCGGACGTCCGGCAGGGCGCGCGATACGATAACGGACATGGAATAGGCCATAAACGAATCCCGCATCTCATTATTGATATCGACATCGATCATCCTGGACTGCGGCATAATGATTTCGTTGTTTTCCAATGAAAGACACCCTCTTCTTCTAATTTGTTGCTTCTTTGGGGTATGAATTTATGAAAACGGCTTTTTATTTGCCGGTTTTTACGTATTGACCCTTTGGGAGGGACTGCTCAAACACCTGCCGGACTGCGCCTATTTCCTGCTGTGTCAGCACGCGCTTGGGAATCGCCGCGCCGGATTCGCAAGAGGTATAAACGTAAAAAAGGATATCAGTTTCCACGCATTTCCACATTTGCTCCGGCTGAGCAGTCAGAGTACATCTATCCGTTTTTATTTCTATTCCCTGCTCGTTTAAAAGAAAAGCAATCGATAATTTTTTATTCTCCATTAATTCATACTGTTTTTTTGCCCTTTTTTTCGCATCTGCCCGTAAAACGTATCCATCATAGTACAGGCAGAACGCAATTCCTAAAACCAATATGAAGATATTGGAAAAGGTCATCCTTGCTTGCATCGCAATATCCAAAATAGAAGCGAAGATACAGCATAACCCGGTAACGATAAAAAACAGCGAAAGCTTTTTCTGCCGCATCATCCGGGAAAAAATACAATATGTCTCAATTACCTCTTCTTCACTCAAAAGATAACTTACGTTTATCCCATTTGCCATAGAGTTTTCCCCCTGATTATGCCGCGGTTATAAATTTTTCCACGTAAATTTCCTTTAAATAATCCCGCAGCATAGCGGCCTGTTCCTGGGTACACCGCTTTTTATTGATAATTGTAAACCTGCCGTCTTTCCGCTTGAAAACAAAGAACCCGTTATCCTCCAGGCACTCTGTTACATCCGTACGGTATATCTTCATATATTCGTGCTCGCTCTTCAATTCAAAATATTCCTTATAGAAAGCCCACGACTTTTCTTCTCCAATATAAAACGCCGTATCATATACCTTTTTCATTCTTTCCATATAATTTTCCGGCAGGAGAATCAAAAACAAAAAGGAAAAAAGAATAAGAAGCACCACCATCAGCATAGAAAACACAGGAAAAACCGTCACCTGGCGTGCCAGAAGGCTCCATACAATCTGTAAAAACAATATTCCTGCAAGCACTGCAAGGCAAATTCCACCGTTTTTTTTCTTTTTGCCGGATAATAAGTAACGGTAAGCTGTTTTCTGCGCGCTTAGATATTCCTCTTCGCTTAAGGCTTGGTTTTCCAGCACCAGAAACGGCTTGCTGCTATCCTCTATATACATTTTTATCCCCCAATTGCATTTTGGATGGCCTCAAAAATCCCTGGCATTTCCTTTTTTATGTTGACGGGGCGGAAGGTATTTGAGCTTACAAAGCCATGGCATGTGCTGCCCACAGAAAGCAGCTTTTCGTCCTTATCCCGTTTGACGCTGTATTCAAATACGATGCGCGCCGCCGTAATTTTACTCACCCAGGTTTCCACCGTCAGCTCGTCCTCATAGTATGCGGGCAGATAATATTTACAGTTAAGCTCTGTCAGCGGGGTCATTACACCCGTTTCCTCCATAATGGAATACGGCATGCCCATGTGTTTCATAAAATCAGTCCTTCCGATTTCAAACCAGATGGGATAGACCGAATGATGTACAATCCCCATTTTGTCTGTCTCGGCATACCGTACCGTAATACTGCTTTTCGTCTTCATTTTGACCACCGGCGTTTCATAAGATTACAGAAAAATCCTTTACTTTTCGTAAGGTCTCGTCCCCTTTTTCACAATGCTTTTGATTTTGGGAAGCATTCCTCCGGAAACAGCGCGTTCCGGAATTGCAAACAGCTGGCCGTTTTCCGTGTGGAAAATCATCAGGCTGCCCTTCTGCGAAAGCCTGCTTGTCTTGTCAAGCGGGATTTCCCACGTTGAGTTCTCTCCTGTAATTTCTATCATATCTTCCCGCACCTTGGCGCGGATAATATTTCCCTTTGCGTTTTCCTTTGCGAGCCTTCTCAGCTGTACATAGGGAACAATCCAGATTGCCGCGATGACCAGCAGGCAAATAACGGAAAAAATCAACCAGTTGTAATTCTGGCCGAAAATATAGGAAATAAAGAAACCCGCCGCCGCGATTGCCATTAAAACGGTATAAAGCACAGCCCTTTTTCCGCTGGTTTTAAAAATTCCCGCGTTTTTCAGGCAGGTATACGCTTCATCTACCGTCAATGAAAAAGACAACTCTTCGCAAAACGGTTCATTTTCCCCATAAGAGGCGTTTTCCCGCCGCGTTTCTTCCGCCGGCTGCCCGCAGTCAAGCTCAGATTCATAATCATTCACGGCCGTCACCTCCTGTCAACAGATTTCATCAAATCATTTAAATATCGAGGTTCTGCACATATTTCGCGTGCCGCTCGATAAAATCCCTTCTGGGTTCCACCTTGTCACCCATCAAAATTGTAAAGATTTCATCCGCCTTTTCCGCGTCGGACAGCTCCACGCGCAGCATTGTCCTGGAATCCGGGTTCATCGTCGTCTCCCAAAGCTGCTCAGAGTCCATTTCACCAAGGCCCTTATACCGCTGAATATCGGATTTTCCCTCGATGGTGGCCAAAATCGCATCGCGCTCCTCATCCGAGTATGCATACAGGTGCTCTTTTCCCTTTGTTATCCTGTAAAGGGGCGGCTGTGCTATATAAACATGGCCTTCATCAACAAGCGGCCTCATAAAACGGAAGAAAAAGGTAAGCAGAAGCGTACGGATATGCGAGCCGTCGACGTCGGCATCCGCCATAATAATGACCTTGCCGTAGCGCAGCTTCGTTAAATCGAATTCATCCCCGATTCCACAGCCGAGCGCCGTAATGACAGGCATCAGCTTATCGTTTCCGTAAACCTTATCGAGCCTTGCTTTTTCTACATTGAGCATTTTGCCCCAAAGCGGCAGAATCGCCTGGAACCGCCTGTCTCTCCCGCCCTTGGCGGAGCCGCCTGCGGAATCTCCCTCGACGATATAAATTTCTGTCTCTTCCGGGTCCCTGGACTGGCAGTCGGCTAGCTTGCCCGGGAGCGCCGCCGATTCCATAGCGGATTTTCTCCTGACAAGGTCCTTTGCTTTTCTTGCCGCCTCGCGCGCGCGGGACGCGGCGAGCGCCTTTTCAAAGATTGCCTTTGCCGTCGCGGGATTTTCCTCCAGGAACGTCTTTAGCTTGTCGCTTATCAGCTTATCGACTATTGTCCTGATTTCCGTATTGCCTAGCTTTGCCTTCGTCTGCCCTTCGAACTGGGCCTCCTTGAGCTTAACGCTGATGATTGCCGTCAGGCCCTCACGCACGTCCTCACCGCTCAGGCTCTTGTCGTTGTCCTTTAAAATATTGAACTTCCTTGCGTAATCGTTCATCACCCTGGTCAGCGCGCGCTTGAAGCCTTCCTCATGCGTACCGCCGTCCGTCGTGTGAATATTATTGGCAAAGGATAGGATACATTCGTTATAGCTTTCGTTATACTGCATCGCAATTTCGACTGCGGAGGTATCATCCGGGGCGCTTGCCGCGAAATAAATGACCTCGGGATGCACCAAATCGAGCGATTTTTTCTTATGGATATACTCCACAAAGCTTGCGACGCCGCCCTCGTAGAGGAAATTATCCTGCTTGATATCGTCGCAGTCACGCTCGTCGCGCAGCTCGATATGTATACCCGCGTTTAAAAACGCCTGCTCACGGAGGCGTGTTTCAAGCACTTCAAAATCGTACGCGTCTGTCTCTGAAAAAATTTCAGGGTCGGCCTTAAAGACGACCTCTGTACCTTTGGTTTCTCCCTTTCCGATAACCTCCAGGTCGGTAACGATTTGCCCGCGCTCATAGCGCTGGAAATATATATTTTCCCCATCGCAGACCTTTACCTCCAGCCATTCGGACAAAGCGTTTACGACGGACGCGCCGACACCGTGCAGGCCGCCCGATACCTTATATCCGCCGCCGCCAAATTTGCCGCCCGCATGCAGGACGGTAAAGACGACCGTAACGGCGGGAATCCCCATTTTCTGGTTGATGCCGACGGGTATACCGCGTCCGTTGTCGTACACGCGGATGATATTGCCTGGCAGGATACTGACGTCGATTTTTGTACAGTAGCCCGCGAGCGCCTCGTCGATTGCGTTATCCACAATCTCATATACCAGATGGTGCAGGCCGCGCGGCCCTGTTGAACCGATATACATGCCCGGGCGTTTTCTTACCGCCTCCAGGCCTTCCAGCACCTGTATTTCGTCGGCGCCGTACTCACTGTCGGTTTTCGTGATTTCTAAATTATTATCCAAAGGAAACAACCTCCTCTAATCATACAAAACGAATCGCGCTTATTTTTTCTCTAGTTTTTTATACCGCACGGTATATGGGAACATTGGGATAGTGAGCGCAAGCAGAAAGGCGGTAACGCCCAGGCAAACCCATACCGTTATATTTTCAAATAAATTAAGGCAAATAAGGTTAACCACTACCAATACTGCGGCGGCGGCAAGCAGCAGCAGCGCGCGGCCTTTTTTATAAGATACCTTGAATTTCTTCCCGCAGTTATGGCAGGCGATTTCTTCTTTATGCGTATTCTCCCTCACCTGCCTGTAATGGTAAACCGCGTGGCAGTACGGACACAGCGGAAGCTTCAACATCCCTTTACACATCCCAGCTTTTACTTTTTGATTCCGTTGGAAAACTCAGAAATATCCAGGTAATCCTCCTCCGCGGTATTTCCTTCCTTTACAGCGGGAATTACTTTCGTAGCTCCGCCGTCCATATCGTCGTCGATTAATAAAAATTCACCGCTGACCTGTGAAACGTTCGGAAGTACCTTCGTCGAACCGCTTGCAGGCGTAGGATAATAAAACCCGCCGTCCTTTTTTTCTTTTTCCGGTTTTGCTGAAGAAGTAGTCTTAAGCGGGACCAACCGGTAAAAAAGCGGTGTACAGGCATAAAATACAAGGAAGGGCAGAAATACCCACAGCATACCCCACAGGTTCGTATAATCCCCTATAACCAGCCAAACCGCCAAGATAACAGCCGATACGGCTATCGCGGCGATAATTGCCGCGCGCAGGGCCTTAACAAAATATATCGTCGCATTTCTTCCGCATTTTTTACAGGTATGCTCTCCCTTTTCCTTTTCCATAATTGCGGTCACATAAGAAACCTTCTGTCCGCAGTAAGGGCATTTTTTTTCTTTCATATCCCGTCCCTGGCCTTTCCTGATGAAATTGAAGTTTTCCACAATGTATCAGAGATAATATGGAAAACTTACTCCGGAAGAATTTTTCTTCTCTTTAAGAGTGTTGCCGTTGAAAGCTGGCTGATATACACGGAACTCTTCTTTTTTCTTTTGCTTTTACATAAAATAAAGGATTTTGGCAGCTCGTACGTTACATTGACGACACAGCCGCCCTTTTCCGATTTTGTCAGGAAGTTCCTTGTATGCTTCGATACTGTCGTAATATCGAGATCAAAAATCCCTATAATATCCTTTGTCCTGACCACCGTATCCTGTCCGAGATGCAAATACATTGCTTCACCCTATTTTTTTCTCTTCTTTTTTCATTTCTTCCACCGCGCCGTCCTTAATATAAAAAACCCTGCCGCAGTGCAGATGGCCAACAGCCGTTACGTCGCAGCAGGTTATAAAAACCTGCCAGCCGGCCGTTTTATTGAGCAGAAAATTCTGCCTCGATAAATCGAGCTCGCTTAACACATCATCAAGCAGTATGACTGGCTTTTCTCCCGTCAGCTCCTTTAAGATACCGGCTTCCGACAGCTTGAGCGACAAAACAGCGCTTCTCTGTTGTCCCTGCGAAGCATATATGCGCGCCTTCATCCCATTGATTAAAATATCGAGGTCGTCCCTATGCGGGCCGTAATTTGTACATCCGGTATAAATATCCTCTTTCCTTGATTTCTCAAGCGCGTTCTTAATTTTTTCTGTCAGCTCCGGAATCCCGTCGCTTTCGAGCGCGCCATATCCCGATTGATATGAAATAACAAGCGCTTCCTTTTCTTCGGATATCCCCCGGTGGAACTCATATGCTTTCCTTTTGAGCAGTCCGGTATATTTCAAGCGCTCCTCTGCCAGCATCCCGCCGGTAACAGAGAGCTTTTCGTCCCAGATATCGAGCGTATCAAGCAGTTCCCTGTGACGGGGAATATCCTTAAGCAGCGCGTTGCGTTGGTTGAGAATTTTATTGTATCTGGAAAAAAGCATGGCATACCGCGGCTTTAGCCGGCACAGCGCCCCATCCAAAAACTTTCTCCGTTCAGACGGCCCATTTTTCACAAGCGTCATATGCTCCGGAGAAAAAACGACAGAAGTACATTTTCCTATTAATTCCGACGGAGAATTTTTTTTCACGCCGTTTAAAAACGCTTCCCTTTTATTAGGCAGAATATTGATTCTTGCCTCCTGGATTCGGTCCTCCGCATAAAAATGCAGGGAGCTGCAGGCATAATCGCTTTCAAAGCCTATCAGCTCGCTGTCCTTTGCCCCGCGAAAGGAGCGAACGCCGTTGAACATCCAGATACATTCCAGAAGATTGGTCTTTCCCTGCGCGTTATCCCCATAGATGACATTGATTCCATCAGAAACAGTCACCGTATTATCCTTTAAATTGCGGAAGCCATGAAAGGAAAGCTCCTTGATTATCACTTCTGGCACACCTCTAACATTTCATCTTCATTCTGCGCCGTATCTCCCGCACGCATTTTTTTGCCGCGCTGGGTGCATACTTCCCCATTGACCTGAATCTGCCCGCTTTGGACAAGCAGCTTTGCCTGGCCGCCTGTTTCGGCAATCCCGCCGAATTTTAAAAGCGCGTCAAGCCGTATAAATTCATTATCTATATAGATTTTCTCAGTTTTCATTATTTAACCTCATCGGCACGACGAGAAATAAAAATGCGTCTCCCTCCGTCGGCACGATTTTCATCGGTGTAAGCGGGCCGTTTAGCTCCAGCTTTACAATATCCGTATCTGTATTTCTCAGCGCATCCAGTAAATACCGGTTATTAAAGCCAATTTCCACATCTTCTCCCTTGACCGGCGTTTTTATCGCGTCGTTTGCTTTGCCGATTGCTGTGGAGCAGGAAAGCTTGATTTCTTCCGCATTTACGGTAAAGCGTATGGGGGACTGTATTTTATCTGAGGTCAAAAGGGACATTCTTTCCACACTGCCTATCATATCGCGCGTTACAACGCATGCCTCCGTCTTATTCCCGGCGGGAATCGTTGATTTATAATCGAGGAAGTTTCCTTCAATCAGCCTTGTAAATATGGAATAATTTTCAATCTGGAAAACCGCGTGCCGCTGTCCTATCAAAATTTCCGTATTTTTCTCTTCGTCAGAAACAAGCTTCAGCACCTCGCTCAAAGCCTTGCCCGGAACAACGAACCGGCTGTTCTGTTCACAGGCGATGGTTTCCTTACGCAGCGCCATACGGTACCCGTCAACCGATACAATCCGAATAACATGCTCCTCAATATCAAACAGGGAACCGGTATAGATTGGCTTTGAAATATTATCAGATACAGCAAAAAGCGTTTGTTTTATCATATTTTTGAGCAGGCCGCTCTGAATGGTGAGCGTATCTGTCTTTTCAAAAGACGGCAGCTCCGGATAATCCGCCGCCGCAATGCCGACGATTTTATATTCTGCCTGTCCGCTGTTTATGTATGTAATAAAACGGTCGTCCGTTTCCAGGCAAACTGTTTCGTCCGGCAGGCGCCTGACAATATCCCCCAGAAGCTTTGCGCTGACAACGATTGCGCCTTCATCTGTAATATCCGCATCGATTACCGTTGTAATACCAATTTCCAGGTCATATCCGCACAGCGTTATCTGGTTATTTTTTGCTTTGATTAAAATACCCTCCAGTACAGGAAGGGAGGTTTTGGAGGATACGGCCCTCTGAACATTGGTAACGGCTTCAGCCAAAGCGCTTTGTGAACAAGTCAGTTTCATAAAATCACCCATTTCTAAAAAATAAAGAAAAAGAACAGAGATAGATTACTAGATTTTAGTAGTAGTAGTAGGGGGTGTCAACATGTGGAAAGACCTTATTTTATGGCATGAAAAAGGGGAAAACCGGTTTTTCCCTTTTGTGGGAAGGATGTGTACGGAATGTGGAAAAAAACGGATGCGCTATTTTTCCATGATAACATGTTAACCATTGTGGAGTGAATGTGGAAGAATATGTGGAAAACTCAAATTACCTGTCCCGTATATTTTTGACGATATCTTCCACCGTCTCTTTAATTTTACTGTCCTTGGCCATATTCTTTTCCACCTGCTGGATTGTATAGACGATTGTGGAATAATGGCGGCCGCCAAATTCGTTTCCTATCTGTATCATGGAAAGGTGGGTCAGTTCGCGGACGATATATATGGCGATATGGCGCGCGTTTGAAAGATTTGCGCGGCGGTTCTTGATGGAGCGGATGTCTTCGCTTTTTACGCCGAAGGTACGCGCAACTTCGTCAATAATTTTTTCAACCGTAAGCTCCGGCGGGGCCTCGTTGTTGAGAATATCGGAAATAGACTCCTGCGCGCCTGCGATTGTCGGCTTTTCCCCGTTAAGCAAATTTTTTGCCTTCAGTTTTTTTACGACGCCTTCCAGCTGCCGGATGTTGGTTTTCAGCTTTGTAGCGATATATTCGCATACCTCGTCTGGAATGTTGATATCGAGCAGCTGCGCTTTTCTTTTAATAATAGCGATGCGCGTTTCGATGTCCGGCGGCTGGATATCAGCAATCAGGCCCCATTCAAAGCGTGTGCGGAGGCGTTCCTCAAGCGTTTTGATTTCCTTGGGCGGACGGTCTGAGGTCAGTACAATCTGTTTTTTGCTTTCATAGAGCGTATTAAAGGTATGGAAAAATTCCTCCTGGGTAGATTCCTTGCCTCCGATAAACTGTACGTCGTCGACAAGAAGGACATCCGCGTTGCGGTATTTCTGGCGGAATTCTTTGGTTTTTGCCATTTGGATAGATTCAATCAGCTCATTGGCAAAATCATCGCCTTTTACGTAGAGAATATTGATGTTGGAATGGTTCTTTTTAATATCGTTGCCGATTGCGTAAAGAAGATGGGTTTTTCCCAGTCCGGAATGCCCATAGATAAAAAGCGGGTTATATGCGCCCGCGGGATTTGCCGCGACCGCCAGGGAAGCTGCGTGCGCAAATTTATTGGAAGAGCCTACAATAAACGTTTCAAAAGTATATTCATAGTCGGAATCGGGGCTTTCAGCTTCTTCTTTTTTATCGCTTCCGGTTTCAACCTCGTCGGGTACCGTCAGCTTAATTTTGATGGAGGAGCCGAATACAGCTTCAAAGGCTTCCTCCAGAAGCGTCAGGTAGCAGCGCGTGAGCGTCTGGCGGTGGAATTCGTTCGGCGTTAGAAGAATGGCCTCCCCCGTATCAAAATTCAAATCGATTGGCTCTATCCTGCTAATCCATGTTTTATAGGCGACGTCTGTGATTCTTGTCTTACAGTAATCGCAGATTACCTCCCAAGCCTCATGAAATGACTCCATTATCATCTCTCCTTTTTAAAATTACGGCTAATTCAAGAGATTAGAAAACGGAACTATATATAGCTGTCTCTTATA
>ENA-OZVM01000240-OZVM01000240.1-human-gut-metagenome-genome-assembly--contig:-NODE-240-length-23778-cov-7.843359_pt1 | contig 23778 bp, 17 predicted proteins | sample MGYA00243445_ERZ654045 | MGnify/ENA primary metagenome ERZ654045 (study PRJEB26926, sample SAMN06164891) | human gut metagenome | biome: ENVO:00009003; feature: ENVO:2100002; material: ENVO:00002003... | reverse complement strand
GCTACACGTCCGCAGGTTAGTACATATATCTCAGGTTAGTAGCGTTTTTTTGAAGAGTCAATGTCAGTGCAGTTGCACTGATACACTCACGAAAATATTAACTCCTTGTCGGTACGGAAAGTGTTAGCGGCGGTGTTGGTAATACATTTCATTATACTGTTTTAATAATCGGCTTTTGTTTTGTCGCTTATCACTTGCCAAACTCATCATCTACAGCAGAAAGCGCTGCGGCAATTACCTTATCCATATCATAATACTTATACTGTCCGAGCCTGCCGCCGAAGATTACATCGGGACGGGTAGCGGCGAGGGCCTTGTACTTTTCGTAAAGAGCATTGTTAGCTTCGTCGTTTATCGGATAGTAAGGCTCAATGCCCGGCTGCCATTCGGCTGAATATTCACGGCTGATAACCGTCTTTTCCTGCTTGCCGAATTCAAAATGCTTATGCTCGATAATTCTTGTGTAAGGCACTTCTCTGTCGGTATAGTTTACTACTGCATCACCCTGATAGTTATCGGTGTCAAGTATCTCGTTTTCAAACCGTACCGAGCGGTAACCGAGTGCGCCGTATCTGTAACCGAAAAATTCGTCTATCTGTCCTGTGAAAACGGTCTTTTCGGCTATATCGGGGTTTTCCTTGATAAATTCGAAATAGTCGGTGTCTGTCTTAACGTCTGAGCCTGCGAGCATTTTTTCTATTATCTGAGTATATCCGCCTATCGCTATGCCCTGATAGCGGTCATTGAAATAGTTGTTGTCATAGGTGAATCTGAGCGGCAGACGCTTTATTATGAACGCAGGAAGCTCGGTGCAGGGTCTGCCCCACTGCTTTTGCGTGTAGCCCTTTATCAGCTTTTCGTAAACGTCCGTTCCGACCAGCTTCAGCGCCTGTTCTTCGAGGTTCTGCGGCTCGCCTATGTTAAGATTTGCTATCTGACCGGCAATTATCGCCTTTGCTTCGGCGGGCGTCTTTATTCCCCACATTTTGCTGAAGGTGTTCATATTGAACGGCAGATTGTAAAGCTCGTCCTTGTAGGACGCTATTGGGGAATTGATGAAGTTGTTGAAATCGGCAAAGCGGTTCACATATTCCCATATTGCTTTGTCTGACGTGTGGAATATATGTGCGCCGTATTTGTGGACGTTTATCCCCTCGATATTCTCGGTGTAAATGTTGCCTGCAATGTGATTTCGCTTGTCGATAACAAGGCACTTCTTGCCACGCTGTGTTGCTTCATAGGCAAAAACCGAGCCGAAAAGCCCTGCTCCGACTATCAGGTAATCAAACTTTGACATAGCTCCTCCTTTTTATAGCGTAAAATCAGAATTACTTTATCCTGTCCATAATCATCCCTACCACCTGCTCTGCCGTGGTGTTAAGGCAATCTATCGTTATATCTGCGTAGCGGTTGTAATACACCTCACGCTCGGCAATTATTTCCGCTACCGTTTCACCCGGACGGCAGGCTATGCCTCTCGTCTTTATATTCGTAAGACGGCGGATAAGCTCCTGCTCGTCAACTCTGAGATATACGCAGATGCCGTTTTCTTTGAGATGTGCCATACCTGCGGTCGAAAATACCGCAGAGCCGCCTGTTGCGATTATCGCTTTTTTATCGTTTATTGACAGCAGTGCCTGTTCTTCCGCCTGCTTGAAGCCGTCAAGTCCACGCTCGTCGATTATGTTCTGGAGCTTTGTTCCCTGCTGTTTTTGAATAACAAGGTCAGCATCCACAAAATCATATCCCATAGACTTTGCAAGCAGTACGCCGACAGTGCTTTTGCCTGCGCCGGGCATTCCGATAAGAATTATGTTTTTCATTTTTGTGTCCTTCTCTTTTGTTCTTTGTATCAGCCGTTATCGGCTGTCATTACTTTCTCATAGTAGTACCAGTTATCGCCGAGCGATGAAGTTTCATTGTCGGAAATATCCTTTGCAGAATAGATAAGCTGTTTTGTGTTGCCTGTGTTGAAGCTGAAATGTACTGCATTATCCTGCTTTTCTACACCGTAACAGTAAGTATGGCACAATACATCAAGCTCCTCCGTCAGCTTATCATAAAGCGGCTCGCCGTTTTCATCAGCCGATATGACCGACTTTTCAAAAAGTCCGCCGTGAGCGGCTGTAATCTTATAGTCGGCAATATCGGTACTTGTCTTTACTATCATGTCCAGTATAGACGAATACTTGGATTTCACCTGAAGTATCTCACGCTTTTCGCACTCGGTGATACCTGCTCTCAGACAAATATCCCTCAAAAAGAACGAGCCTATCAGCAGTACAAACACACCGACAATTACAACGGCTGTTATAACTTTACGCTTGACGCTTTTCTTCTCAGCCATTATTCTCACCTTCTTCGGTCACATTCTCTTTATCAATAGACTGCATTGCCGCAAGTGTATCTGCAAGCAGTGCAAGCGGTCCGCCGTGTTTATCCGTGCCGTTTACACGGAAGTTAGGCTTGTCGGTGGCAATGTTCAGCATCATATCCTTGCCGAATTTTCCTCCTACCGCCGAAACACGTTCCATCGTTTTCTTATCGGTCTTTTCGGGATAGAATATCATAACGTCGCCGCTCTGGATTATTTCGGTCAGGTGCATCTTCTGAGCAATCCTTCTCAGCTTTGCAACCTCAATAAGTCCCTCGACCGCTCTCGGCACATCGCCGTAACGGTCAATAAGCTCATCGGTCACATCATAAGCGTCCTCGTCATTTTCTATCATCGCTATCTTTCTGTAGCAGTCAACACGCTGTGCCTGATTAGAGATATACTTTTCGGGGATAAACGCATCAATTCTTATATCAATAAGGCACTCCGGAGTAATTTCGGGGGCTTTGCCCTGCTGTTCTAAAATCGCCTCGTTGAGCAGTTTTATATACATATCATAGCCGACAGACGCAAGATGTCCCGACTGGCTCTGACCGAGAACCGAGCCTGCGCCTCTTATTTCAAGGTCTTTCATAGCTATCCTGAATCCCGAACCGAAGCGTGTAAACTCTCTTATTGCGTCAAGTCGCTTGGTGGCAATCTCGCTGAGCACCTTGCCCCGTCTGAAAGTGAAATATGCATATGCACGGCGGTTTGTACGTCCGACACGGCCTCTGAGCTGGTGGAGCTGGGCAAGTCCCATACAATCCGCATTCTCAATGATAAGCGTGTTGCAGTTAGGTACATCTACACCGGTTTCGATAAGCGTTGTGCAGACAAGCACATCTATCTCGCCTTCGATAAGCCTTCTCCATACATCGAGAAGCTCTTCCTCGCTCATTCTTCCGTGTGCAATTCCGATATTTGCTTCGGGTACCATAGAATGAATATCTGCGGCGCAGGAATATATGCTTTCAATGCGGTTGTGGACATAGTAAACCTGTCCGTTGCGGCGAAGCTCCTTATTTATCGCCTGCGCTATAACTCCTCTGTCGTGCTCGACAACGTATGTGGTTATCGGGTGACGGTCGCCGGGCGGAGTTTCAATGACACTCATATCCCTTATTCCAGACATCGCCATATTTAGCGTTCTGGGAATGGGGGTTGCAGATAACGTCAGAACATCTACGTTTGTGAACGCTTCTTTCAGCTTTTCCTTATCGTTTACGCCGAAACGCTGTTCTTCGTCTATAATAACAAGTCCTAAATCCTTGAACTTAACATCGTCCTGCACAAGCCTGTGTGTGCCTACTACAAGGTCAAGCTCGCCTTCTTCCAGCTTCTTCAGAATTATCTTCTGTTCCTTTGCTGTGCGGAAACGTGACAACAGCTCAACTCTTATATCAAAGCCCTCCATACGTTTTAAAACCGTCTGGTAGTGCTGCCACGCAAGAACGGTAGTCGGCACAAGTATAGCGCACTGCTTACCGTCACCTATACACTTGAATGCGGCACGGAGTGCGACCTCCGTCTTTCCGAATCCTACATCTCCGCAGAGAAGTCTCTCCATAGGGGCGGTACGCATCATATCGTGCTTTATTTCCTCTATACAGCGGAGCTGATCGTCCGTTTCAACATAGCTGAAATGATCCTCGAATATATGCTGCTGCTCGGTATCGGGGGAGAATGCAAATCCCTTTGCTTTCATACGGCGTGAATACAGCTCGATAAGCTCCTTCGCCATCTCCTGTGTTGCCGCTTTTGCCTTTGTCTTTGCCTTTTTCCAGGTATCTGTGCCAAGCTTGTTCAGCCTTACCGTATCCGCATCTCCGCTTCCTATATAACGTGAAATGAGGTCAAGCTGGGTAACGGGAACATAAAGCACATCCGTACCTGCGTATTTTATCTTTATATAATCCTTTGAAACCTTGTCTGCTGTGAGCTTCTGAACGCCCTCGAATACGCCTATACCGTATGAGCCGTGTACCACAAGATCTCCCTGAGAAATATCGCTGAGCGAACGTATCTGTGCGCCCTTTTTGAATTTCTTCTTAGGTGTAGAGGTTTTTGATGATGAAGCGCTTGTACGGGTGAGTACGGCTATTTTTTCTTCCGGATATTCAAAGCCTGCCGATAATATTCCCTCGACTACCGTAATTCTGCCGAGGTAGAATTTCTTCGGGTTTTTGGCATAATCAGCCTTGTAGCCTTTATCGTGCAGATCCTCCGCAAGTATCTTTGCCGCTTTGTCCGTGCCGCCGAAAATCACGCAGGAATAGCCGTTCCTGCTGTAATTGTCAAGCTCCTCGAAAAGCATTTTATACTCTCCGCTCCATGCGGAAAGCTGTATCGAATCCACCTTCAGAATATCGCTGAGGTCGATTCCTCCGCCTCTTATGAACGTATCCATATAAAGCCGCACATTATTCTTTACCGTGTCCTGATATTCTGCTTTGCTCATCAGGTACCTGTCAAGTCCCTTGCACAGAACTCCGTCCTCGGTAAGCAGCTTAAGATCCTCAAGGTGAGCCGAGATAGCTCCCTTTGCCGCCTCTGACGCAGTAAAGGATTCGCTGACTATAAGAGTGGACGCATAATCAAAAATACTGCCCGGCTCTTTATAGCAAAGCGGAAAATAACGGTTAAGACAGCATACGGAAATACCGTCACGCAGTCTTGCTATATCACGTCTTATACGCTTTGCCGCTTCATCGTTCTTCTTTTTGTTCTTTTCGGTCTTTTCAAGAAGCGTCTGCAGCGTCCCCGAAAGAACGCCCTCCTCGAAAATCGTTTCTCCGCAGGGTGTTATGCTGACACTCTTTACCGTATCTATTCTTCTTTGCGTATCAAGGTCGAATGAAGCCACCGTGTCGATTTCATCGCCCCACAGCTCTATCCTGACAGGATAATCACTGCTGACAGGGTAAATGTCGGCAAGCGAGCCTCTGAACGAGAACTGTCCCTTACCCTCTATCATATCACAGCGTGTATAGCCTGCGCTGACAAGCGTCTTTGCAAGCTCGTCGAGCTTTATCTCATCGCCTGCTTTAAGCGTAACGGTGTGCTTTTCCAGTACGTCTTTGGGAACGGTAAGCTGTACCGCCGCTTCAGACGAGGATATTATCAGCCTTGCCTTGCCCGAAAGCGCTGCAGACAGCGTTTCGATACGCTTATACTCGTACTCCTGCGACTGTGCCTCAGTATCGGCAAGGGTCAGATCCGACGCAGGAAACTGATATGCGGCAGTATCACCGCACATTGTGTTTATATCCTCTGTGAGCTTTGCCGCAGATGCCTCGCTCTCGGTTATGACAAGTACCGGTGAGGGAAGCTTTTCGTAGCATAAGGCCGCCAGGAAGTGTGCCTTGTGTATATGCGAAAGCCCCGTGACCAGTAAGGGCACGGGTTCATCGCTTAAAATATGTGCGACTGACTTTTTGTACTCGGTCAGCGTGTCAGCCATATTTTTAAGAAGTTCCATATTGTCTGTCTTTCTTATGAATTGTACTTATTCATTGCGGCATCAATCTTGCCCGCAATTATCAGCTTTGCCGCCTCTGCGGCATTATCGAGCGATTTTTCGAGATTTTCGCCGTCTTCCTTCTTAAAGCCTGATAATACCCAGTCGGCAAGCGGAAAATCAGGATGCGGCTTTGCGCCTACGCCTATCTTTATACGGGGGAAAGCGTCGCTGTTTGTGTGCAGAATTATGCTCTTTATCCCGTTATGACCGCCGTCACTGCCTTTTCTGCGTATCCTTGTTCTGCCGACATCAAGCGAAATATCATCGTACATCACAAGTATATTCTGAGGGGGTATCTTATAGAAGCTCATAGCCTCGCCTACCGCCTCGCCGCTGTTGTTCATAAAGGTTGACGGTTTCATTATAATGCAGTGCCTGCCCTCTATCGCACAATCGGCTATGAGGGATTTGAACTTCAGCTTTTTTATCTGTACGCCGAGTTTTTCCGCAAGGGTATCCGCCGCCATAAAGCCTGCGTTGTGCCTTGTGTTCTCATACTGAGTGCCGGGATTACCAAGCCCCACTATGAGATATTCGACAGCGCCCTGCGGTGTAGGCTCTCTGCCTGCGGCTATCTTATCAAATATATCGGATAATGACATTTTTATTTGTCCTTTGCATTTGCTGTTACCGACGGCTTTCTGAGATAAGCTGTTGCGAGCTTATTCATAAGACGTGCGGATTTTTTATTTGCGGGCTTTTTCATTCTCCACGTCCAGTTTCCTCCGACAGTCGAGGGAACGTTCATACGTCCTCTGCCGTCTATGCCGAGAATGTCCTGCATCGGAATTATCGCAAGTGCGGCAGGGCTTGCATAAACGCTTCTTATGAAGCTGACGTTCTTATGCTCCAGAAAATTTGCGTTTATGTAGCTCTTTGCCATCTTTGCGGCTTTCGCATCTGCTGATTTAAGCCAGCCCATTATAGTATCGTTATCGTGTGTGCCTGTATACGCTACGCAGTTATTTACATAGTTATGGCACAGGTGAATACTGTCCTTGCCTTCGCTGTTGAAGCCGAACTGTAAAACTCTCATACCGGGGAAGCCCGTATCGCTGAGAAGCTTTTTTACGCTGTCGAATATATCGCCCAGATCCTCCGCTATGATATTGACATCGCCCAGCTTTTCCCTGACCGTATCGAACAGCTTCATACCGGGGCCTTTTTTCCACTCGCCGTATTCGGCTGTTGTTGCATCGGCAGGAATAGCATAATAAGTGTCAAACGCACGGAAGTGGTCTATTCTCACCATATCATACAGCTTCATTGCGTGGTCTATTCTTGACAGCCACCAGTTATAGCCGTCACGCTCCATAGCGTCCCAGTCATACAGCGGATTTCCCCACAGCTGTCCTGTGGGTGAGAAATAATCGGGCGGTACTCCTGCAACAAGAGTAGGTCTTAGCGAAATATCTATCGTGAACAATTTCGGGTTTACCCACACGTCCGCACTGTCCATTGCGGCATATATCGGAATGTCGCCTATTATGGATATGCCGTTCTTGTTGGCATATGCTTTCAGCTTGTTCCACTGGGTAAAGAACATATACTGTACGAAACGGTGAAATTTGATGTCCTCTATATGCTCTTCCTTGAATGCGGCAAGCACTTCGGGCTTTCTGAAGCGCAACTCCTTGTCCCATGTCATCCACGAACGCAGTTCGTTATGCTGCTTTATCGCCATAAAAAGCGCATAGTCCTCAAGCCACCAGCTCTGCTCCTGAATAAAGGCAAGATAGGAAACGTCCTCCTTGAACGAGAAAAACGCCTTACGGAGAAGCTCCTTTTTCTGTGCGATTACCTTTTCATAATCTACTGTGGACGGGTCCTCGCCGTATTCTCTGCCCTTTATGTCATCGGGTGCAAGAAGCCCCAGCTCTACAAGCTCCCACAGGTCTATAAGCAGTGGGTTTCCTGCAAATGCCGACGGTGACTGATAGGGTGAGTCGGCATAGCCTGTCGGGTGTATCGGAAGTACCTGCCAGTATTTCTGCCCTGCCGCTTTCAGCCAGTTCACAAACTCAAAGGCAGGTTTTCCGAGTGTTCCTATGCCCTCGTTTGCAGGGAGGCTTGTTATATGAAGTAATACTCCGCTGCTGCGTTTAAGTTCCATAATATCGCCTTTCGGTTCTTGTTCTTACTTTTCGTCATTCATACTTGTTCTGAACGGGGCAACGGGGATGCCGTTCTTGCCGTACAGCGTTACATCGCCGTAATTTGTCCAGAGGTAACGTACATACGCAGGCTTCTTTACTTCATCTGCGTAGACGCTTATCGTTCCGTCCTCGTCTATAACTGCGCAGGCAGGCTTGTATTCCTTATCTGCGCCTGCAACCTCAAAGCCGGTTATGCCGTTGTCGCCCTTTATATCAAAGCCGCTCTCTGCGTGGTCAAAGCTGATAACAGCTCTGTCGCCTGTTACGATCATATTCTTGTAAATAGGGCCGAATGCCTCCGTTTCATTATCGCCGTAAACGTGGTGCATAGCCTGCAGGTAAAGTCTGTGACCTACCGGTACCTTGTTCTTGGGGTGTATCTCATTGAATTCTCCGCAATCGAGAATAACCGCAATACCCGTATTCTTTACCGTCTTGAAGGTACGCATCTGCGCCTCTCTTATAAGGCACCAGTGCTTCCAGTCGGGGTCGGCTTTATAGCGGTGCATCGGGAGCTGTACAAACATGAACGGAAGCTCGTCATCGCCCCAATCGTCTCTCCAGAGCTGAATAAGCGCCTTGAACAGCTTGAAATAAGTTTTCGGTCTGTTGTCGTCCGTTTCGCCCTGATAATAGATAACGCCCTTGATAGTATACGGGCATACACGCTTTACCATACTGTCATAAAGCGCTGTTGCGTGGAAGGGATTTAATGGCGTCATAGGGCCGGGATACTTGCTTACACCGCAGTAAGCCTGACACTCGTCCCACGTTCCGTCGGGATGTGCGCTGTAGAACTCTACCGACTTCTTCTGCCACTCTTCCTCATATTTCACATAGTCAAGATATTCCTTGTCCATTTCCTCTCTTGACCTGCCTGCTACCGCATTGTCGAAATCGTCAAGGTATGCCTTGAGGTCTGTATCCTTTTCGAGAGATTCACGGCTCATCCAGTAGCTTGCGCTTGTACCGCCCCAGTTACAGCCGATTATTCCGACAGTAACGCCAAGCCTTGCGGCAAGCTCCTTTGCGTAGAAATACGCAACTGCGCTCCACGCTCTTGCGCTTTCGCTGTCAAAACAGCTCCAGCCTGTGTTTTCTTCGTCACGGAAGAACTTTTCATCCATATTGCAGTTTTTCTGCGTGTAGTAATAACGGACGTTTTCGGTCTTATCGTTAGCAAGAAAATCCTTGCCGCCCATGCAGTTCTGAAGCTCAAGCTCCATATTGCTCTGACCGCCTGCGAGCCATACCTCGCCTATCATAACGTTACCGAATACGATAGTTTCTTCGCCGTTGCTTATCTTCATCTCATAAGGGCCGCCTGCTTTCATCGCAGGAAGTGTAACACACCACTTTTCATCGGCTACCTCTGTTACCGCTTTGTTTCCGCATATCGAAACTATTACGCTTTCGCCGTTTTTGCCCGTGCCGAATACTCTTACGTTCTTCTCTCTCTGAAGCACCATATTGCTGCTGAATACCGCAGCCGCTTTGAACTTAGCCATTGTTTATGTTTTTCCTTTCCATTTTGACTTTTATACGATTTCTGCCGGTTTTAACGGCAGGAATTTTTCTGTCGCTTTTTTCCTGCAGTGCAGGATATTTTTCCTTTAATAGCGATGAATAAAGTTCCTCGTCCTTTTCTTCGGACAGCGTGTATTTCTTTACCCATCTGTATTCGCCGTCCGCTTTCTTCTCAAACCTTACCGTGACCTTTACGGAGTGCTTATTGCAATGCACTACAGCCATATAGTTCATCGGGCTTAGCCATATAAGCCTGCTTTTCAGCGTTGCGGGTTTACCGCAGACAGGACAGATATAGCGGTTAAGCTCGGATAATCTCGGCACTGCGTTCATACGGGCGGTCTTTACCGTACCCTCCGAGGTCTGTCTGAGGCTCAGGAAGGGATTGCTGTGAACATAATCTATCTTTTTCTGCAGCTCTATTTCGCTCGGTATGTCGTTTATCTTAGTAAGAACCAGTGCGGTATAGTACGCATCGTTTATTGCGCTGTGGTAGTCAAGCTCCTGCTGTACACCGGTTATCTCAACGGCAGATTGAAGTGTTATCTGCGCTCTGTCTATCCCGTACTGCCTTGTCATCAAAGGCTGAAGGTTGAACCATTCGGGAAGCCAGCCGGTGTCCCTTTCGTAGAACTCGCACTGCTTTACAAGCGTAGGTATGTCATCGGGTCCCCACGTTACTATAATAACGTCCTTCCCGAATTTTTCGAGCCATTCTCTGAAGCTCTTAAGCACCACTGTAAGATCGTGGGCGTTCTTAAGGTCATTTTTTGTAATACCCGTCAGCTTCTTTATCCTGCCTTTAAGCTCGGTATAATATCTCGGTCTTACATATTCCGAAAAGAAATCCTCGCTTACGATACCGTCCGTCACGGCAACTGCGCCTATCTGTATGATTTCCACCTGTAGAACTCTTGTGCCTGCTATACGCATTTTTTCTCTGCATACCGGCTGGCTCCATTCCAGGTCAAGTACGATATATGTCACCTGTGTGCCTCACCTCCTGTATAAACACTCATAGCCCCGCAAAAGCAATGCGGGGCATTATGGTTATATCGCTACTTCGATTTTTTCGTCGAAATCGTGATATTTATAGTCTTTCAGCGTAAAGCTGTTTTTAGTGAATTTATAGAAATCGGTTATATCCTCTACAACCATTTCGGGTGCGGGATAAGGCTCTTTTTCTATAATGCGTTTTACTGCGTCGATATGTCTGTCGTAGATATGTGCGTCCGCTATGACGTGTACAAGCTCGCCTGCCTTAAGTCCCGACGCTTTTGCGAACATTATCAGAAGTGCGGCATACTGGCACACGTTCCAGTTGTTCGCAGTAAGCATATCCTGTGAACGCTGATTGAGAATAGCGTTCAGCGTATCTCCCGTCACGTTGAAGGTCATACTGTAGGCGCACGGCGCAAGTCCCATCTCGTGCAGATCCTTATGATTGTACATATTGGTCATTATACGGCGGCTCGCAGGGTTGTGCGAAAGATCGTACAGCACTCTGTCCACCTGGTCGAACTCACCCTCGGGATAGATGCTCTTCTGTCCGAGCTGCCAGCCGTAAGCCTTGCCTATCGTGCCGTTTTCATCAGCCCACGAATCCCATATATGAGTGGAAAGATCCGCAACTCTATTGCTTTTTTTCTGATATATCCACAATATTTCCTCTATTGCGGAACGGTAGTAGATACGGCGGAGCGTCATTACAGGAAATTCCTCCTGCAGATTATAACGGTTTACCACGCAGAACTTTTTTACTGTATGTGCGGGTGTGCCGTCTTCCCAACGGGGTCTGACCTCGCTGTTTGTATCCCATGAGCCGTGCTCGATTATGTCACGGCAGTTTTCTATAAAATATTTATCGGCTAAACTCATTATAATCCCTTAAATTAATTATTTAAATCAGCTTTAGAACCGCTGAAAATCAAAAATTATTTATATTTTCGATAACAGCTTTGTTGTCGAGAAATCTATCTGGTCAATCGTGCGGCTCTCGAACATATTGAGGCTGTCGATACCGCTCATATTGTAGATAGAAACACCTGCGCTTGAAGCGTATGTCTTTACGTTTTTAAGCAGCGTCTGCGCTTCTTCGGGATAATCGTACTTCTTCTCGTCATTTACAAGAGCCTCGTCATAGCTTGTTATCTGAGCGTCGTAAATACCGTCAAAGCCGTAGATGTATATTTCCGAGAAGCCCTCATACAAAGCAAGCTGTAAAGCAATATACAGATCATCGACACGTCTTAAAGCCTCGCTGTGCTGTGTAGAGCCGAACGAGGGCAGCTGAGGGATAAAGCCGTTGCCCATTATATTGAAGTAGGTAGGCTTCTTTTCAAACTTATCCTCAAATACGGTCACATTGCTTGCAACAAAGCAGTCCATAGCTTCGATATACTTGCCGTTTCCGAGATAATGCTCGGCATTTGACAGTATGTACTGTGTGGGACGGAGAGGTGTCTTGCTGAAGAACTTGCATATACCGTTGTAGCTTATGCACTTTTCATTGAACAGCAGGTTCAGCTCATCGAGCTTTACACCTTCCTTATAGCCGATAATAAAGCAACGCTGACCGTGGAACTTATCCTTGCATTCGGCAAGCTGCGGCTCGGTGCGGCGGACATCCTTTTCGAGCTTGTTCTGTGTTGATTTGTCGGAGATGTTGAACTGTGAACGTTTCATCTTCATATATGTGCCGAGAAAGCTAACAGGCTGATTTACAAGGCAGTAGTCACGCTCTGTAAAGCCGTACTGCTGTAAACGCTTTTCGATAGACTGTGCGCTTCCGACACGTCCTGTCATACCCTTGAGATATACCTCAAGCTCATCGTATGACGATGAAACAAGAACGTAATATGCCTTTGACATACCCTTAAGTTCGGTGATACTTCTGATAGAATTATCGCCCTTTACAAGCGTGCGCTCATCGTTTGTAGCCTCAAACGCAAGCTCGGGAACACGGACGCCTTTTTTTCTGAGCTGACCGAGAACCTTTTTCAGTATCTCGCCGTTAACGCCCCGTCCGTCACCAAGTATTACCAGCTTACGCTGACCGATAATCTCGATATTCTTGATTATCTGCTTTTTGTAGTTTCCCGCCTTGAAAAACTTTGTCAGCTTTGCATTGGTAAGAGAATCGTACGTCATCATAATTGTTCACTTCTCCTTTTCAAATATATATTTCTCTGAATTTCCGCCCGTTAAACCGCTCAGCGATTAATCCTCGCTGAGTATGAATGGAAAGTCTGATCTTCAATTTTATAAACCTCAAACTCTCCCGATTGCTGTGCTTTAAGTTAAACCCGAAAACACAATTCACAACTCAGCGATTAATCTTCGCTGAGTATGAACATATCATAAATAACCTTGATAGCCTTCTCGAAGTCAGCCTCGTGGATACCTACTATGATATTAAGCTCACTTGAACCCTGGTCGATCATCTTTATATTGATGTCTGCGTGTGATAAAGCCGCAAATATTCTTGTAGCAGTACCCTTCTTGGACTTCATGCCACGTCCTACTATAGCGATAAGTGCAAGATCGTTCTCTATCTCAATATGGTTGGGGTCTGTTACCTCGCATATCTTTTCAACAATGTCGGGGGTCTTGTCAACGTCCTTGCCGTCAACAATAATGCTCATCGTATCAATGCCTGTGGGGATATGCTCAAAGCACATACCGTTAGCCTCAAGCACTGTAAGTATTCTGCGTAAGAAGCCTATCTCGCTGTTCATCTCATCCTTTTCGATTGAGATAACGCTGAAGTGCTTTTTACCTGCAATACCCGTGATTATGTGCTGAGGAGGCTCGTTGTCCTCTGCAACTATCATTGTACCCTTTGCCGAGGGGTCGTTGGTGTTGCGGATATTTATCGGAATCTTTGCGCTTCTTACAGGGAAGATTGCGGCCTCGTGAAGTACCGATGCACCCATATAAGACAGCTCACGCAGTTCTTTATATGTGATAGACTCGATGACCTTAGGCTCGTCAACTATTCTGGGGTCAGCGATAAGGAAGCCGTTTACGTCTGTCCAGTTCTCATAAAGCTCAGCGTTGATAGCCTTTGCAACGATAGAGCCGGTAACATCAGAACCGCCTCTTGAGAATGTGCGTACCGTGCCGTCGGGATTAGCTCCGTAGAATCCGGGGATAACAGCGTGTGAAAGACCGTGCAGCACAGACGCAAGGCAGGTATCTGTGAGCGTATCGTCAAACTTTCCGTCGGGACGGAAGAATACTACCTTTGCGGCATCTACGAATTCATATCCCAGATAATTTGCAAGAATGATACCGTTGAGGTATTCGCCACGGCTTGCGGCATAATCCTTACCGGCTTTCTTGCGGAAATTGTCTATAATTACCTCATACTCGTCATCAAGTGAAAGAGTAAGTCCTAAATCGCTTATAATTCCGTTGAAACGCTCTGCGATAGGCGCAAACTGATTGTATGCGTTCTTGCCCTCGTTTGCAACTGCGTCATAGCACGCATAGAGCATATCCGTTACTTTTATATCGTCCTTGAAACGCTTGCCGGGCGCACTGGGAACTACATATCTGCGTTCCTTGTCGCTTCTGATTATATCAGCTACCTTGCGGAACTGATTTGCATCGGCGAGTGAGCTGCCGCCGAACTTGACTACCTTACTCATTTTTTAATTTCCTTTCTTGTATACCGTTTACGTCCCTTTTTATGTTGATTTTTACGGATTTTATAGTATGGGACTATATTCTATAATATTTTACCACAGTAAAAAGGAAAAATCAATATGTGAAGGTGAATTTTAAAGGGTTTGAGGTAAAAAAAGGCACATTCTGCAAAATGAGCGGAATGTGCCGTAGTTTGTAGAAAAAGTCTTTTGCTTGAAGTGCCTTCTGTTATATCATTCAGCTTTGGCTACAAAGGCAAGCTACCGATAGTTCTTTTTGTCGGACAGCACTTCTCGGGTTCGCTATTCAAATCAATGCACCTGTCAATATGAAAGAGGGAGACAACCAAAGGGATCAGGTACAAGTCTGAGCCTTGCTCACGAAAGGCTCGTGCACTCCGCTAAAGCTCCGCTGGACTTGACAGCCCCTCTCCCTGTCCCTTAGGTTTTCTCCCTCTTGCTCCCTCTTTCCTTACCCATACCCACACCCCGTCGGGGTGTTGGCAGAACTCGTAAAACCACCTGAACATTGTATATCCTGTCAATTCAGGGACGCTTAACGCTACACGTCCGCATATTAGTACATATATCTTAGGTTAGTGGCGTTTTTTTGAAGGGTCAATGTCAGTGCAGTTGTACAGATATACTCACGAAAATATTAATGCCTTGTCGATACAGGAAGTGTTTTAAGCGGTGTTGGCGATATATTTAACTGTGTGACTTTAATAATAATCAGTTTATCGTGACAGACTTAAGGCACCGCTTATGCGGTGCCTTAAGTTATATATGCCTGTTTTACACGGCATCTTTTTCTTCTTCCTTTTCTTCCATTGTTATAATTATAAACGCCACAGTCATAAACACGGCGCATATCATCACAGCCCACTGATTTATTGCTGTCACGCACAGATCGCCTGCGATAGCGCCGATGGCGAACATTGCGTTTATGCTGAAAAGAAGCAAGCCTTTTCTCAAATCGTCCCTGTTTTTATGAGCGACATATTCGCATATAGATGAAGCCGCTGTTCTCATATTGCCTATACACATTGTGGTGGCGCAGGCGTAGCTCTGCGGATATGCGCCTCTTATGCTTATCTTTCTGAATGCCTCTACCTGTGCGCCGCAGGCAAGAGAAATAATGCAGTTGCAAAGGATATTAAGCTCATACGGTATAAATGCCGCCGCAAAGAGTGCCGCCGCCTCGAACAGAATAACTATCTGCCGTCTGTGGAGTGCTCTGCCCTTGAAGATATGATGCACCGTCTGTGCAAGCACAACGCCTGCTATAAATGCCATTACAGGAGCAAAATATCTGAGTGCGACAACAAAATTGCCTTTTGCCAGATTCACCGCCATAAGAAGAATATTTCCCGTCTGGGCATTAGCGAATACCTCTCCCCTGCACATATAGGAGTATGCGTCCATAAATCCTCCGGACATTGCGAGAATGTATACAAGCACCATAGAATTTTCGCAGACTCTGATTTTCTTTTTCATAACATCACCGATAGTAATTGTAGCACATTGCCGCATATCTTTCTATTGTTAAAAACAACAAAAATTATCATAGGTGTTACGGATGAAATGTAAAAAGTTAACGGGCTGCCTGAAGCAGCCCGTTAAACGATTGTCAATTGAGTTTATTTCCGCAATTCCGGCAGAATGACGCACCCGGAGTTACCGGAGTGCCACAATTGCCACAGAATGCCGGCGAAGCCTGCTGTACGGGAGCCGCTTGTGCCACAGCCGCCTGAACAGGAACTTCTGTGTTCGCATCTTCCTGCGGTATATCCTGCGGAGCTTCCTGTGAAACAGGCTGATACTGTGCATTGTCCTGCGGTACTTCCTGTGAAACAGACTGATATTGTGCGTTGTCCTGCGGTATATCCTGTGAAACAGGCTGATATTGTGCGTTGTCCTGCGGTACTTCCTGTGAAACAGGCTGATACTGTGCATTGTCCTGCGATATATCCTGCTGAACAGGCTGATACTGTGCATTATCCTGCGGTATATCCTGTGAAACAGGCTGATACTGCGTGTTGTCCTGCGGTATATCCTGTGAAACAGACTGATACTGTGCATTGTCCTGCGGTATATCCTGTGAAACAGGCTGATACTGTGCATTGTCCTGCGGTATATCCTGTGAAACAGGCTGATACTGTGCGTTGTCCTGCGGTATATCCTGTGAAACAGGCTGATACTGCGCGTTGTCCTGCGGTATATCCTGTAAAACAGGCTGATACTGTGCATTGTCCTGCGGTACTTCCTGTGAAACAGGCTGATACTGTGTATTATCCTGCTGAACAGGCTGATACTGTGCGTTGTCCTGCGGCACTTCCTGCAAAACGGGCTGCTGATACTGCTGAGGGTAGCCCTGCGGAACATTCTGCTGATACTGCTGAGGATAACCCTGCGGAACATTCTGCTGATACTGCTGGGGATAACCCTGCGGAATATTCTGTCCGTACTGCTGAGGGTAGCCCTGCGGAATATTCGGCTGACCGTAAGGCTGATAAGGGTTATACTGAGGTGCTCCCGCAGGTGCGGCTGCGCCTCTTATAAGACCGTTTGCGGCGTTGAATTTTCCTCTTGCTATACAGCTTACGATAAATGCCGCCAGTCCGAGCAAGCCTGCCGTAACAAAATACAAGGCATAAAACAATATGGGCGTGCCAATACCTACCTCTGAGCCGAAAACCGACAAGGGCGACATACCGAATCTCGTAGGAGCTATCAAAAATCCAAGCACTACATTCAAAAATTCGTCAGCCGAATCAAAGAAACCGTCCGACGCCATATTAAACAACAATGTAATGATAAGGAATGCCAAAATGAGTAATATGCCGATGATAAAATCAATGACAGAAATCACCTGTGCGGCTGTTTTTGCTCCTCTTGCCTTTCCTTTTATGTAAAACGGTGCAAGAATAAAGCAAGCTATTGACGATAAAGCCACCACAATGGCAACTATGAATAAAACTGTCGGAAATGTCATATATTCCGAAAACATTTCTTCAATGTAGCCTGTCAGCTCTTGCACGTTCTGTGATCCTAACTCCATAATTTTCCTCCTTAATGACGGATAACTGTATTTTCCGTAAATTATTTCATCACATTAAATGTGATTTACAACACCATTTTAACACAGTTGATAACTCAAGTCAACACAAAATATATTGCCTTTTGGAGCTTAATGTGATATACTGTTTTTATATAAGCCGTCACACAGACTGTCGGCTTACAGATAAATGTACTTAATGAATAACAAACAGAATATGATTATTACTATTACAGAGCAGTATGGCTGCTCATCCGATTAAAGAAAGGCGGAACAAGATCATGTGTGGAATAGTAGGATATGTAGGCGCAAAAGAATGCACCGCAATACTTGTAAACTCACTTACAAAGCTGGAATACAGGGGTTATGACTCGGCAGGTATAGCCGTGTTTGAGGGCGACAGAATAAAAACCGTCAAGGCAAAGGGCAAGCTCAAGGAAGGGCTTATCAAAAAGCTCGAAAACGAGCCTCATTTCACAGCTACGGCAGGTATAGGTCATACACGCTGGGCAACGCACGGCGAGCCGAGCGACATTAACTCTCACCCGATAGGAAACGGCAGAGTATCAATCGTTCATAACGGTATAATCGAAAACTACCGCAAGCTGAAGGAATTTCTCATATCGAAGGGATACGGCTTTGAGAGCCAGACCGACACGGAGGCTGTGGCAAAGCTGCTCGACTACAACTATGACGGCGACCCTATAGATACAATAATCAGAACGATTGCCGATATAGAGGGCGCATATTCGCTCGGCATAATGTTCAGGGAGCATAAAAACCGCATATTTGCGGCAAGAAAAGAAAGTCCTCTGATAGTCGGCAAGGGAAATGGCGAAATGTTTATTGCGTCCGATGTTACCGCTATAATCGAATACACAAGAGAATACTATCTGCTTGAGCCGGGAGAGGTTGCAGATATAACAGCCGACGGCGTTACGTTCTATGATATGCACAAGAATGTCATAGAAAAGGAATTACAGGTTGCTACCTGGGATGTTTCGGCGGCTGAAAAGGGCGGATATGCTCATTTTATGCTCAAGGAGATATGCGAACAGCCCGACGCACTCAAAAAGACGATAAATCCCCGTATCAAGAACGGCTTACCCGACTTTTCAGAATGCGGTCTTACCGATGAAAAGCTGAGGAGCTATCACCATATCTATATAGTAGGCTGCGGCTCTGCAATGCACGCAGGCATGGTAGGAAAATACGTTATAGAAAAGCTGGCACGCACTCCCGTTGTTGTGGATATTGCTTCGGAATTCCGCTACCGTGATCCTCTGCTTGCACCGGACGATCTTGTAGTTATTATCTCGCAGTCGGGCGAAACCGCAGATACGCTTGCCGCTCTGAAGCTGGCAAATTCAATAGGCGCAGACACGCTTGCGATAGTAAACGTGGTTGGCTCATCAATAGCAAGAGAAGCAAAGATGGTAATGTATACCCTTGCGGGACCTGAAATATCGGTATGCTCCACAAAGGCATATATGGTACAGGCGGCGTTTATGTATCTGCTTGCTTTCCGTGTTGCGTATGCAAGAAATGCAATTGACGAAGAACAGTGCAGACAGCTTATATCGGAGCTTTCACAGATCCCCTCAAAGGTACAGAAATGCGTTGACGATCAGACACAGTACCAGAAGGTAGCGTCCAAGCTGATAAGCGCAGACAGTCTGCTGTATATAGGCAGAGGTCTTGACTATGCGCTCAGTATGGAGGGCAGTCTTAAGCTGAAGGAAATTTCCTATATCCACTCGGAAAGCTATGCCGCAGGCGAGCTGAAGCACGGCACTATCTCCCTTATCGAAGACGGTATGCCGGTCATCGCAGTTGCCACACAGCACGATCTTTACGAAAAAACGATGAGCAATATAAAGGAAGTAAAGACAAGAGGCGCTACTGTTGTAATGGTATGCGGTGAGGATATGAAGTTTGACGGGAACGATGTTGATTATCCTGTTATGCTCCCTCTTGCAAGAGATCTTCTTATGCCGCTTGTCGCTGTAGTACCGTTACAGCTTATTGCATATTATACTGCGGCGCTCAAAAACTTTGATGTTGACCATCCGAGAAACCTTGCAAAATCGGTAACGGTCGAATAATCACGGAAAAGGAATGTTCAAATGTACGATATAACAGGCGCAGTTTCTCTGTGGGATCATCTGGCTGAAACCTCAAAGCCGATAATAATATACGGTATGGGTGACGGCGCACAGAAAATACTCGATGTATGCTCCTTGAAGAATGTAAAAATATCGGGATTCATGGCGAGCGACGACTTCGTGAGAGGTCACAGCTTTGCGGGCTTTGAGGTGAAAAAGCTGTCCGATATTGAACGGCAGTTCGGTGACTGTATCATACTCGTTGCTTTCGGCACTCATATTGACGAGGTGATACAGCGGATCATCGCCATTTCTGACAGGCACGAATTATACGCTCCCGATGTTCCGGTAATAGGCGGAGGATTATTCACAAAAGAATATGCCGAGGAGCACAGAGCCGAGCTTGAAAGAGTTTACTCGATGCTTGCGGACGAGAAATCAAAACAGGTTTTCGACGGCTGGCTTGAATATCGTATAACTGGAAGAATACACCCGCTTTTACGCAATCAGACGGATAAAGCGGAAGGATATGAAATTCTTGACCTCGGCGGCAACGAAACCTATGCGGATCTCGGCGCTTACAACGGCGACACGATAACCGAGTTTCTGGAAGTGACGGGCGGACAGTTCAACAAAATCTTTGCGATGGAGCCTGACGGGAAGAATTACTCAAAGATGAAACGCATACACTACAAGCTGAGTCCCTATGACTTCAGAACGGTAAATGCGGGTGCGTGGAGCTGTGATACGGTCTGCGAGTTCATATCAAAGGGCGGAAGGAATTCATCGCTTATCCCCTACGAAAAGGGAAAGCCTGTCAATCCGTCACGGATAAAGGAAATAGAAATGCGAAGCCTTGACAGCTTTGTAAAGGACGAGCGTATAACCTATATAAAATATGATGTTGAGGGCAGTGAGAGCGAGGCTCTTGACGGCAGTAAGACGGTAATAAAGCGTGACAAGCCGAAGCTGCTCGTTTCACTCTATCATCGCACTGAGGATATGTTTGCTCTGCCCATAAAGGTAACGGAGCTGAATCCGTCATACAAGCTGTATTTAAGACAGCACCCGTATATTCCTGCGTGGGATATGAATCTTTACTGCATATAAAACTATGTCTGAAAGGGAAATGAATGAAAAAAATCGTACTTGTTATCCTGCTTGTGCTTGTTACCGCAGGAATAGGGCTTTTGCTGTATATGCTGCTTACACGCACAACTCCCGTGTACGCAGGCAGCAGCAGGGAAATTATAAGTGACGGCTCAAATTTTGCCGTTTCGGCAAGCTATTATTCGGGGCTTGACAAGGCAGAGGTCGACACTGCCCTGCTTGATGTGCAGGACGGCGTTGAGGGCGCATTGACGGCTTATGACGCAATTCTTGCAAAGGGAACGCCGGTGTTCCATCCCACCTTCAATATAGCCTTATCGGACTACGGAACGGGTTATTTTGCCGTGCAGGGATATGCGGAGGATATACCGCTCGATAATCAGAAGCAGGTAGGCTTCTACTGTGCCGACCTTACGCTTAATATATATACGGACGGAAACTCAAAGATAATATCCCTGCGGAACATAATGCCTACTGAGCTTACACGTCAGAATGTTACTCTTCCTGTAATATATGACGATGCGTTATCCGCAACCGCTCTTCTAAGCGACAGCACAGATTTTGATATGAGCCTTGCTTTTCTTGACGGCAAGACAAGCACTACGCTTACTTTTGAATGGACATATAATGTACGCTGCAGTGTTCCGCTGAATCTATCGGGGCTTGACGAGCAAACGGTGAGCGCCGACATTACATTCACTAACAACAACGGCGTTGTGACAGCCGCCTTTGCAGGTTAATGCAAAAATTAAAATTAAGAGTTGCACAGATTAAACATTTAATGGATATTTTATAGTTGCTAATCGCCATAATTATGTTACTGTGCAACGTTTTTTTGACGAAATTGCATAATTCTTTGCAAGAAAACGAAAAAACGCTTGCAAAACGGCTTCATTTGCATTATAATTAAAACATGGGTGCAGTGAAAAACTGCGTTAAAATTCTTTATTATAAGGAGTTTGCGATAATGGAAAAGAATGAACTGATAAAGCTGAATGAAGAAGCTAAAAAGCAGTATGACGAGCTTTGCAAGCAGGGTCTGAAGCTGGATATGTCAAGAGGCAAGCCCTCTCCCGCACAGCTCGATTTATCACTTGATATGCTGACGCATTGTCTTGACGGTGATTATATGTCGGAAACCGGTGTTGACTGCCGTAATTACGGTGTGCTTGACGGTATAGAAGAAGCAAAAAGACTTTGTATGCCTATGCTCGGTGTTGCTCACGATGAAATAATCATCGGCGGTAACTCAAGCCTTCAGCTTATGTACGATACAATGGCAAGAGCGATGCTGCTCGGCGTTCTCGGCGGCGACAAGCCCTGGGGAAAGAACGAAAAGGTAAAGTTCCTCTGCCCCGCTCCCGGTTATGACAGACATTTTGCTATCTGCCAGAGCCTCGGCATTGAGATGATTACAGTACCTTATACTCCCGACGGTCCCGATATGGACGTTGTAGAAAAGCTGGTAAGCGAAGATGAGCTTATCAAGGGTATCTGGTGCGTACCTATGTACAGCAACCCCGATGGCATCACCTGCTCAGACGAAACGGTAAAGCGTTTTGCTAACCTTTCGCCTAAAGCAAAGGATTTCAGAATATTCTGGGATAACGCCTACTGCGTTCATCACCTTACAGATACTCCCGACACTCTGCTGAACCTTCTTGAAGAAGCTAAAAAGACAGGCAAGCAGGATATGGTATTTATGTTTGCGTCCACATCGAAGATTTCGTTCCCCGGCAGCGGTCTTGCATTCATCGGTGCCAGTGCGGAAAACATCAAGTTTATCAAGAGCCAGATGACATTCCAGACTATCGGCTACGATAAGCTCAACCAGTTAAGACACGCTCGTTTCTTCAAGGATTTTGACGGCATAAAGGAGCATATGAAGAAGCACAGAGCTCTAATCGAGCCTAAGTTCAGGATTGTTCTTGATATGCTCGACAAGGAGATTGCTCCCACAGGCTTCGGCTCATGGCACAAGCCCAACGGCGGTTATTTTATCTCATTCAACGGTCTTGACGGCACAGCAAAGCGTACTGTTGAGCTTTGCAAGCAGGCGGGAGTTGTTCTGACAGGCGCAGGTGCAACTTATCCTTACGGCAAGGATCCTCACGACAACAATATCCGTATCGCTCCGACATATCCTACCGAGGCAGAGCTTGCAAAGGCTATGGAGGTATTCTGCGTTGCAGTAAAGATTGCGGCTACCGAATCGCTTTTAAAGTGATTTCTCTTTCATAATGTTGACGAAACATTAAAATCGTGTTATAATAATAGGGCTGATTTACGTCAGCCCTTTATATTTACGCCTGTAGCTCAGCTGGATAGAGCAATAGCCTCCGACGCTATGTGTCGTGCGTTCGAATCGCATCAGGCGTGCCAAATTCAAATCCTCGTAAATCCGCATTACAGACGGGTTTACGAGGATTTTTACTTACTTGGATTTTTATCATTGAAAACGTAAATTTACGCAAAAATACATATAAATTCAGAAAAACACTAGTCAAATGCTAGTCAAGTTAGGAAGCTAACTATATATTAAACATAAAAAATCCCCCGACAGAGCCTTTTTGCTCCGCCGGGGGATACCTATTTATTCAGCCTTTAAATCCTTAACGTACATCCATCCGGTAACATCAGTACCGATACCTATCAGCGCTTCCTTGCCGTCCTTTGACATCGTGATAACGTCAAAAATCGTCGTATAAACAAACGGATACGGTTCTGTACCATCAGAAAAAGTAGCACCGGCATTAACCTTAACCTTACCGCCAACCTTTACCGTCTTAACATCTGCTGACGGTGCCGGCTGATCGGCAGTTTTACGGCCTATATCACTAACATTAACCCAGCCTGTCACTGCGCTACAGCCTTTCGGCGTAGTAATGCGTATTCTGCCGTTTAAAACATCATCAGCGATGTGTATGTAATATGTGCCTGTCAGATGATTTGCGGGTTGTGAGGTCGTTGACGAGCCATACAGTGCGGTATTTGACAGTTGTACCCCCTCACCTGCTTTGTATGTCTTTGCAGTGGGTGTAGTAGGCTTGACGGGGTCTGACGGCTTTGCTGGGGTATCTGTGCCGCTGTGCGTCTTGTACCAGTAGTCAGTCTTCGCAGGATAATTTATAAAGCAAATATCCCCGTCAACGTCCTTGCCTGCGATGCTGTCAATGCCCCACTGCCACATTTTCTGCCCGTAGTCATATCTGCTCGGGTTGTCCGGGCTTTCGGTCCAGTGTGCAAGCCATATATCACGCTTTCCAACAATACGTT
>ENA-OZVM01000232-OZVM01000232.1-human-gut-metagenome-genome-assembly--contig:-NODE-232-length-24034-cov-5.775387_pt1 | contig 24034 bp, 23 predicted proteins | sample MGYA00243445_ERZ654045 | MGnify/ENA primary metagenome ERZ654045 (study PRJEB26926, sample SAMN06164891) | human gut metagenome | biome: ENVO:00009003; feature: ENVO:2100002; material: ENVO:00002003... | reverse complement strand
TCGGCAGCGTCAGATGTGTATAAGAGACAGCTGTAAACAAGTATCCTGAACCAGGATAACCCCCGGAGGGTACAATCCGGTAAATAAAAAAAGGAATGACCGATGAATGAATTACGCCTGTCCATAAGCCCCATCCGCCCCCTGCCGTACTACCATACGGCAAGCAGTGCCGAGGAGAAGCGGCTGCTGCCCGGACACCACCTGGGCGGGTTCCGCCACGACACGGTGGTGAACTTCATAAAGCGGCACAAGCGGGCGTACCCTTGCTTTGTAAGGACGGACATCGCCAGGTTCTACCCGAGCATCCGCCACCGGGACATCGTGGTGGGATGCCAGGTGGCATACCGCGACCTGCTGGGCCTGGAATATGTGCCGGGGAGTTTCAAGAAGAAGTACGTTGGCGGTCTCAACCGCTGGTGCATTGCCCTGCCCCTGGAGCGCGGCATTCCCCTGGGCAGCGCCCTGTCCGCCATCGTGGCGCCGGTGATGCTGCTGCCCTTGTGGCTGGAGATAAAACGGAGGTTCAAACTACCCCTGCTGGTCTTTGCCGACGACATACTTGTCTGCACGCGGGACGAAAGCCAAAGCGCGGATATATACACTTTCATGGCCGATTACCTGCACCGGCACTACAACCTGGAGACCAGTGCCCGGAAAACCGTCTCCGGACGGTTCGCATCGGACGCGGTGGAAATCTGCGGCTGGCGGTTCGCGGGCGGGTATTCGACCGTCTCGCAAGCGAAAGTGCAGGCGTTCATGGACCGGATAACGGCGATTACCCGCCGGCGCGGGAAAACGGACCGGGCTTCCTTCTTTAAGGTGCTGGACCGAAAGATAGACGGATTCGGGCACTACTATAAATACGGTGACGTGAAAGGGCAGTTCCGCCGACTGGACATGTTCATACGGCAAGAAGTACGGGCACGGTTCGAGCGCACGGGCGGGCCGAAACTCTACAGCCGGGACCGCCTTAATGCCGCCGGACTGCACAGCCTGGAGCTGATAGCGGAAAGGGTCCGTCAGGGAAAGGCTGCCACGGCAAGGAAAATATCCGTACAGCCATCGTTGGCCGGGATACAAAACGCCATGCGGCGGGAACGTACGGCTTCCGAACTGCAACCGATAGCGGAGACGCTGGAGAAACTCCGGCAGCAGTTCACGCAACTGCTTGCCGTGGAAAGGAAACAGCTGCGGCTGATGCAGGAGATACTGCAGGTTTGAGCCCGTTACGGAAAGAAAAGCAAAAGCGGCCCTGCCGCCGAGCGGTTTTGTTTGTTTTGTTTGCAGCTTTCCTCCCTGCCCCGGCGGGGGCCGGGGGGAAAGTTTCCCAAAGGGGGAGAACGGCATGAAACGGCAAAGAAAAGAAATATTTTGTTCATAATTAAAAAGGGGGAGCATTGTTCCGGGGGCGAATAATATAATCGGTCTAAATGCCACAAAGGCTGCATCCCGGAGAATGTCCTCCCCTTTTGAGAGAAAAACGACACGGAAATGAAAAGAGAAACGGATACACGGGACATGTCCCGGGAATGCACGGATGAGGGGACGCCCATCCTGCTGTTCTACAATGAATCACTGGGCAGATGGACTGCACACGGAAGCTCGGCGGTGCAACTGCTGCAACTGCTCCCCCGTTCCGACAGGGGGTACCGCGATACCGGGGACGGAGGCATCAGCCTGGACGAGCATGAACTGGAGGATTACGGGCTGGTCGGACAGATACGGCTGGTCTCGGACAACTGCCTGGTGCTGTCGGCTCTGCGCACGGCACACGCCGGTGAGAGACCGGTCCCGACAGCCTGACCGATGTGGCTTCCCTGCCACATGTACTTCCCGCACCGCTTCCGGTACGGGAAGTTTTTTTAAAAGGGGACGGAAGGCTCCCGACGAGATGGACAAACAGTAAAAAACAATGGAGAGAAAGAGAAACAGTATGAATACACATGCCCTCATACGCCTGGCCGCCGCAAAGGGCGGACTGACACAGCAGGAGATGCGCCGTGCGCTGGACGCTCTGGTGGAGGCAATAGCCGGGGAGCTGCTACTGGGAAACGACGTGCATATCGCCGGGCTGGGAATGCTGCGCGTAAGGGAGTACGCCCCGGTCATGAAATACCTGCCTGCCGCAGGGCAGGCGCCCGGAAAGGGCCGGGAGGCGGAACGCTGCCTGAGGATGGCAGGGGGACGACGGACGGTGAGGCTCTACCCCGTCGGCGCGCTGCTGCGTGCCCTGTCGGTTGAAGACCGCCCCGCGGCATCCCTCGTAAACGATAAAAGCACAGGAAACAATGAAAGAGGGCAATGAAAACGGCACACAGCGGGTGGGCGGACCCTGCCGCAAAGGGGTATAACAACCCAAAAACAACTTCCCCCGCCCGCTTTTGTATTTCTTAACTTTCACAAAGTTTCATGCCTTTTTAATATAAAATGATTATGGCTAACCCGCATGCGGACCGTGCATGGAGTTGGTTTTGATTATAGAATAAACACTGATCAGGAATATACAGTCATTAAAATGAAAATACTACTTCAACACCGGATACTCTTAGGTTACACTGTATTGATAGCAGTCATCGGAAGTATGGCCGCCATCATGTTCCACGAGCGAGACAGGGTCGGCAAGATTGAAGGGGAAATGCTCAGGGTCCGTGAGGCGAACCGGAGCATAAACGCGGCCCACCGGCATATTACAGTCCTTGCCACTTCGGGAGAATCTGCCATTACATGGGACGGGGAAGATTATAAAAGGTATCGGCTGCGGCGGCAAAAAGCCGATAGCCTTTTATTGTCCCTACAGGAAAACTATAAGGAATTTGTCCCGTCCGAACCTGTCGGCGCGCTCCGCCTTTTATTGGGGAATAAAGAAAAACACCTGTTCAATACCATGCAGGCGTTCCAACGGCAGGACAGCCTGCTGCAGGAGCAAGAGCCTGCCATTCTCGGACAGGCGAAGGGTTTCCGCTCTGTCACCCGCAGGAAGAAAGGCATTGCAGGGCTTTTTGGAGCCAAGGAAACCATACGGGTTCCAATTCCTGCCGACCCGCTCCATTCCCTGAACGAACAGCTGGTCTCGCGCCGGCAGCAGATAAATAATTATACGGACAGCCTGCGTATCCAGAACAGGGAGTTGAACCGTAAACTGTATGCATTGCTCCAATATCTGGATGAACAGTCTCAGGAGGCATTCCGGAGCAAGGAGTCATATGTGAAGGAATCGTATGAACGTTCGGCGGTGATTGTGACCGGGTTGATCGCGAGCGCCCTCGTCCTTCTGGTGATATCCAATTTGATTATCCAACGGGATATCCGGGGAAAGGAGAAAATCCGCAAACGGCTGGAAAAGACAATAAGGCAGAATATCTCATTGCTGGAAATGCGTAAGAATATCATCCTGACCATATCGCATGATATCCGCGCCCCGTTGAACGTCATTGGCGGCAGTGCCGAACTGGCCATGGATACACGTGACAGGAAGCATAGGAACAGCCATCTGAACAACATAAGGACAGTATGCAGGCACATTACCCACTTGCTTAACAACCTGTTGGATGTATATCGCCTGAACGAGGCCAAGGAAACGCGAAACGATGTCCCTTTCAGCCTGGATGACTTGCTGGAGCGCACCGTTTCCGGTTTCTCCCGTATAATAAACGACAAAGGCATCCTGTTCAACCATCAATTCGACAATACCGGCGTGAGACTTCTCGGTGATGTGGACCGCATCGCACAGGTCATAGACAACCTGCTGACCAACGCCGTCAAGTTTACGGAGTCCGGCACAATCTGTTTCAATGCCCGTTATGATGACGGACGCTTATCCTTAGAGGTGAAAGATACCGGTATAGGCATGAGCAAAGCCATGTTGTCCCGTATCTTCCAGCCGTTCGAGCGTCTTGCTTCCGCGAACAATGCCGACGGCTTCGGATTGGGCCTGCCGATAACACGGGGCCTCGTTGACCTGCTCGGCGGAACGATAACCGTTTCAAGCAAAACCGGCAGGGGCAGCACTTTCCGCGTGAACCTGCCCCTGCCTACAACGGACAAGCCGGCAGAGGATGAAAACGCCACCTCCCCACAGCCCGGCAATCTTCCCCAAGACATTCTGGTCATTGACGATGACCCGATGCTTTTGAACATAGTGAAAGAGATGCTGGAACGTAACGGGGTCAACTGTACAACCTGCGCCACCGCCAAGGAAATCGTAAAGGCGATGCGCGGCCAGGGCTATGACCTGCTGTTGTCAGACATACAAATGCCGGGAACCAACGGGTTCGATTTGCTGGCCCTGCTGCGCAACTCGAATATAGGCAACTCCCGCACAATACCCGTCATTGCCATGACAGCGCACGGAGACAGGGACAAGGAGGCGTTCCTGAATGCGGGGTTTACCGATTGTATCCATAAGCCATTCTCATCCTCGGAACTGCTCGGCCTTATTTCCGCCATACAAAAGCGGCAGGCGGATGGACAGCGGGGAATTGATTTCAGCTCCATGCTGTCGGAAGTCAGCGACGGCGTAACGCTGCTCCGCTCTTTCGTCGCCCAATGCGAAAAAGACCGGGGTGAACTTGAAAGCGCAATGGAAAACAATGACCGGATGAAAATGCGTGAAGCGGCGCACCGCATGCAGCCATCGTGGGATTTGCTGCATGCAGGCGACATGCTGATGGCATACCGCACCTTATTGAAGGATGGCGCACAAGAGGACGGCGTCATTAGGGAACATACCCGACAGATTATAAACTATGCCTCCACGCTTATCGCGGAAGCGGAGGAGGAAATAAAAATACTGACGAATGAAGCGGAAGATACTGATAGTTGAAGACAACATGAGCCTGTCGCAAATGCAGAAGGACTGGTTCTCCCAAGCCGGCTATGACGCAATGACAGCCATGAGCGAGCCGATAGCCCGCACATTGATACGCAAGACACGATTCGACCTGATATTGTCGGACGTGCGTTTGCCGGAAGGGGACGGGATCTCCCTTTTGAGATGGCTGCGTAAAGAGAGAAAGGATATCCCGTTCATTATTACCACCGGATATGTATCCGTACCGGATGTGGTATATACCGTTAAGCTGGGAGCCATGGATTACCTGCCCAAGCCTGTGCACAGGGAACACCTGCTGGAACTGGCGGAGGAAGTGTTCAGGCCCATAGCCACAGTACGGAAGAAAGAGAAGGCATTGTTCCGCCGCACAAGCCCCGCAGTACTGCAAGTGGAGAAATTCGCCAGGCTGGTCGCCCCGTCCGACATGTCCGTGATGATACTCGGCGCCAACGGGACCGGAAAGGAATCGGTGGCGCAGGCCATCCACGGCAACAGCGGACGTCGGAACGCCCCTTTCATCGCGGTCAACTGCGGGGCATTGCCGCGTGAACTGGCTGCCTCCTTGTTTTTCGGTCATGAGAAAGGGGCGTTCACCGGTGCCGACACCGCCAGGGACGGTTATTTCGACATGGCCAAAGGCGGGACATTGTTCCTGGATGAGATAGGCACCATGTCCTATGAGCTCCAATCCCTGTTGCTTCGGGTATTGCAAGAAAATACCTATGCCCCGATAGGGAGCGGCAGGGAACGGACCGCGGATGTGAGGGTGATTGCCGCCACAAATGAGGATTTGCAACAGGCCATCAAGGAAGGGCGGTTCAGGGAAGACCTGTACCACCGTTTGAATGAGTTTGAAATCAGGCAGCCTTCATTGGCGGAATGTCCGGAAGACATCCTGCCTTTGGCGGAGTTCTTCCGTGAGCGTTTCTCAAAGGAGTTGAAACGGGAAACACAAGGATTTGCAGATGATGCCAAGCGCGGGATGCTCGCTTATCCATGGCCGGGTAACGTGCGTGAGTTGCAAAACAGAATCAAGCGTGCCGTGCTTCTCGCGGAAACACCGGTGCTCTATATGCATGGGCTGAATATCGAAGCTAATCCGGATAAAGACATCCCGACAGCGTTTCCGGTTCTGCCTCTGAAAGATGAAGCCTTGGAGAAAGAGAGCATTATAAGGGCTCTCAAAGCCTGTAACGGACATAAGGAACAAGCCGCTGCACTGCTGAATATCAACCCGGCAACATTGTATAGGAAAATAAAGAAATACGGACTGAAATGAATTTGGCAATTACAATTTGTGGAAATGTCACTGAATATGTGTACATTTGCAATTAAATAACGAAAAATGCGGCGTACTGTCTATAAGGCAGTTGCCGATTATATAACATAAGACCGCAAGACGTCTCAAGCGAAAATCTGGAAAATTTGAACAACGGGAACTATTGCGTGATGCTTATGCTATGCTTACGCATAGCGTGCATTCACGTACTCCCCGTTAAGGCTATTCCAGAGCCGTCGCTTGAAGTAGTGTGTTTGCACGCTTCTTTTTTGACGGCTTTCGGTCAAAATAACAAGACCGGAATTTATGTCAAGAATTCAAGTTGTAACGGTAATAACATTGAACGGTTTCCTTCCGGAAACTGCCGATACACTTATGTCTTGGATAAGAACCGACAAACAAGGGTTTCCTTATTGGCAGGAACGCTGTTCCTCCTTTATATTGCCCCATTCTATTCTGGACCTGCTTTGTGAGAAAGACCGCAGGGACGATTCCTTCACCTACCTTGCCGAAATCCACGACCTTGAATCATTGGAACTGCTCCGGGGGCTTTTTCTGTATAATCTTGTTGATGAGCTTATAGTTTACCTGTTACCATTTTCTACCGGACAAGGAACTTCCGTATTGAGTGTTTTCCCACTACAGCAATGGCAGTTGCATAAAACAGCCTCTTTTTCCAACGGTGTTTGTCGTCTAATCTATCGCAAACCTCGCAAAAAGTAACTCGCATTTTGCGAAAAACCTTGCATCTTGCAAGACTTTATTTAACTCCATTTTTATCCCAATATTTTTTATCCCGTTGTATTTCAGTGGAATATCTTTGTCATCCCATGAAATCCGGTGACATTGGTACACCGTTGGCCTATATCATAATATAACCTGTTGCGCGACAAGGTGTAATCAATCAATTATTTACACTAAAAAGCAGATTATAATATGATACAGATAGACCGTGAAACTTTCCAGATGATGCTTCATCAGATTATGGAGCGGTTCGACAGGATAGACCATACACTGGAACGGATGAACAAGCTGAAGGAGTGTCTGGAAGGCGACACGCTTTTGGACAACTACGACCTTTGCCAGCTGCTCGGCGTCACCAAACGCACGCTGGCGCGTTACCGTCAGAAAAAATACGTCACCTATTATATGATTGACGGAAGGACCTATTACAAAGCCTCCGAGGTGGAAGCTTTCCTCAATCAGAAGGGGAAAATGTTGCCCGCAAAAATGAAACAACGGATGGATGTTCAACTCAAAAATGACTGATATGGAAATAGTATGTATAGACAAACAGACGTTTGACGAACTTCGGGCACGTTTCTGTAAGTTGGAGGAAAAGATGGCAGGAGCATGCCGTCCAATGGGAGACTCCTGTTTGAAAAACTGGCTCGACAACCAGGAGGTATGCGGGATACTGCGTATATCGAAAAAGACACTTCAGGTGTACCGTGACAAGGGAATCCTGCCCTTCTCGCGCATCAAGCACAAGATTTTCTTCAAACCGGACGACGTGCAAAAATTGTTGGAATCGAATTATCACCCCTTAAAAAGAAAATCATGAGTTATTATTTTTTAGAGCGGAAAGACCCGCGTGTAGATGTCCTGTTTCAGGGACTTGAAAATATGGAACGGTTAATCGCAGCAATGGAGGACACTCCAAAATCCGTATTCCATGGCGAACGCTTCCTCACGGATGAGGAACTCTCCAAAATACTGAGGGTCAGCAGGCGGACATTGCAGGAATACCGCACTCTCGGCGTGATCCCTTATTACCTTGTACAAGGCAAGGCTCTCTACAAGGAGTCTGATATCCAAAAAATATTGGAAGATGCCTATAAACGGTGCAGGGAAGATATGAGGTGGGTATAATAAAATGTAATGAAACGGAGAAACAGCTTGTCTATGGAATATGCGTTTCTCCGTTTTCTTATTTTCATGTAGTGCATGCTATCTTTTTCCTGTTCTTTCCGACAGTGAAGTCTTCTTCACAAAGTTCGGCTGTTGCGTTGAACCCGTTTGCCTTCAAAACTTTCATATCCTCATCCACCTTCTTGTCCGTCACCTGCGCGTAAAGCTGTGTGGTGGAAATCGACATGTGCCCCATCATACGGCTGACCGTTTCTATCGGAACGCCGAGCGAGAGCGTGACATGGGTCCCGAAATTATGCCGGGCCTGATGGAAGGTCAAATCGAAACCGTACACATTCCCCAGTTCCCTTGTCAGCATGATAAAGTATCCCCGGCCATAAAGATTGAACACCTTGTCCCCCTGCCGTTGGTCACGGTATTTCTCAATAATCCGCAAAGGTATATCCAGCAGACGGACAGAGGAAGGCGTATCTGTCTTTTGCCGGCATATATGAATCCACCACGAACCGTCATCGGCTCGTGTGATATCACTTGTCGTCAACCTTTTCAGGTCCGCGTAAGCCAGCCCCGTGAAAGTGGAGAAAATGAACATGTCCCTCACGAATTGCAGTTGCGGTTTCTCCACGGGAGTTTCCATAAGTTTTTTGAGGTCTTCCAGCTTCATGTGGCGGCTCTTCCGTCTTGGTAACGCGGGGTGGAGGCGGCAGTACGGGTCACGGCGAAGCGTCCCTTGGCTGACAGCACGTCTGGTCATCTTTTTCAGTCTGTACAGATGCTCATGGACAGTTTTGGGTTTCATGCTGCAATCCTTGCAAAGGAAAAGTTCAAAGTCGTCGTAAAAGGACTTGTCAAGACTGCGCAAAGTGATATCTTCCACACCCTTTTTATCCTTTACAAAAGCGGTCAGATGCTTGTACGACCTCAAGTAAGAATCGAAAGTCTCTTGTATCCGGTCCACTCCGATGCGTTTCTTAAACTCCTCGTTATGCTCCCTGAACAGCGCCAACAGGGTAAGCGGCTTTTGACCGATACCCATTACGGCATTCTTTACCAACTCTGCCGTAATGAACCCCAGACTGTTTTTAATCCTGTCGTAATGTCCGGTAATTTCTTTTGTCAATCCGTCTATGGCACGATTGACGATAACGGCATTCTCACTGCGTCCTTTGGCGCATCCCTTTTCCGGATTCCAGATGGAAGGATTGACGGACACTTTCGTGCCTATCTGTTCCCATTCGGCATCAATGCTCACTTTGCATAACAACTGGCAAGTCCCGTCCTTGCGTATTTTGGTGCGGTTGATATAAAACAGTATAGCGAACGTGCTGCGATGCCTGATATTGCTTTCTGTATTTTCTGTTTTCTTTCTCATATCGTTGATTTTTAAGTTGTTCTTCAAATGACTATGGAGAAGCGTTCAGCGATTCTCTCGTCCAGTATCCGTGTGTCGGCATTTATCTTGTCATCAGTAACTTTGGCGTAAATCTGGGTCGTTTCAATCTGGCTGTGCCCCAGCATCTTGCTGACCGTCTCAAGAGGCACTCCATGCCCGAGCGTGATTTCCGTCGCGTAGGTATGCCTTCCGGCATGGAATACCAACGGACAGTCTATTTGGCAGAGCCGGGCGATATGTTTCAGGTTGTAATTCATCACGCTGTTGGAATACATCGGAAACAGCCTTCCGTCCGGTGCCGTATCCCTATATTTCTCTATAATGCGCAATGGTAAATCCAGCAGGGGAATCTCAAATTCAATCCCGGTCTTTTTGCGCGAGCTTCTGATCCACCAGGTACCGTCGTCTGCAAGTGACAGATGCTCTTTCGAGAGAAGTCGCATGTCACCGTATGGGATACCGGTGTAGCATGAAAAAAGAAACATATCCCGTATCAGGTAGAGTTTTGGCTTATGGAGGGGCGTGGTCATAATCCGTTGCAGCTCCTCGGATGTGAGATACCTCTTTTTCTGTTTCGGACGCACGGATTCATAGCCGGCAAACGGGTAAACGGTGATGATACCGTCTGCAATGGCTTCACCAATAATGATTTTCAGTTGCACGGTCAGGTTGATGATTGTCCCCGGTGCGAGATGGCAATCAGTCCGCAGATGCAAGTCATAATCGTCTATGAAAGAACGGTTCAATGCTGAAAACGGGATGTCCGACAAGTTGTACTTTTCCAGCAGGAACCTCTCCACATGGTTGTAAGCATTGCGATAGCTTCGCAAACTGCCTTCGGTCCGGTTTACGCCCACCCGCTTTGCAAAGTTTTCGATAAACGTACGGAAGTAACCCAGTAGTGTTGCCTGTTCTCCCGCCATGCCCAGCAGCAGGCTTTTGACATCCCCGGCTGTCACACCGTCCCGGACAGCCGATAGTTCCGCATAGACACCCAACGCCATTGCGCGTATCTCGTCCAGGCGGTTGTTGATTTCCTTCGCCTTCACGCTTTTGCCCGAAGCACGTCCCGAGTTCCACATTGACTGCGGCACACGGAGCTTCGCGCTGAAAGCCGCCTCGGAATACTTGCCTACATTCAACCTTGCCATTACGGGACACATCCCGTCGGCATTCGCCTCGCTCTTTTTGAGGTAGAACGACACCTTTACATTCACTTGATTCATAACCTGTTCATTCGTTTACAAAATTACCGGATATCGGGCAAATGAACAGCATGACGAATATGGCGGAATATGGAAAGAAGCCCCATACAGCACTTGCAGAACGTATATTTTTTCCCGTTGACGAAAAAAAATGTTACCTTTGCAAAGGCAAAATATGAGTGGAACAGCGTTCTTTACGATGATGACAGGGATAATAAACAAGGAGAGAAAAAGGTCTTTTCCGCACCTTTTGCAACTTCAAATCGGCAACGGATAAGTAGCAATTTATTCTCTTAACTCCTTCCGAGCAGGTCAAAACCCCTCAGTGGACGAATATAGAGCAAACCTGCTTATCTCCCTTTATTTCCAACAGTTTGCATTATTCCAGCGAAATCCATCCGTATGTGAGCGAGTTTATCTATTTTTGCGGCATGAAAGCCCTTTATATCCTATTCGGTACACTTTCTTTAATACTCGGCATCATCGGAGTTTTTCTTCCATTGCTGCCTACAACTCCATTTCTGTTACTTACAGCAGCTCTTTACGTCCGCAGTTCTCCCCGCCTCTACCATTGGCTGTTGCACCAAAAATATTTGGGAAACTATATCCGTAATTTCCGTGAGAATAAGGCTATTCCGTTAAGGGCTAAAATCATTTCCATATCACTTATATGGATAACAATTCTCAACTGCATCTTTTTCATAGCCCCCTATTGGTGGCTGAAAATATTATTGTTACTGATTGCAATAGGAACAAGTTACCATATCCTCTCTTTCAAAACACTGAAATAAAGTAAAGCCTTGCTTCTCAATTACGAATTACCCTGCTCCTCCAAGCGCCTCAAAGAATTCTCCCAATCCCTTACGGGCATCCGCAAGTTTATCCTCCCAATGCTTCACCGAATTCTGCCCGATGATATCGGTTACATACTTCACCGCGATGAACGGTGTATTTTTGGTACGGCACACCCATGCCTGGGCATAAGCTTCCATATCCACAACATCTCCTTTTACATCCGACAGTTCCGTCAGAAAAGTATCCCCCGTATTACATATTCCTTCGCCCTGCCAATGCAGGCAATAGCCTTTCCGAGCCAACAGTTCCGCCGAGTTTATCTCACATTCCATATCAAAATCAGTCAACTTCTGCATATCGCGGTCTACGAAATGACGGCATACGAAAATATCCCCCACCTGATGACGGACAGTACCTGCCGTACCCATATTGACAACTAAATCGGGCTGTGCGCGATTGATAGCTTCCGTAAGATAAAAAGCCGATTTCACCTTTCCTATTCCGGTGCGAAGATAGCCCACCTGCACTTCTTCTTCCCCTGTCAAACCGGGAAACTTCAATTCCGTAAATTCACCCTGAACGGCGTAAGTAACTAAAATTCTCATATTCTTTGATTCTTGTTTTATAATATACAAATTCAACACCTCCACGTGCTCCGTCTTACCCGGTTTATCCAACTGCACAGATATGGTACACAAAGGTATACAATTAGTTCAGTATATAAATTAAATTATCCCACAAATTATTTTATGAAGATTTCAATACACACACAGAAAACCAATCTAAAGTTATTAAGGCAGTAATCTCCGATATTGCTACGGATTAATATCGGCCATACTATCACTTAAATAGTCCAAAGTTCCCTTTATCCCACATGACATAACCTCTTTTTTCCCTTATTTCAGTACATACGGAACATTTTTCTTTGAAAAGCTTTTGTAATCTCCAAGTTAATTGTATTTTTGTGTACAATTTTGGTGTAGTAATGACAGACGAAGAAAAGAAGCTATTAAGTACTTTTGAAGCCAGACTGCGGCATTTAATCTATCTGCATGATGAATTAAAACGCGAAAATGCTGAACTTAAGCAACTTCTCGAAGCTAAAGAGGAAGAATGCGAGAAAGTACGTGCCGATTACAAAGAGCTGGAAACGAACTACACAAACCTAAAAACAGCTACGACAATCAGCCTTAACGGCAGTGACGTAAAAGAGACGAAACTGCGATTGTCCAAATTAGTGCGTGAAGTCGATAAATGCATCGCTTTGTTGAATGAATAAAGAGAAGAGGATGTATGAACGATAAGATAAAGATAAACCTGCAGATGGCAGGAGCCTCCTACCCTCTCACAATCAACCGTGAGGACGAGGAAATGGTAAGAGAAGCCGCCAAGCAGGTAGATATCAGGCTCAATGCGTATCGGGAGCATTATCAGAATGTGTCTCTAGAGAGAATTATAGCCATGGTGGCCTATCAGTTCGCTTTAGAAAACCTTCAGTTGAAGGACCGTAATGATACTGAACCCTATACCGCTAAAATAAAGGAACTGACAGAGGTATTGGAGACCTATTTCAAGGAACAATAAGCTGCAATCCCTCCGTCGGGTCGGTAAAAGAGAGAAATTCGCGCACTGTACAAAAGTTTGCCCTTCATCAAAGCAAGCTTTTATGCAGTGCTTTTTTATTTATATACTAAAAACAAATTAATAAAATGACAGTAGTTACAATAGTATTATCCATTGCCTGCTTCATTGTCGGAGGGTTTGCCTCGTACTTGTTCTTCAAGCACGGGCTGAAAAACAAATACGACGGTATCCTGAGAGATGCGGAAGCGGAAGCGGAAGTGATTAAGAAGAATAAGTTGCTGGAAGTAAAGGAAAAATTCCTGAACAAGAAGGCAGACTTGGAAAAAGAAGTGGCCCAACGTAACCAAAAGATACAGCAGGCAGAAAACAAGCTGAAACAACGCGAATTGGTACTGAACCAGCGCCAGGAAGAAATCCAGCGCAAGAAGATGGAAGCAGAAGCCGTGAAAGAAAATCTGGAAGCCCAGCTGTCCATCGTAGACAAGAAGAAAGAAGAACTGGAGCACATGCAGCGCCAGGAAATAGAAAAACTGGAAGCTATCTCCGGACTTTCTGCCGAAGAAGCCAAAGAGCGCATGGTAGAATCCCTAAAGGAAGAAGCCAAAACGCAGGCCCAGTCCTACATTAACGACATCATGGACGACGCCAAACTGACAGCAAGCAAAGAGGCCAAGCGCATCGTGATACAGAGCATCCAGCGCGTGGCTACGGAAACAGCCATTGAAAACTCAGTAACCGTATTCCACATCGAATCAGATGAAATAAAGGGACGTATCATCGGTCGCGAAGGCCGCAACATCCGCGCCCTGGAAGCTGCCACCGGTGTGGAAATTGTGGTAGACGATACTCCGGAAGCTATCGTATTGTCAGCTTTCGACCCGGTTCGCCGTGAGATTGCACGTCTGGCATTGCACCAGTTGGTAACAGACGGACGTATCCACCCGGCACGCATCGAAGAGGTAGTTGCCAAAGTACGCAAGCAGGTAGAAGAGGAAATCATCGAAACCGGTAAACGCACTACTATCGACCTGGGCATCCACGGTCTGCATCCGGAACTTATCCGCATTATCGGTAAGATGAAATACCGTTCTTCATACGGCCAGAACCTTTTGCAGCATGCACGCGAGACAGCCAATCTTTGCGCTGTGATGGCATCAGAGCTGGGACTCAACCCGAAGAAAGCAAAACGTGCCGGACTGCTGCATGATATAGGCAAGGTGCCCGATGAGGAACCGGAATTGCCGCATGCACTCTATGGTATGAAGCTGGCGGAAAAGTTCAAGGAAAAGCCGGACATCTGCAACGCCATCGGTGCCCACCACGACGAAGTGGAAATGACCAGCCTGCTGGCCCCCATCGTACAAGTATGCGATGCCATTTCAGGAGCACGCCCGGGAGCACGCCGCGAAATTGTAGAAGCATACATCAAGCGCCTGAACGACCTTGAGCAACTGGCCATGTCCTATCCGGGAGTGACAAAGACATATGCCATCCAGGCAGGCCGTGAGTTGCGTGTCATTGTCGGTGCAGACAAGATTGACGACAAGCAGACGGAGAACCTTTCCGGTGAAATCGCCAAGAAGATTCAGGACGAAATGACTTATCCGGGTCAGGTGAAGATTACCGTTATCCGTGAGACACGTGCAGTGAGCTACGCAAAGTAACATCAGAAAAGAAAATAAATGCAGAAAAGGGTGAATTCGTATTCACCCTTTTCTTATTTTTGCACCACAACCATGACTTTACAAAATGAAAGATTATCAGTTTGAAGTTTGCGCCAACTCCGTAGAGAGTTGTATTGCCGCACAAGCCGGCGGAGCAGACCGGGTGGAACTGTGCGCAGGCATCCCCGAGGGGGGGACAACCCCCTCATACGGTGATATCCTCATCGCACGGGAAGCATTGCAACAGACCAAATTGCATATCATTGTCCGTCCCCGCGGAGGAGATTTTCTTTATTCCTCCACCGAACAGCGCATCATGCTGAAAGACATAGAGAATGCCCGCCGTCTAGGCGCTGACGGAGTCGTGTTCGGTTGCTTGACGGCAGAGGGAGATGTAGACATTCCATTGATGGAGCAGCTTATGGAAGCCTCACAAGGGATGTCCGTCACCTTCCACCGTGCTTTCGATGTATGCAGAAATCCACGAAAAGCGATAGAAGATATTATCGAATTAGGATGCAACCGCATCCTAACTTCCGGACAGCAACCTACAGCAGAGCGAGGCATTCCCCTTCTGAAAGAACTCCAACAACAAGCATCAGACCGAATCATCCTATTGGCAGGCTGTGGGGTGAATGAAACCAACATAGCCCACATTGCCCGAGAAACCGGTATCCGCGAGTTTCATTTCTCCGCCAGGGAAAATATCGAAAGCTCCATGCTCTATCATAATTCCGCCGTCTCTATGGGAGGAACGGTACATATTGATGAATATACACATACCATCACTACTGCGGAGCGGGTAAAGCGTACAATCGGAGCATTAAAAGCCTCTCCCCTAGCCCCTCCCCCGTAGGGAGGGGCGGGGAAGAGGCCTATAAAAAAAGGATGTACTTTTCAGCACATCCTTTTTTATATCATAGGATAAATATTATTTCTTCACCGGAGAAGAGTATCTTGCATTCAGACCATCCAGAATCTCACGGGTGATGTTGTAGACACTGTCTGCATAGAGCAGGTTGTCAAAACCCGTATTGCTGATAATCATGCTGTAACCTTTTGTCTTATTGTACTCCTTCAGGAAAGCATTGATAGAGTCACGCAGTTGCAGGCTGTTCTTTTCATTCTCACTCATCAGTTCAGACTGCAGCTTGTTGCTCAGGTTCTGCAAATCCTGCTCCAACTTTGCAATGCGGTTGTATTCCTGCTGTGCTCTCTCCTGAGAAAGATAAGCGTTGTTCTGATACTTTGTCTGGAATTCCTGCTTCTGCTTCTCCAGTTCGCTGGCTTTCTGGTTCAATGTCAGACGGACATTCTCGCCCTTCTTCACCATAGCCTCATTCAAGTCTATGCAATAGTTGTATTTTGCCAAAAGCGTATCTATTTCAACATAAGCAATTTTCATTTCCGATAATCCGCCGGCTTGTGCAGGAGCGTTTGTTGTCTGTTTATCAGTATTGCCGGCACATTGAGCAAATAAAACGATCAGTGCGAGAGCTGCCAGACCGTTCATGAGGTAGTTTAATCTCTTCATAATTGATAAATATTGTTTTTTAAAATTAGTTCATACTATCGTTTAAGGCTTTTTCCAATTCATCAATGGAAAAACGGGACTTGCGTTGCGCTTCCCTATCCTGCGACTGCACGCAACCGATACCTCTATCGCGCATTGCCTTATTGCCACTGACATGCCCGTTAGGGAATCTCCCGCCTTTCACAAAAAAGACCTTCACACCCAATAAAACAATGCAAATAGCAACTATTAACAGAGTTATCAATATTGTATCAAGCATTTCCATTAATTTTGTTACATGAAAATAGTGTTTTTACTATTTTTGTGGGTGCAAATATAGGGCTTTGGTTGGACTAACTCGCCTTTTTTACTCTAAAAAAAGAGAAAGGGGAATAAAATAGTCAATCAATTTAACCATATTTAGCAATAAGTGGTTAATTTAATGGAGAATTGATATTTGACAATTGATAATGAAGGCTGCATAAACACATGTAAGGCAGCCGCTAATTCAGATAATTATGGAAAAAAAAGACTTGAAACCGGCTGGTGTATTTCACTATTTTGAGGAAATCTGCCAAGTGCCGCGCCCTTCGAAGAAGGAAGAGAAAATCATTGCTTACTTAAAAGCATTCGGAGAAAAACATAAGTTGGAAACAAAGGTGGACGAAGCCGGAAACGTTCTGATAAAGAAACCCGCTACTCCGGGTATGGAAAACCGCAAGACTGTCGTACTTCAATCGCACATCGACATGGTATGTGAAAAGAACAACGACGTGAAGCACGACTTCCTGACCGACCCTATCGAAACCGAAATTGACGGTGAATGGCTGAAAGCCAAAGGTACAACCTTGGGAGCCGACAACGGCATCGGTGTAGCCACCGAACTGGCTATCCTTGCCGACGACAGCATTGAGCACGGCCCTATCGAATGCCTGTTCACCGTGGACGAGGAGACCGGACTGACCGGTGCTTTTGCATTGAAAGAAGGCTTCATGAACGGAGACATTCTGCTGAACCTCGATTCCGAGGATGAAGGCGAGCTCTTCATCGGCTGTGCAGGAGGTATAGATTCCGTTGCCGAATTCACCTACCGGGAAGTGGACGTACCGGCAGGATATTTCTGCTGCAAAGTGCAGGTAAAGGGGCTGAAAGGCGGACACTCCGGCGGCGACATACACCTGGGGCGCGGCAATGCCAACAAGCTGCTGAACCGCTTCCTGAGCCAGACATCCCAGAAGTACGACATGTACCTTTGCGAAATAGACGGCGGTAACCTGCGCAACGCCATTGCCCGCGAAGCACACGCGGTAATTGCCATACCCGATGCCGACAAGCATGCTCTGCGCACAGACTTGAATGTCTTTGCCGCCGAAGTGGAGGCAGAATATGCCGTCGTTGACCCGGACCTCCAATTCGTGCTCGAATCGGAAGCAGCCCGTCCCAAAGCCATTGACAAAGATACCGCCAAGCGATTGTTGCAAACCATCTATGCCGCACCCCACGGTGTGTATGCCATGAGCCAAGACATTCCGGGGCTGGTGGAAACCTCCACCAATCTGGCCTCCGTAAAGATGAAGCCCGGCCATATCATCCGTATCGAGACCAGCCAGCGCAGCTCTACCGCCTCCTCCAAACAAGACATTGCCAATATGGTGCGTACTGTATTCGAAATGGGTGGAGCAGCCGTATCTTTCGGCGACGGATATCCGGGCTGGAAGCCCAACCCGCATTCAGAAATCCTGGAAGTGGCTGTTGAGTCCTACAAACGTTTGTTCGGTGTAGATGCCAAGGTAAAAGCTATCCATGCAGGTTTGGAATGCGGACTGTTCCTTGACAAATACCCGGCACTGGACATGATTTCCTTCGGACCTACCCTGCAGGGTGTGCACTCTCCCGACGAACGGATGCTGATTCCTACCGTACAGAAGTTCTGGGACCATCTGCTGGATATACTGAAGCACATTCCGGTGAAATAAATATCCCGCGTTCCTTAAAGGGGAACGGGAATCGTTTGTATGAACGTTATCCATAAGATAGGAGTTATACTCTTCCTTCTCTGCCCGTACATCAGTCTGTACGGGCAAGAAGGAAAAGATACCCTCACGTTTCGGATAGTAAGCTACAATGTAGAAAACCTATTCGACTTCCGACATGACACACTAAAGAATGACTACGAGTTCCTGCCGGATGCCACCCGGCATTGGAATTACTCTAAATACAGAAAGAAACTGGATAATATAGCCCGCGTCATCATCGCCACCGGAGGATGGACGCCGCCCGCCCTTGTTGCCTTGTGTGAGGTGGAGAATGACAGTGTGATGCGCGACCTTACCCGCTACTCTGCCTTGCGCGAAGCAGACTACCGGTATGTGATGACACAATCTCCCGACGAACGCGGCATCGACGTAGCGCTGCTTTATCAACGTAATCTTTTCAAACTGCTTTCCTATCAGAGCCTCCCCGTAGACAAGCCCCGGAAGAATAGCCGTCCCACACGGGACATTCTTCACGTCAGCGGATTGTTGCTGAACCGGGATACGCTTGATGTACTGGTAGCTCACTTCCCATCCCGTTCGGGAGGGGCAAGAGAGTCTGAACCTTACCGGCTACTGGCTGCCCGAAAGGTGAAGCATGCCATAGACAGCCTATACACGATACGCCGACATCCGCAAATTGTCCTTTTAGGGGATTTCAACGATTATCCGGAGAATAAATCGGTAAAGGAGGTGTTGGAGGCAGCAGCACCGTCAACATTGCAAGACTCTCTACGTCCACAAAAACTTTACCATCTACTGGCAAGAAAAACCAAGACACGCAAGCACTTCGGCAGCTACAAGTATCAAGGAGAATGGGGACTGCTGGACCACATCATCGTATCGGGTACGCTGCTGCAAGAACACGCACCGCTATATACAGAGGAAGCGAAGGCAGACGTATTCTGCCTGCCCTTCCTACTGACAAGAGACAAGAAATACGGAGGGCAGCAACCCTTCCGCACCTACTACGGGATGAAGTATCAAGGAGGATACAGCGACCACTTGCCTGTATATGCGGAGTTCCGGTTGATATATTAGTCGGAATACTGATACAGTTTCAAGTCAAACTTCTGTACCATCACCAGCAAGTGGTCGAAGATGTCGGACTGAATGCGCTCGTACTCTTTCCATACCTTGTTGCGAGAGAAGAAATATACCTGGATGGGTACCCCATACGTCGTGGGTTCCTTCTGGCTGATAATCAAGTCCATCTCCTGGTTCACCACCGGCAGGCTGCACAAATAGCGTTCGATGTAGATACGATAGAGCTGCGCATTGGTTGGCACCTCTCCTTCTGCAGGCTGATAGTCGGCCATCAAGGGGACTTCCTTGCGGATATTATCCAGCATTTCCGGAGTGCAGAACTTCAAGGTAGTCATATCCAGAAAGATATTCTTGTTTACCCGTCGCCCGCCACTTTCCTGCATGCCGCGCCAGTTCTGGAAGGAGTTGTTCACCAGGGTATACGGTGGTACGGTCGAGATGGTTTCGTCCCAGTTGCGTATCTTGACCGTGTTCAGCGTAATCTCCTCTACAACTCCATTGGCAACGCCACCCGGCAGCGCTATCCAGTCCCCTATCCGCAACATGTCGTTAGCAGAGAGCTGCACGCCGGCTACAAACCCCAGAATGCTGTCCTTAAATACCAGCATCAGTACAGCCGCAGATGCGCCCAGACCGGCAAACAAGGTCATAGGAGACTTGCCTATCAGCACTGAAACCACTATGATGCCTCCGATAAAAAACAGTAGCACTTGCAATACCTGCACGAAGCCTTTCAGCGGACGGTTCTTCTGCTTGTCCTTCATGTTATAAACATCGAGCATCACCAGCAACAAGCCGTTGATAGTAAGCAGCACCGCCACAATGATATAGACAGCACACACCTTTTGTGAGAACTCAAGCATATCCTTTCCACGCACAAAGGCCATGGGCAGCAGGTAGTAGATGAGGATTCCCGGCAGAATATGTATCAAATGGTGTATCACCCTGCGTTTCATCAGCAACGTATTCCACTGATGGGGAGAGCGCCGGGTATAATGCTTCATACCGCCAACGAAGATTGCCTGGCACAAATAGTCCAGCCCTATCGAAAGCCCCACCATCAGCAGTGCAATAATCGTCTCGTCAAACATATCGGCAAACTTCGGGTCTATCCCCCAACCTATCAAGACTTTATTCATCCATCCTCCTAAACTCATCATAAGCTCTCTTTTTTTTGAAGTGTCTTGTTTGTATAACAATCCAAAGATAAAGATGTTTTCAGAGAACGGCAAGCATATACCCTTTTTTCATCAACGACTCAATCCTCACGCTCGGGTCGTTTTTTAGCGACCGCCGCAGATAGGACATCTGTACATTCAAGGCAAGGGAGTTGGCATACGAGGCAGTGCCCCACACAGCATCCAGCAACGTATCGCGACTGACAGTCTTATTCACATTCAGCGCAAGCAAGCGAAGGATATCGGCTTGACGGGAAGTAATCAGCACCTTACTATTTCCCGTACGAATCTCGTTCGTACTGTAATTGAATACGGAATGGCCGAAAGCATACATCTCATCCTCCGCCACGCCGGACAACTGCGAAGTGAAACGCTCGCGGATACGCGCTGTCAGCTCTTCCGGATAGAAAGGTTTGGCAAGATAATCGTTCGCCTTCAGTTGGAATCCTTGCAGGCGGTCGGCCTTATCGCTACGGTCGGAAAGGAAAAAGATCAGGACGTGTTTATCCATCTCGCGGATGCGTTCAGCCACTTCAAAGCCATTGTAACCGGGCATATTGATATCGAGCAATACCAAATCAGGCTTTATGAGCGGAAATTGTTCCAGAGCAATTTTCCCGTTTCCGGCATAAGTCACTTCATAGCCTTCCTTCTCAAGAAAGCGCTTCAGCAGCATTGAATATTTCAAATCATCATCGGCAAAAAGTATTTTCAAGGCTTTCATATCATTGGTTATTTTAGAGTAGGGATTATGCGGGTTAGCACGGACTTATTGAGGAATATTAATTTCAATCATTGTTCCCTTGCCTGCCTGACTATTTAAAGAAATGCTTCCATGATGCGCCTCTACCAGCAACTTTACATAGCTCAACCCCAGACCAATGCCGGGCAACGAACGGTCGGGAAGATTACTGCCCCGATAGAACTTATCGAATACACGGTTCTGTTCGGAAACCGGAATGCCGATGCCATCATCAGACACCCGTATCGTCAATTGGTGATCCTGCAAAAGGCAATCTACAACAATATGCACAGACTTGCCCGAATACTTTACGGCGTTCTCTATCAAATTACTGATAATATTAGAAACATGCACCGGGTCTGCCGTTACCAGAGTCTCCGAACTGAAATGGGTTTCAATAGCAACATCCTTACCCTCAGGAACATGGTAAAGCCGGACAAGCTTTTCCAAACTCGTCTTTATATCAAATGTACGGACGGAAAGCTGCGTGTGTTCATCATCGGCACGCGTCATATCACGTAGTTTTGAAAGATAGGCCGACAAGTTATCCAGCTCGGACATGGAATCGTGAATCACTTCATCCATCGCTTTCTCATCTGTTCGCATAGACTTGTCATTGAGAAAGGCGATACACATTTTCAGAGCCTGGACGGGACGTTTCAGTTCATGTATCATAGTGTTTACAAAGCTTTTTCGCAGTTCGTCTATCCGCCGTTGCTTCAAGATGGTTTTTATCTGAAACAGCAGACAAAGCCCCAGCAGAAATATCAGACATGTACTGCCCACTAACTGCCAACCCATACGCACAAGTACCACATGAGGTGAAACCTTCACGGAAACAAGCACAAACTGGCGTTTCAGGGGATTATAAGGATACATTACTTCTATATATGGATTGAACAATGTACCTTGCCGTTTCAGTTCCGCATTCCACTGGTAAATGGAATCTTCGGAAACCACCAGATGCGTAGTAAACGTTTGTTCGTCCAAACGTATGGCAAGCAAGGAATCAAATTGCTGCAACGCAAAAGGCACATCCAACTCCAAACGATAAAGATTAATAATAGAGTTCAAATTAGGAGCATCTTTATCGGACATATTGATTTTGAATGAATCCTTCGCAATGAGCCGCTCTTCCGGCAAAAGGCTGTCTAACGCCAATGCCCATTTCCTACGCTTTGCCTCTCTCTCTTTATCATCTGTACTGGCAGAGTCCTGCTGCTCTATTTTGAGAGTTTCTATATTCTTTTGGCCCAAGCTCTCCAAGTCCCGCCCTTTCAGAACACCCAAAATTAATTCGTCGATAGTGGTCCGCTTTTCCAAATCAATGGATTTGCTCAAGTGATAGAAGAACATATTGGTATTGCTAAGCACCTTTTTGGGTTGGGGAGTACGGATAGAGTCATACTGTTGGGTGGTCTGCAAGATGCAATCATAAATACCATTGATTTGTTCATCATTCATATACTGATACTGATTACGCAACCAGTAGACCTGTCCGCAGGTAATAAGCAGTATCGATGCGATGGAGAATATCCAAACGATCTTAATCCGTTGTTCCATAATTGTTCTTTTTTAGTCTCACTTAGAAAGACTTTCATTTAGTACCGACAAAGGTAGAAGTTAGCTTGCAAATATAGGTACGTGCGAGGCAGATATTATGCATTGAGTAATATTTCAGTAATAACTTTCAGCCTCTTCTGAAGCAAAATCCGCATAGTTTTGCAGTACAATAATCGCTGGAAGCAATATGTAAAACCTCTAAAAATGTAAAAACTATGAGTGCAAGAATTATTTTCCTCAATCTGTGTCTCGCTATATTGTTCGCATCACAAGCGAAGGCACAAATCATCGTTTCTGATGGAACGAAAATACAGAATGATACCATCGGTGAAGCACAAATCCTTGTGCAATATGAAACGCGCTGTATCAGTAATACGGAAAAGCCGGAAAATGTTACGGAAGAAACCATGATGCTGGAAGTCGATAAAAATCTCTCTAAGTTCTACAGTTACACCAAGTATGTTTGCGACTCTGTACTGGCAGTAGACTTCGCCAATAAAGCCTCGCAGGAAACGATTAATGAACATCTGAAACAATACGGAACAAGCAAACTGAGCGAACGAACCTTCAGAGGTTATCCTGCCGGAAAAGTAACGACCCTCGATGAAGTGGCAGGCATGACGCGCCTGCGTTGCGAAGAAACGGATGAACGTCCGCAGTGGAAGATACTGGCAGAAAACGATAGTGTCCTCTCCTACCTTTGCAGCAAAGCCGAATGTCAATTAAAAGGCCGTACATGGACGGCATGGTTTACTGCAGAAATACCCATAAGCGAAGGTCCATGGAAGCTTTGCGGACTGCCCGGACTGATACTGAAAGCCGAAGACAGTGAAGGGCATTATTCATTCACTGCCACAGGTGTAGAGCAATGCCACACATATCGGCCGATACTTTTCGACGGAAAGAAGCACGAACCGATGAACCGCAAAGCATACAACAAAGTGCACGAACGTTATTATGCCGATCCGGTAGGATTTATCACCGGAAGCATGCCGAACGTCACCGTTAAGGTTAGTGATGAACACGGCAATGCAACCAAGAACCCGAAAAACGTTCCTTATAATCCACTGGAACGATAATATTTCTCCACACCCGTAAGCATTCGTGAAATCTATCGCATACTGAATACATTTCAGTCGTATACTGAACCCTATTCAGTCGTATAGTGAATGCCATTCAGTCGTATACTTAAACATCCTCTTTTTACGCATTGATAATCAACAAATTACGAAATCACCATAATCGTATAAAAATTTCAACAAACTTCAATTGCCAAACAATCAATTATTGCAGTGTATGAACTGTCTCTTATACACATCTCCGAGCCCACGAGAC
>ENA-OZVM01000216-OZVM01000216.1-human-gut-metagenome-genome-assembly--contig:-NODE-216-length-24833-cov-4.865203_pt1 | contig 24833 bp, 20 predicted proteins | sample MGYA00243445_ERZ654045 | MGnify/ENA primary metagenome ERZ654045 (study PRJEB26926, sample SAMN06164891) | human gut metagenome | biome: ENVO:00009003; feature: ENVO:2100002; material: ENVO:00002003... | reverse complement strand
CGTCGGCAGCGTCAGATGTGTATAAGAGACAGGTGGTCAAGGGTGTGATTTTTTGACTGGACCAAATGATAGTGATGACAGATACACAAAAGAAGATGATAATAACAATTTAGTTACGGGTTCGGGAGCTAATGGTAATTTTGTAGTTAAGTATGTTAGGTGGGATGAAGTTGATATGGAAAAAGATGAAAATGGTAAGGATTTTCCTACTTTATTGAGTGGTAGTAATACATTGGATTATTATTATTATAGTACTAGTCGTAGTAAATGGAATAGCACCAGAGTAAATACTCATAAAAATCCCCGCATGTATCATGTACGAATTACAGCTTCTTCAAATGACTATACGTTAGGAGTACCTCCTTTAGATAACAACGGATATACACAAGGAGGAGAAGATGTAGGAAATATGGTATCTCCTTCTTTTATGATAGCTTCGCAGTTAGGTGCTTTCCAAGGATTTCCTAGTTATGAAGAAGCGAAAGTTCATTGTAGTCGATACGAAGAAACTACTTTTTTGGATTATCAAGAAGGAATTGTAGTGAAGTATAACAATTGGCGTGTTCCTACACCGGCGGAACTGACTATTATTGGAAAAACTCAGACCAGCAGTCGAAATGACTATAGTGCTATCGACGAAGTGCTTGCTTTGAGTAAATATTGGTGCTCACTGGGCCAAGTTTGGAATACAAGAAGTCAAACGGTAGGTGGCAATTCTGATAATACCGCTGTCCGTTGCGTGCGTGATGCCAACGAACCCGGTACAATTATTCACATAAAAGACAAGACACCGGGTTGGCCGGCTACAAGACCGAGTGTTACCCCTAACTAAATTCAGTACACGTTTATGAAAAAGATATTATTTATACTGACAACTTTTTTGTTCTTGTTTACCGCTTGCGTGCAGGACGAATTTATGAACGAGTTACCAAAGTATGACAAGAACGGTAACGTGATATTACGTTTCTCCGGTACGGCTCCTGCCATGGAAACGATAAAGACCCGTTCGGTAGATGAGGATGGCTGGGGATTACAAAGTACTTATCTTTATAATTTTGACAGTAGTCACGGTTATTTGGGACGCACTTTGGTGACAGTACGCGAAGGAGAACAGACGGGTGGTGAGAGTGCCGTTTATAATGGAAACTTTGAAGCTTCCGTACCACCTTCTACCCGATATATACACTTAATTTCCAACCTGAATGAGAAGTCGCTGGAAGGTGTTCATTTGGGTATGAATGAAGTACAGCTTATTGCTTCCCTGAAAACATCTTCAAGCATGATGGGGTACTGGGGAAGAATGCAGCTGCCGACAAAAGAGCTATCTGACGGTAAATATGAAATCGATACGGATGAAGTGAAAAACTCTATTATCACGTTAGTGCGTAACCAAGCCTGTGTGCAGCTGGGTTCTCAAACATCAGGGGAGAATTTTATAGTCGATGCCTTTGAACTGTTCAATATTTATGCAGATGGTATGGTAGCACCCTATCATACGGTGGGAGACGATGCTTATGCAGGTTTTGATTATCCGACAAGAAACCCGAACCAAACAGATAACCTTCCTTACGTAACTATGCCCAACGAGCCGCTGCATGCTTCCGAAGATATTTCCATGTTCGAGAATATGAACAACGAACCGAAATATATCTTTGAGCATCCCAATGGCGATGATTATCCTATTTACGTAATTCTAAAAGGCCATTTCACCAAGGACACATCCGGTGCAGAGGCTGATAAAGATTATTACTTCAAAGCCTCTTTAGTGACAGGTGATGACAAAGAGCCAGTTGAAATCTGGCGTAATTACCGGTATAACCTTAATATAAGTGGTAATTTTACACCCGCTAACGGCACTACCGACATCAATGAAGCCAAAAGCCTACGTTCGGTAAACAATGTGTGGATTTCATTGGATAATAGCCATCCCAAAGTATCTGACGGAAAGAACACATTGGATGTGAAGAAAGTATTGCATGTCATTCAGGATGCCACTGCTGCAAGCCATCCTTTTGAGATACCTTATGAATATACGGGAGGATATGATAATGTTACTGTTTCCTGGCTGGTAAATGAGAATATCTTCAACTCGACAATTGATACCAATACAGATGGAATAATCAAAGTTACGCCTTTACATAATCCTACGGATACCCCTGAACGTGCCACTTTGCTGGTAAAAGCCGGAGCATTGCGTCGGGAAATCTCGTTGATATTGGTAAAGAATTTTGCGTTTGGCGGCGTGTGGTGTTCTACAAATGTCGGTTCCGGTATAAAGGGGCAGTTGGTGACATTATTGTTCAACATTCCGCAGAACTTCCCGTCTGAGTTGTTTCCGTTGGAATGCCGCATCTCTACTAACGGAATCGATACAAAAGAAGCTACAAAATTGCCTATCATAGCGCTCTCCGATTACATTGATAAAGAGGGTAACATAAATGAGAAGAGTATTGCTGACGGTGGTTGGGGTGGTCGTTTTCCGCTTGAGGACGACTTAGGGACTGACGAAAAAGATCTTGCCGGGAGTTGGGGGTATAAATATGTTTATACTGCCAATGAGGTGGGAGTGCAACGTGTTTATTTTCTTACCAGTATCGGTTATGCTTCAGGAGTACATCCGGAGTCCGGGCATATATATGTAGAAGCGACAAATTTTGAGACTACCCATAAACAATATACATTCAGTAGCCAAAATAATTGGGAGTTGAAAATGGTGAATACTTCAGTTTATAATCCGGCCGGAGTAACAGATGGAATACACGATGTACAGTATAAGCTGGTGGCGCCCGTAAAAGGTAGTCAGGTCTCGGTAGATTTCCAATTCTTAAGAGGAGGCAGACCAGTGGCGATCAGTGCTGATAATATGACAGACGTCATGATTTTCACGAATGAAATGGAACCGCAGAATCCTGCTGCACTTTATTGGAAATGGTATGATGCCGGTGGGAATCTAATAGAAGATGGTGGTAGTCATACCCCTATGACATCACCCAGCAACGGTGGATATTATTATGTATTCGATCCTGCTCAGGGACGGAATTTATTTAATCCGGATACAGGTGTTTTTAGTGTTCCTTTTAAAACCAAACAGCCTTTATGCGCTGATGTTATCCGTATTGCTGTACCGAATGATGATTCCTATCGTTCTGCCAGCTTTGAGCTTTCCTACTTTGATCCTTTCTATTTTGTAAGTGATAAGGATGTGGATGCGGGAAATACAACTCGTTCCATAGAGGCGGAGTATCATACGGATATAGTGGTTGATTTGGATGTGAACTCCGTAGAGCGTCCGGTAGACGGGCGGGTATCGAGTCTGACAAGTGGAGCAATGATAGAAGTGTCTCCAGGACAAGCAGTGGATTGTTATATTTATACGAATAATTTTGTTGTAGAAAGTGCACAACTTGTTTCAACCGGTTGTTATAAATATGCGGCACAAAATTATTACACCGGTAACGGTTATGATAATCTACCCGTTAACAGCTTAAGGCTCACTCCTAAGGATGGCAAAGTTGTGACGGCCGAAACAATTGTAGTGAAGAGCGAAGCAGATAAAGTTGCTTTTGTTCCCCTTGAAATAAGGGTGACCAATAAGCCCATGACAGGCACTATCTGTTATGAAAACGCGGATAACCCTATACCTCAAGGAGCTAACGTTGATATCATTACCCAACGCAACGGTACTCGTATCGGTGCATTTGTTATCGGTCAAGGTGGAGCGTATACATTGCGTCTTAAAGGAGAGTTTGATTTCGGTTGGGCGGAAGCCTTGCATGTGATGTATAAAGCCGATGACGGTGCTATTTATCAACTGTCTACGACTTTGGATGAAATAAAAAGAAATGATAAAATCACTTTGACTAAGTAACCATATACAATGGCCGTCTGTGACAGATAGCCTTGTTGTTTGTTTTGTTTGTAGCATCCCATTCTTGTGCCTGGCGAGGTGAAGAATGGGATACTTTTTATCACTATATTCCGGCAATCGTACGAGACTACTCTCATTGGCCTACGAAGTTACTTTCGCCGGCTATTGAGACTACTTTGTGTACAAAACCATCGGTTTAGCGTAAAGTATCGTTTTAGGTCTAACTCTTTTCACATATCCTTTCCTTTATCATCCTGAACGTAGTGAAGGATCTCAGAACATCGGAGGTTGGAACTTTATTAAAACAAAAAAGGTTCGCCGCGATGACGAACCTTCTTGCTCTTCCTCTTGGACTTGAACCAAGGACCCTCTGATTAACAGTCAGATGCTCTAACCGACTGAGCTAAGGAAGAATGTTGTTTTTTCTCAAATGCGCTGCAAAAGTAATAGGATATTTTGAAATATGCAATATCTTTGCAAAAAAAATATCAGGAATGGACAAAATAATTGGATTGGGAAACGCATTGGTCGATGTGTTAGCAACCCTTGACAGTGATGAAATCTTAGCGGAAATGGAGTTGCCTAAGGGTAGTATGACTCTGATTGATGAAGATAAATTGCTGAAAATCAATAAATACTTTAGCCGGGTGAAGACTCATTTGGCGACCGGTGGCTCTGCGGGGAATGCCATTCGAGGTATGGCGCAGCTTGGAGCGGGTACCGGATTTATCGGAAAGGTAAATAATGATTCTTATGGTAACTTTTATCGGGAAAGTTTGTTAAAACGCGGAACGGAAGCTAATTTGTTACTTTCCGATACCCTGCCTTCGGGGGTAGCTTCTACTTTTATATCTCCCGACGGGGAGCGTACTTTCGGTACATATCTGGGGGCGGCGTCTACATTGAAAGCGGAAGATTTGTCGCTGGAGATGTTCAAAGGATATACTTACCTGTTTATAGAAGGCTATTTGGTACAGGAACACGATATGATTCTTCGTGCCATCGAACTGGCCAAAGAGGCCGGTCTGCAGGTTTGTCTGGATATGGCAAGCTATAATATTGTGGCGGGTGATCATGAATTTTTCTCTCTGTTGGTAAATAAATATGTGGATATTGTCTTTGCCAATGAAGAAGAGGCGAAAGCGTTTACCGGTAAAGAACCCGAGGAAGCGTTGGATGTTATCGCTAAAATGTGTAGTATTGCCATTGTAAAAGTGGGAGCACGCGGCTCGCTGATTCGTAAAGGAACGGAGGAAGTGCGTGTTGAGGCTGTACCGGTGGCAAAGGTGGTTGACACTACCGGTGCCGGAGATTTTTTTGCAGCTGGTTTTCTTTACGGACTGACCTGCGGATATTCTTTGGAGAAGTGCGGAAAGATAGGGTCTATTCTGTCGGGTGAGGTAATACAGGTGATTGGAACGGAACTGCCGGATTCAAAGTGGGAGAAGATAAAGGAAGATATAATAATGATAAATTAGGATATTATGAAATATTTAAAGATACGTTGGATAGCCGTCCTATTGTCGGTAGTAGGTACAAGCTTCTTTTTCGGATTTAAGAGTGGAGACAGCCGTAGTTTCCAGGTGGCAAAGAATCTGGATATATTCAATTCTATTGTGAAAGAGTTGGATATGTTCTATGTGGATACGATAGACCCGAACAAGACTATTCGCACCGGTATCGAGTCCATGTTGTATTCACTCGACCCTTATACGCAATATTTTCCGGAAGACGACCAGAGCGAACTGGAACAAATGTTGAAGAATACGTATGGCGGTATCGGCTCTATCATAACTTGGAATACCAAGCTGAAACGTTCCATGATAGCCGAGCCTTATGAAAATATGCCGGCGGCTACCGTGGGTTTGAAAGCCGGTGATATTCTTCTGGAAATAGATGGTAAAGACCTTGCGGGAAAGAATAATCAGGAAGTAAGTGAGATGCTTCGCGGGCAGGTAGGTACAAGTTTCAAATTGAAGGTACAACGCCCCGGAACGGAGCAGCCGTTGGAATTCGATATTGTTCGCCGTTCTATCCAGTTACCTTTTATTCCGTATTATGCAATGCTGGATAACAATATCGGTTATATCAATTTGAGCACTTTCTCCGGTAATCCTTCCAAAGAGTTCAAACAGGCATTTCTCGATTTGAAAAAACAGGGAATAACTTCTTTGGTTATCGACCTGCGTAATAACGGCGGCGGCTTGTTGGACGAAGCTGTGGAAATAGCCAACTTCTTTCTGCCGCGCGGCAAAACGCTGGTGACGACGAAAGGAAAGACCAAGCAGGCAAGCAATACGTACAAGACGTTGCGCGAGCCGCTGGATTTGGAAATCCCACTGGCTGTGCTGGTGAATAGCGCTACGGCGTCCGCGTCGGAAATTTTGGCAGGCGCATTGCAGGATTACGACCGTGCAGTGGTGGTGGGTAACCGTACGTTCGGAAAAGGGCTTGTGCAGACCACTCGTCCGCTGCCTTATGGAGGTACAATGAAGCTGACGACTTCCAAATACTATATTCCGAGCGGGCGTTGTGTGCAGGCTATCGACTATAAACACCGTAATGAGGACGGCAGTGTGGGGCGTATTCCGGATAGCCTGACTACCGTATTCCACACTGCTGCCGGACGTGAGGTGCGTGACGGTGGCGGGGTTACTCCCGATATTACCGTCAAGCAGGATAAATTGCCTAATATCTTGTTTTATTTGGTGAATGACAACTTGATATTTAATTATGCTACGGAATACTGTTTGAAGCATCCGACAATTCCGGCTCCTAAAGATTTTAAGATAACGGATGCCGACTATGCCGACTTCAAGGCGATGGTACAGAAAGCTGATTTCAAGTACGACCAGCAGACCGAGAAGATTTTGAAGAACTTGAAAGAAATGGCGGAGTTTGAGGGATACCTGACGGATGCGTCGGATGAATTCAAGGCTTTGGAGAAGAAACTGTCTCATAACTTGGACCGTGATCTTGATCATTTCTCAAAGGATATAAAGGAGATGATTGCGGTGGAAATTATCAAACGTTATTACTATCAGCGGGGAAGTATCATCCAACAGTTGAAAGATGATAAGGACTTGAAGGAGGCCGTCGGAATATTGACCGCTCCGGAAAAATATAAAGAAATGCTCAGTGTCCCGCCGGTTAAGCCGGATGAGAGCAAAAAGGGAAAATAAAAAATATCATCATAATCCTTATTTTAACCGAAATAGTTCGCTATTTCGGTTTTTTAGTTTCTATCTCGTTTTTGCCCCGTTGTGCGTATGTATGCAATCCTTTATTTTTGTAAAAATAAAACGAATAAGCGTTAAAGGGAGTTTCCTTTAGTGTTCCTGCGCTTTCCTAAGATTACTGGTATGCTGAACGAAGGAACCATAAGCAAAACACAGACAAGTTATGATGAAAAAACTATTTTGGTTGGTGCTGTCAACCGTGATTTTGACAGGACAAAGCGTTTTTGCTCAAGAAACTAATTCCGAAACCCAATCTTCTCAAAGAGAGGATTCTTTACTGCAAGTGGTAAACGAACTCTCCGGCAGAGTGAAGAAAACCGAAGATGCGGCACGTAATGAGAAAATATGGAAAAAAAGAGCCAAGTATTTTAATATCGGTTATATCACAAACCAGACTTTGACAGATAAAGTAGATGCCGAAGCGGAATGGAAAAGCGATTTCGGCGTTTCTCTGGCTTTTGGAAAAACGTATTACCTGCATAAGAAGCCGCTGCTGAATATGATAAAGTTCGGTATCGATGCAACTTGGTTTGATATTTCTTATGCCAAGTATTCCGAACCGGATGCGTATACAAATGATGGAGCCTACACACGCGCTTATGGCGATTATGGAGGTTATGACTATGACGATGAAGAAGATATTGACCTGGGTATTCATCAGATAGACGCGTCTATGCACGTAGGTCCTTCTATCACAGTCAATCCGATAGGAGACTTAAAGGTTGCCGCATATTTCCATTATGTACCTACCTATTCCATGTTGGTGATTGACGATAGTTTCGGACACGGATATGTTTCCAATTTCGCGTTTGGAGCGTCTGTTGCGTATAAGGCTATCTCATTCGGTATAGAGCATCGTTGGGCAAAGAAAGCTACTTATAACGGACTTTCCTTTGATGATGAAGGCATAGATTATGAAGATCCTGCTTTTGATGATGTGATTCAAAGCGATAAGTGGAAAATGAAATCAAAATCTTTCCGTATATTCCTTAGCTTTAGATATTAAGAATAAAGGTGCGTCAGAATCATAACTTCTGGCGCACCTTTACTGTCTGAGAGGAAATATTACTTTTCAATATAATCCCCGTTTTTCTTGATTAGCTCGATTAGCTTTTCTACCGCTTCCTCTTCGGGAATGTTTTTCTCGATGCATTCTTTCTTTTTGTATAAGCTGATTTTGCCTCGTCCTGCGCCTACGTATCCGTAGTCGGCATCGGCCATTTCACCGGGACCATTGACAATACAACCCATAATACCGATTTTAAGTCCCTTCAGATGCGATGTCGCTTGTTTGATACGGGCGATGGTACTCTCAAGGTCATAGAGCGTACGACCGCAGCCCGGACAGGAAATGTACTCGGTTTTACTGGTACGGATGCGTCCTGCCTGCAGAATACCGAAAGCTGTGGCATCTGTCACTTTATCGTTTATCGCTTTATCACCCTTTTCGCCGCTTTGGTTGAAAAGGAAAATACCGTCGCATAATCCGTCGATAATAAGCGCTCCCATATCTGCGGCCGATTTGATTTGCAGGTCTTCCGTTTCCGTTTCAGCGTAATGTTGGAAGAATACAAGAGGATTCTTTAATCCTTCATTCATCAGCTGGTGCGCTAAACCGCGATATTCACCCAATCTGTTGGGGTGGTTGCTTTGTGCCACCAACACTACTTCCGGATGGTATTTCAGGCCGGCAATCACTTCGTCATTCAGTCCCATGTAGGTGACAAACAGAAATTTCAGCGATGCGTTGCATCCGCTGATAAACGGCAGTTGTTCTCCTTTGAAGGCAGGCCATACATTGGTTTGTCCTTCCCAAAGGTCGGCATCGATGATGTATTGTACGCCTTCAGCGGGATGTTCGGGCAGCTGACGACCGACGTATACATAATCGGGCATGAACTGCGGATTAAAATCCATATTTCCATCCAGGCGTGCCGCAATAACCACGGGGAGGTTTTCTCCGCCTATATTGTGCACGGCTGCCGTGGCTCTTCGGTCGGGAGAGAGATAATTGAAATCAGGAGTTGCCGCGCCCGGTATATACGGATGGTCATGATGTTGTGCGATATAATCCGCTAACTTTCGGGCGACAGGGATTTCCGCTTCGGGAGCTTCGCTTAAAGATACGCGGATGGTATCGCCCAACCCGTCTGCCAATAAAGCGCCTATGCCTAAGGCGGACTTGATGCGCCCGTCCTCGCCGTCTCCGGCTTCCGTCACACCGAGATGCAAGGGAAAGTGCATTCCTTCTTTTTCCATTATGTCGGCAAGCAAACGCACGGTTTTTACCATGATTACGGTGTTGGATGCTTTGATGGAGATAACGACATCCGTGAATTCTTCCGCGACACAAATTCGCAGAAATTCCATGCACGATTCTACCATGCCTTCAGGGGTGTCGCCGTAACGTGACATGATGCGGTCGGATAACGACCCGTGGTTTACGCCGATACGGATAGCGGTATGATTGGCTTTACAGATGTTCAGAAACGGAACGAAACGGTCGCGTATCTTTCGGACTTCCTGCGCATATTCTTCATCGGTATATTCCAGATGTTTGAAGGTACGCGCGGCATCTACGTAGTTACCCGGATTGATACGGACTTTCTCCGCATATTGCGCTGCGACGTCTGCCACTTTCGGATTGAAATGAACATCGGCTACGAGCGGCACCATATAACCGTCCCGGCGCAGGGCGGCATTGATATTCATCAGGTTTTCCGCTTCCTTGATGCCCTGGGTGGTGAGACGTACGTATTCTCCACCGGCATCCACAATGCGCTTGGCCTGCGCCACACACGCATCGGTATCCTGCGTGGACGTGTTGGTCATGCTTTGTATGCGGATAGGATTGGAGCCGCCCATAGGGGTGGCTCCGATATTCACTTCTGATGTTTCTCGTCGGGAATAATTGAATATATCCACGTTGTTGGTGTTTAGTGATTAGTTTACTTTATACTCGTATTTCACTTCTTTCAGGTCTTCGTTCGCTTTCACGATTTTCTTTTTCAGACCTTCTTTGTAAGCGGTAAAGGCTTCTGCCAGTCCGGTATCGCTTAATGCGAGCATTTGTACGGCGAGAATGGCGGCATTCATTGCTCCATTGATGGCTACGGTGGCTACGGGGATACCCGGAGGCATCTGAATGATGGAATAAAGTGCATCTACGCCATCAAGCACGGAACCCTTTACGGGTACGCCGATTACAGGCAGCGTTGTATTGGCTGCAATGACACCGGGCAGGGCGGCAGCCATACCGGCTGCGGCGATGATTACTTTGATACCGCGTTTACGGGCGCCTTTGGCAAATTCTTCTACGGCTTCCGGAGTACGGTGAGCGGAGAGAGCGTTCATTTCGAACGGTACATGTAAATCATTGAGCAGTTGCGCGGCCTTTTCCATGACAGGAAGGTCGGAGGTACTGCCCATGATGATACTTACAATTGGAGACATATTATTTAGTTATAAGTTATAAGTTATTAGTGATTAGGGGTTAGCGTTTAGTGATTAGGGGGAATGATGGGCGTTGATGATTTGTTTTGAAACCTTTCCTCATCAATCGCTAATCGCTAATCACTAAACGCTAATCCCTAATTCCTAATCGTTAATTAATGCTTTGTATGCTTCTGCGTCCAGCAGACTGTCGAAATCCGCATCGGCGGCAGGTTTGATTTTAATGAGCCAGCCTTTGCCGTAAGGGTCTTTATTAACCAGTTCGGGCTGCTCTTCCAAAGTCTCATTTTGTTCCAGTACTTCTCCTGCAACAGGCAAGAAAAGGTCGGAAATGGTTTTCACTACTTCGATGGTACCGAATACTTCGTCGGCGGCCAATGTTTCGCCTAGCGTTTGAATATCGACAAATACGATGTCTCCCAATTGTTCTTGGGCGTAATCGGTAATTCCTACATAAGCTACATCGCCTTCCAGGCGAATCCATTCATGTTCTTTCGTGTACTTTACATCATTAGGAAAATTCATAATCGTTAGTTTTAAGCGTTAATATTTAAAATAAGAATATGCTGAACAGGCGAAATACTAGTTTGCTCAGCGGATGCAGCACCAACAAGGAGCAAATCAATCCTACGGCAAACCCACCCATTACCTCGCCAAGCGTATGGTGCTGCAAGATAATTCGTGCCGTACCCAATACGCCTGCAATAAGAATGAATATGCATAGCCAGCCTATCGGATTATACCCGAATAGGGCGCTGAAAGCAACCAGACCGCCTATTATGGCGCCGGCGCCGGCCATGTGTTCGCTGAGTTTCCATTTCAAATTGACAATCACGCAGATAATCATCATGATGAGGGCGGCAAAAATAATTCCCGTCATGTACCAGGGAATATTCAACCGGTGCATCATGAGCAGGCAGAATACATAGGAGGTAATGGTCAGAATGAAAGGTATGTATCTTCGTTTCCGCTCCGTCAGGTCTTCGGGACTGAACCCGTTGATTTTACGAAAGAGGAAGATGGTAAGAGTAGGCATAAGGATTGTAAAGCAATACACCACTCCCAATACAATCAGTTTGTATTGCAGGGGCATGATTCGCAGGTACGAGAATACGAATAGAATCAGGAACGCCATGAAAGGTATGGAAAACGGTGTGAACATCACCGAAATTACCTTGGCTGTCCTGATAAGGGTCTTGTCAGTTATAATATGTTGTTCTACGGCCATTTCTTTATTTTTGCATTATCACTCCGTCACTTTATCATCTTTTGTTTCTACTTTCTCAGCCTTGCTACCGGAATATTCAATTGCTGGCGGTATTTGGCTACGGTACGGCGGGCAATCGGGTATCCTTTTTCTTTCAGGATTTCGGTCAGTTCGTCATCGGTATAAGGCTTCTTCTTATTCTCGTTGTCAATGCATTCCTTAAGGATTTTCCGTATTTCCCGTACGGACATCTCTTCGCCGTCTTCCGTAACATATCCGTCGTTGAAGAAGAACTTCAGCGGATAGATGCCGTAGTTGGTCTGTACATATTTACTGTTGCTGACGCGGGAGATTGTTGAAATATCGAGTCCCGTACGTTCGGCCACATCTTTCAGTATCATGGGGCGAAGCAGTGACTCGTCACCGTCCAGAAAGAAAGGACGTTGCAGGTCGATGATGGCCTGCATGGTAGTCATCAAGGTGTTCTGACGTTGTTTGACGGCATCGATAAACCCCTGTGCCGCATCCATTTTCTGTTTCAGAAACATCATGGCCTCTTTGGATTCTTTAGACTGGTTCGCCTTGTTTTTGGTATGTTCCTCTACCATTTCGGTGAAATCGCGGCTCATACGCAGTTCAGGAACATTCCGGTTGTTGAGCGACAGGTTGATTGTGCCGTCGTCATAGGTATCTACAATAAAGTCCGGCACGATTTGTTGCAGGTTTTTGCCGATGGCTTCACCTAATGATGCGCCCGGACGCGGGTTCAGTTTGCAGATTTCTTTGATGGCTTGCTGAAAGGCTTCTTCTTCCAATCCGAGTTTCTGCTGTATTTTGTCCCAGTGCTTGCGGGTGAACTCTTCGTAACATTCGGCGATAATGGCTTCTTCGATATAAAGCAGCGGATTGGGTGTGAAATGTTGCTGCTCTATCTTGCGCCGTATCTGGATGAGGAGACACTCCTGCAAATCGCGGGCTCCCAATCCGGCGGGGTCGAAGTCCTGAATGATTTTTAATACTTCTTCCAGTTCTTCGGTGGTAGCTTCGATGCCTGCATAAATGGCAAGCTCGTCGCTGATACTTTCCAAAGACTTGCGCAACAGGCCGTCGTCGTCCAATGAGCCGATAAGATATTCGGCCAATTCACGCTGGTGCTCGGTGAGGTTGCGTTCACCCAGCTGCTCTTTCAGGGTTTCATAGAAAGAAGTAGCGTCGGAGAAAGGAATCTCTTCGGCTTGCTCTCCTTTGCTTCGGTTGTTTTCCTGCAATTTATAGTCGGGTATGTCGTCTTCGTTGAGATAGTCGCTTAAAGAATCATAATCGGTGTCTCCGCCGTCTTCTGCGTTGGAGTCTGCGTCGGAAGTATCGGAATATTCATCACTGGAGGCATCATCCTTCCCCTCTTCCAGTGCAGGGTTTTCCAGAAGTTCGGCACGTACACGGTCTTCCAGCTCTATTGCCGGAAGTTCCAACAGCTTTACCACCAGAATCTGTTGTGGTGATAGCGTCTGTATCTGCTGTTGCGCTTGGGTCTGTATCTGTCGGGAACCTTGTGCCATACTTTACTTTATTTACTCGCTGCAAAGATAAGTTTTATCTTCGCACTTTTTGCAAAAATAGTGAATAGTTCGGGAACGAGAAATCTTCTCTTATTATATTTAACAAGAAAGACGCAGCTTGGTTGTGTTTTGCACTGTATGAGTAGGGGGCGCTTCACGGGTGAGATAGGGGTAGGGCATTGGACGCGGGTTCGGCTACTGAATAGTTCTTCTTCATACATGTTCGGTTTTTTATCTTATCCTTTCAAATTTTCTTCTTATCTTTGTGGTATAACTATTAAAATTACGGAATATCATGTTTGCTAAAGAAACGTATATACAGCGTCGGGCCCTGCTGAAGAAAAACATAGGCTCAGGAGTGTTGCTGTTCTTAGGTAATGACGAGCAAGGACTGCATTATGAAGATAATACCTTCCGTTATCGCCAGGATTCTACATTTTTATATTATTTCGGCTTGTCGTTTGCCGGTTTGTCGGCGATTATCGACATTGACGGGGACAAGGAGATTATATTTGGAGATGAGCTCACGATTGACCATATCGTCTGGATGGGCACCCAGCCTACCCTGAAAGAGAAAAGTGAGCGTGTGGGCATAACGGATGTGATGCCTTCTTCCGACATCGCGGACTATCTTCACAAAGCGGTGCGCAAAGGACAGACCGTGCATTATCTCCCCCCTTACCGGGCGGAACATAAGTTGAAACTGATGGACTGGCTGGGCATTCCGCCTGCACGTCAGGAAGGTTCTGTCCCTTTTATCCGCGCGATTGTGGCGCAGCGCAGCTATAAGTCCGCCGAAGAAATAGAAGAAATAGAAAAGGCGTGTAATGTGACGGCCGATATGCATATTACGGCAATGAAAGTACTCCGTCCGGGCATGTACGAATACGAAGTCGTAGCGGAGATGAACCGGGTGGCCGAGTCCAATAATTGCGAGCTTTCTTTTGCGACGATTGCTACGGTCAACGGACAGACTTTGCACAATCATTATCATGGCAATAGAGTGAAGCCGGGAGATTTATTCCTGATTGATGCCGGTGCGGAAGTTGAGTCGGGTTATGCGGGTGATATGTCTTCCACGATTCCTGCCGATAAAACATTTACCCCTCGCCAGCGAGCCGTTTACGAGATTCAGAATGCGATGCATCTGGAGTCTGTCAAGGCGCTTCGTCCGGGTATTCCTTATATGGATGTTTATGACCTTTCCGCCCGTGTTATGGTAGAGGGCATGAAAAGCCTCGGTCTGATGAAAGGTAATGCCGAAGATGCCGTGCGCGAAGGCGCGCATGCCTTGTTCTATCCTCATGGATTGGGACATATGATGGGGCTGGATGTGCATGATATGGAAAACCTCGGAGAGATTTGGGTGGGTTACAACGGTCAGCCCAAGAGTACGCAGTTCGGCCGTAAGAGCCAGCGTCTTGCCATTCCTCTGGAACCGGGCTTTGTACATACCGTTGAACCGGGCATTTACTTTATTCCCGAACTGATAGACCTGTGGAAAGGTGAGAAGAAGTTTAAGGACTTCATCAACTATGATAAAGTGGAAGAATACCGCAACTTCGGCGGTATCCGCAATGAAGAAGATTATCTGATAACGGAAACCGGTGCACGTCGCTTAGGCAAAAAGATTCCGTTGACACCGGAAGAGGTGGAAGCGTTGAGATAATTGAAAGTTGGGAGTTGAGAGTTGCCATGCAGCATAATAGCGCAGCCAACTTTCAACTCCCAACTTTCAACTGCCTAAGCGTGTAGTTCCAATACAAACCGTGCCCCTTTTGTGTAGCTGCCGTCCAGTGTCAGGCTGCCATTCATTTTGGCGGCAATCAATGAACAGATGGGCAATCCCAAGCCATCGCCCTTTGTCAGGTCTTTTACTTCGGTAAAGGGTTTGAATATGTCTTCCCGTTGTTTTTCGGGGATGCCGCAACCCGTATCGCTGATAATGAACTGATGCGTATGGGCGCCGCGTTTCTTGAAATCCAACCATATTTTTCCGCCTGCGGGAGTATATTCGGCGGCGTTCTCCAATAAATGTAGCAAAATGCGTTCCAAGTGTTCCGGGTTAATTTTCACATTCAGTTTGGGAGCGTTGACGGTGAGGGTGACGTCTTCTTGTACCTTGCCCCTTACTTTGTCCATGACGCTTTCGCAGAAAGTCGAGATATTTTTCTCCTGTACTTCGTAAGGCTCCGACAGGCTGTTCTCCAGTTCGGACAGCTCTTGAATGTGACCGGAGAAAGCACGCAACGCTTGTACACCGGGCAGCTTCGGGTCGAGGGTATCCAAAGTAGGCTCCATCTGGGAGGAGATATTCTGAATGAATTCGGTCTTTAGCTCATTGTGCTCGTTGGCGATGCTGATGGCTTTCTTTTGTTTGCGTGTCAGCATGATGAAGCGTAATAATATGACGGCTCCTATCGCTAATGCCGCAGCTAAAACGGCTGCCAGGATGCAGAGGCCGATGATGATATATTGCTTGGCGGAAAGGGAATCGTCTTTCTCCTGAATGGTGGCCAGACTTTCATCATATTTCTTTTTCACTATATTCAGCTCGTCTTGTGCGGTAAGCGCCTTAACGGAATCTGTCCAGATGATATATTTGTCGTAGGTACGCGCTACCAGCCCCGCATTGTTCGCTTTGTGGGCAATGCTTATGAGGGTCTTGTAACATTCGTCTACTTTGGCGTAATTCTTTTGCTGCTTGTATTGCTCTATCAGCTTCTTGAAGGCCGCATCCCCCTGTGAGTTCATGCCGAAAGTATAGTAATAATTGGCTTGGGTGTACAGGAAATCATTGCTTAAAGAATCATTCCCGGCTGCTTTGGCGGTCTCTTCCAGCTTGTTCAACTGTTCTTTGGCGCGGGCGGGATTTTTGGTGTTGATGTACATCTGTAACCGTTCTTTGTTGATACGGAAACGCAGGTCGGGGAGCTTCTTTTTAAGCTTTTGTTCACCGGTTCCCACCAACTGCTCGGCGCCGCGCAGAAGCTCGAACGCTTCTTTATAATAGTTTTCCCGATGATAGAGGGCGCTGGCATTGACACCGCATTCTACCGCTTGCGTATATTCTTCCTGCGAGGCAAAGGAATTGTAGGCTTGAAGAAAGAGATAGCGGGCTTTGATATATTCTTTTTTGGCAAGGCTTTCTTGCGCTTGTTTCATCAGTTCATCGGCGCGGCTTTGCGCATAGGTTTGGGTACACAGGCAGAAAAATGCCGCCAAAAGTATTGTAATGATTCTTTTCATTATAGGTGAGTTTGTTTTATTTGCATACAAAGTTAGAACTTTCTTTGCTATATTGTATGCGGAAATTTAAAAAGGTTGTTTTCGCAGCCGGCTTAGTACTTGAAACTGCTGCCGCCCAAGAACTCCCTGAGCAGGGATGTCGGTGGAATTTCCTTGTCCTGTACCGGTGTGAAGTACTTGATGAACTTCATGAGCCGGTAGGCTTCGGCGTATTCGGGACAATTGCGCGGCACGCCGGTAAGTATGGGCTCTGCATGGCAACGCAGTACGGCAAACTCGAATAACAAGGCGGAGTTGAACATGACATCGGCATTCTCTTGATAAGGGAATATCCATTTGTCTTCGCCTGCACGCACGCTGGGCCAGCGTGAGATGGTTTCCTGAGCCGAATATCCCCGATAGTTGAAATCGCGGATGATGCGGCGCAACAAGCGGTTGTCCGTTGTGGGAATCCAGTTGTGGTCGTCCAGCGAGATGGTTGTCAGTGCGGATACGTAAATCTTGTATTTACTTTCAGCGGGAATTTGCGGGGTAAGCTCCGGATTCAGGGCATGAATTCCTTCCAATATAAGAATGGTATGCTCGTCGATACGCAGTTTGTCTCCTTTATATTCTTTTTTGCCCAGCGTAAAGTTGAACCGGGGAAGCTCCACCTCTTCTCCCCGCAGTAAGGCTTGCAACTGGTTGTTGAACAGCTCGAGGTCGAGGGCGTAAAGGGATTCGTAATCGTAATCGCCGTTTTCATCGCGTGGGGTGTCTTCGCGGTCTACGAAGTAATTATCCAATGAGATGGGATAGGGGCGCAGGCCGTTGGTCATCAACTGTACCGAGAGCCGTTTGCTAAAGGTCGTTTTCCCGGACGAGGAAGGACCGGAGATCAGTACGAGCTTTACGCGGTTGCCGTTTTCTCCCCGGTGGTAGATTTCATCGGCAATCTGGGCTATCTTCTTTTCTTGCAGGGCTTCGGCCACATTAATCAAATCGGTGGCATGCCCTTCTTCGCAGGCAAGGTTGAAGTCGCCTACGTTGCTTAATCCCATGATATAGTTCCAACGCAGGTGTTCTTTGAATACATCGAGCATCTTTTCCTGTTTTACCACTTCTTCCAATACGGTCGGGTTTTCCTTGTTCGGGATGCGCAGCAGGAGGCCGTCGTAATATTTTACGATGTCGAACAGTTTGATAAAGCCTGTGCTGGGTAACAGGTTGCCGTAATAGTAATCCACCGTATCTCCCAGCGTATAATAATAGGTATATAGGGAACCGGATGTTTCCAGCAGCTTTACTTTGTCGTTCATTCCCCGTTCGCTGAATACCCGCACGGCTTCGGTGGTATGGCATTCGGTACGGCGGAAAGGGATGTCTTCGGCTATGATTTCCTGCATCCGTTTCTTTATGGCCGACACGTCTTCCAGCTCGATAGGCCGTCCGATGCGGAGATTGCAGAAATAGCCTTTGGATACGGGATGTTCCACAAACAGCTTTCCTTCCGGAAATAATTCACTGACAGCCTTATATAGGATAAAGCAGAGTGAGCGGACATACGTACGCATGCCGGAAGAATCCCGTACATCCAGAAATTCCACGTCTTTATTATTATATACCCGGAAATTCAGTCCTTCGGAACGGTTATTTACTTTGGCGCTGACTACCGGATAAGGAAAATTAAGATTAAAACCGTAATAAATATCCAAAAGTGAGCTTCCTATAGGGAATTCTTTAGAAATATTATTATTTTTGCAACAAATTTGTAACATGTGTTTCATGATGTCTTTTTTTGGGGTGATTAATACGTTAAATATAAGACATAATAACAAATGGCACAACGAAACACTTTAACTAATTAAAGATGGAATATTCTTTTTATGATTTTTTAAAGCTGCTTGGCTCATTGGCATTGTTCCTCTACGGAATGAAAATTATGAGTGAGGGACTTCAAAAATTCGCCGGCGACCGCTTGCGGAAGATTTTAACCGCTATGACGACCAACCGGGTGACCGGCGTTCTGACAGGTGTGCTTATCACGGCGCTCATCCAGTCTTCCTCGGCAACTACCGTCATGGTAGTGAGTTTTGTCAATGCCGGGCTGCTGACCTTGTCACAATCTATCGGTGTTATCATGGGTGCCAATATCGGTACTACCGTTACGGCCTGGATTATCTCCGCATTGGGATTTAAGGTCGACATCGCTGCTTTTGCCCTTCCTCTTTTAGCCTTTGGCATTCCTCTTATGTTTTCTCAAAAAAGCGCCCGCAAGTCCATAGGTGAGTTTATCTTTGGTTTCTCTTTCCTTTTCATGGGGCTTTCTTTGCTGCAATCCAATGCCCCCGACTTGAGCCATAACCCGGATATGCTGGCTTTTGTGCAGGACTATACGGACATGGGATATCTGTCCATTCTGTTATTTGTCTTGATAGGAACGGTATTGACCATGATTGTGCAGGCTTCCGCGGCGACAATGGCGATAACTCTTATTATGTGTGCCAATGGCTGGATTAGTTTTGAATTGGGAGCGGCGCTTGTGCTCGGTGAGAATATCGGTACGACCATAACGGCCAATCTTGCGGCGCTTACCGCCAATACGCAGGCAAGGAGGGCTGCGTTGGCGCATTTGGCATTCAATGTCTTCGGTGTTATATGGGTATTGTGCTTGTTTGTGCCTTTTACGCAAGGAGTATCTTGGTTTGTGGAAAATGTAATGGGTACTAACGATCCCGCCGTTGCCGTTTCATTCAAGCTGTCGGCTTTCCATACTTGTTTTAATATCTGCAATGTGTTGATATTGATATGGTTCGTGAAGTTTATAGAGCGTACGGTTTGTGCCATTATCCCGCAGAAGGAGCAGGACGAGGAATATCGCCTGCGCTTTATCACGGGTGGTATGCTTTCTACGGCCGAGCTTTCCATTTTGCAGGCGAGCAAGGAGATTCATCTGTTTGCGGAACGTACGCATCGTATGTTCGGCATGGTGCGCGACTTGCTGCATACCGATAAAGATGATGATTTCAATAAACTGTTCAGCCGGATAGAGAAGTATGAGAATATCAGCGACAGTATGGAACTGGAGATTGCCAACTATCTGAACCAGGTGTCGGAAGGCCGTTTAAGTTCTGAGAGTAAGTTGCAAATCCGGGCTATGCTGCGCGAGGTGACGGAGATAGAGAGTATCGGTGACAGTTGTTACAACTTGGCGCGTACTATCAATCGCAAGCGTCAGGCGAATCTGGAATTTACGGAGAAGCAATACGAGCATATCCATTTTATGATGAAGCTGACCGATGATGCTCTCGGACAAATGATTGTGGTGGTAGAACGTACGGAACATCAAGGTATCGATGTGAACAAGTCGTTTAACCTTGAAAATGAAATCAACAATTACCGCAACCAGTTGAAGAATCAGAATATCCTTGACGTCAACAACAAGGAATATGATTATCAGATGGGTGTCTATTATATGGATATCATTGCGGAATGTGAAAAGCTGGGCGATTACGTTGTCAACGTGGTGGAAGCCAGCAGTGATATAAAAGAAAAGAAAGCGTCTTAGGACGCTTTCTCAAATTCATCTTTGCCTACTCCACACAAGGGGCAAACCCAATCATCGGGAAGGTCTTCAAAGGATGTTCCCGGTTCTATTCCGTTTTCAGGATCTCCCAGTTCCGGGTCATAAACGTATTCGCAAATAGTGCAGATGTACTTTTCCATAACTTTCTTTTATTTAAAATTCTTCTTTAATAACAATTGAAGTCTCCTTTTTGTTTACCGTTCAGGTAAAAAAAGTGCATTTGTTATCCCGACCTTCAAAACACACCTTTATGGAGATGACCGGTGGGAGCGGAAGCCGGAATAATTAAAAAAAGGAGCACCGGATTTGTAAAACCTATAAAAAGATTTAATAACATTCTCTATACAAATTATTGTTGTATTTTTGCAATTCAATTTAAACCTAACGATTTGCATGACTGCAACAAAGGATGATTTTTATCACGTCGGACTTACCGACGATGAAGTACGGAAGAGCCGTACCGAGCATGGTGTAAACCTGTTGACACCCCCGAAGCGTCCGTCTTTGTGGAAACTCTATCTGGAAAAGTTTGAAGACCCGGTAGTAAGAGTACTGTTGGTGGCCGCTTTCTTCTCTTTGATTATCTCCGTAGTAGAGAACGAGTATGCCGAAACAATCGGTATCATAGCTGCTATCTTGCTGGCTACGGGTATCGGTTTCTTTTTTGAATACGATGCCAATAAAAAGTTCGATTTGCTGAATGCGGTGAACGAGGAAACACTGGTAAAGGTTATCCGTAACGGGCGCGTACAGGAAATTCCCCGTAAGGATGTGGTGGTCGGCGATGTTATTATTCTGGAAACCGGCGAGGAAATCCCTGCTGACGGTGAATTGCTGGAAGCCATTTCCCTGCAAGTAAACGAATCCAATCTTACAGGTGAGCCTGTGATAACCAAAACTACCGTGGAAGCCGATTTCGATGAAGAGGCCACTTATGCTTCCAATCGTGTGCTGCGCGGCACAACGGTAGTCGATGGGCATGGAGTTATGCGCGTGGAGTCCGTAGGCGATGCTACGGAGATTGGAAAAGTGGCTCGCCAGAGTACGGAACAAAGTACCGAGCCTACCCCGTTGAATATCCAACTTACAAAACTTGCCAACCTCATAGGAAAAATCGGTTTCTCGGTAGCCGGTCTTGCATTCGCCATCTTCTTTATAAAGGATGTGGTTCTGGTGTATGATTTTGCCTCATTCCATACCTTTGAGCAATGGCTGCCCGCACTGAAGGCCACTTTGCAGTACTTTATGATGGCGGTAACGTTGATTGTTGTTGCCGTTCCCGAAGGTCTGCCCATGAGTGTGACGCTCAGTCTGGCGCTGAATATGCGCCGTATGCTTTCCACCAATAACCTGGTGCGGAAGATGCACGCTTGCGAAACGATGGGGGCGATAACCGTTATCTGTACGGACAAGACGGGGACGCTGACACAAAACCTGATGCAGGTGTACGAGCCGAATTTCTACGGATTGAAGAACGGGCGGGAAATAGGAGAAGATGATTTAAGCAAACTGGTAATAGAGGGTATCAGCGCCAATTCCACTGCTTTTCTGGAAGAGATAACTCCGGGAGAGAAGCCCAAGGGGGTAGGGAATCCTACCGAGGTGGCTTTACTTCTGTGGCTCGACAGCCAAAAACGTAATTATCTGGAGTTGAGAGAGGCTGTCAAGGTACTTGACCAGTTGACTTTCTCTACCGAACGGAAGTTTATGGCAACACTGGTACACTCTCCTCTGATTGGGAAGAAAGTACTTTATGTAAAGGGCGCTCCCGAAATCGTATTGGGAAAATGTAAGGACGTTCTTTTGGACGGTAAGCGGGTGGATGCGGTAGAATACCGTTCTACGGTAGAGGCTCAGTTGTTGAACTACCAGAACATGGCGATGCGTACGCTCGGTTTTGCCTATAAGATAGTAGACGATACGGAACCGGCCGACTGTGTGGCATTGGTCGCAGAGAATGATTTGTCTTTCCTCGGCGTTGTAGCTATCAGCGACCCTATACGTCCGGATGTGCCTGCGGCGGTCGCAAAATGCCAGTCGGCAGGTATCGGAGTCAAGATAGTAACGGGAGATACGCCGGGTACGGCAACCGAAATCGCACGGCAAATCGGTTTATGGCAACCGGAAGATACGGAGCGTAACCGTATTACGGGTGCTGCCTTTGCAGACCTGACGGACGAGGAAGCGCTCGACCGGGTGTTGGATTTGAAGATTATGTCGCGCGCCCGTCCTACCGATAAGCAACGTCTCGTTCAGCTATTGCAACAGAAAGGTGCGGTGGTAGCCGTGACGGGTGACGGAACCAATGACGCTCCGGCCTTGAACCATGCGCAGGTGGGATTGTCTATGGGAACGGGAACGTCTGTCGCCAAAGAGGCAAGCGATATCACATTGTTGGATGACTCTTTCAACAGTATCGGTACGGCCGTAATGTGGGGACGTTCATTATATAAGAATATACAGCGTTTCATCGTATTCCAACTGACGATTAACTTCGTGGCATTGTTCATCGTATTGCTTGGCTCGTTGGTGGGTACAGAATTGCCGTTGACCGTAACGCAGATGTTGTGGGTGAACCTGATTATGGATACCTTTGCCGCTTTGGCTTTGGCGTCTATTCCGCCCAGTGAAAGCGTGATGAAAGAGAAACCCCGCAAAAGTACCGATTTCATTATAACTGGGTCCATGAGAAATTACATTCTCGGTATGGGCACTACTTTCCTTGTATTGCTTATGGGCATGTTGTTCTGGTTTAATAACGAAGAGGGAGGTATGACTGTACAGCGCTTGACTGTCTTTTTCACTTTCTTCGTTATGCTGCAATTCTGGAACCTGTTCAATGCGAGAGTATTCGGTACATCGGACTCCGCTTTTAAGGGAATGTCCAAATCTTACGGTATGGAGTTGGTGGTACTTGCCATTTTGGGCGGTCAGTTCATCATCGTACAGTTCGGCGGGGCGGTATTCCGTACGGAGCCGCTTGATTTCACGACATGGGCGATAATCATTGCTTCTACTTCTTTGGTATTATGGGTGGGCGAAGGGATTCGTCTTGTCCGACGTCTAATGCAAAAATGAGAGGATGAAAAGAAAAGGAATTAAAAACCTTATAGTGGACTTTGGCGGCGTACTGATTGATTTAGACCGCCAACGCTGTTTGGAAAACTTCAGAGAGTTGGGATTGCAGGATGTAGAGCATACCCTCGACATATATCATCAACAGGATTTCTTCCAGCAATATGAGAAAGGCCTTATCTCCAGTGCCGATTTTCGGAATGTGATACGGGAAAAGATAGGAAGAGACGTTGCCGATGCCCGTATTGATGCCGCATGGAACAGTTTTCTGGTGAGCATACCGACCTATAAACTGGACTTGTTACTGGCCTTGCGTAAGGATTATGTGGTATACCTGTTGAGCAATACCAATGAAATCCATTGGGAGTGGTCTTGTGAGCACGCCTTTCCCTATAAGGCATTCCGCGTAGAAGATTATTTCGAGCATATTTTCCTGTCTTATGAGATGAAGATGGCAAAGCCCGACGAGGAAATCTTCCGGAAAGTGCTGGATGATGCGGGCTTAGACCCGAAAGAAACTTTCTTTATCGATGATTCGGAAGCCAATTGTCTGACTGCCCGGTCATTGGGAATTTCCACCTACACCCCGAAAGCCGGTGAGGACTGGGGGCATTTATTTAAATAAACCAATCGTATAAGGTGAGTATACAGCTATGTTCCGGAATATCCGGCAAAGAACTCCTGCCCAGTGTAGCTACCATCGGCTTTTTTGACGGAGTGCATCGGGGACATCGGTTTCTGATAGAACAGGTGTGCAAGGCTGCGGCTGCACGTGGACTCGCTTCGTCGGTCATTACCTTTCCCGTACATCCCCGCAAGGTCATGCAACCCGGTTTTCATCCCGAGCTGCTCACTACTTGCGATGAGAAAGTAGCCCTGCTTGCCGGTACAGGCGTGGATTACTGCGTCATGCTTGATTTTACGCTTGACTTGGCTCGTCTTTCGGCCAAGCAATTTATGGCTGCCTTGAAGCAAGACTATCAGGTACAGGCTTTGGTGATCGGTTATGACCACCGTTTCGGGCATAATCGCAGTGAGAGCTTTGATGATTATGTACGTTACGGGCGGGAACTGGGAATGGAAGTGATATTGGCGCAGGCCTATTCAACTGACGCGATGACGGTCAGTTCCTCGGCTGTCCGCCGTCTTTTGCTGGAAGGAAACGTTTCGGAAGCGGCAAACTGCCTGGGGTATCATTTCTTTTTGAACGGTACGGTTGTGAACGGTTATCACGTTGGACGCAAGATAGGCTTTCCGACCGCCAATCTATGTGTCAACGATTCTGAAAAACTGGTTCCGGCTGACGGAGTATACGCCGTTTATGTCTTTCTCGGTGAGAAGAAGCATACGGGAATGTTGAGTATCGGTTACCGCCCGACGTTGAATAATGGCATAGACCGTAGCATCGAGGTGCATATCTTCAATTTTGACGCTGATATTTACGATCAACCTATGCGGCTGTCTTTCGTCCGCCGTACCCGCCCGGAGCTGAAGTTCGATTCCATAGACGAATTGATAGCGCAACTCCATAAAGACGAGGCGGAAATCACAGCCATCCTTTCATAACACCTGTCTCTTATACACATCTCCGAGCCCACGAGACATCTCAGGATCTCGT
>ENA-OZVM01000188-OZVM01000188.1-human-gut-metagenome-genome-assembly--contig:-NODE-188-length-26660-cov-7.098703_pt1 | contig 26660 bp, 20 predicted proteins | sample MGYA00243445_ERZ654045 | MGnify/ENA primary metagenome ERZ654045 (study PRJEB26926, sample SAMN06164891) | human gut metagenome | biome: ENVO:00009003; feature: ENVO:2100002; material: ENVO:00002003... | reverse complement strand
GGAAGATGGACGGTACCTGACGAACATTATATACAGCTACGTTGGTAGAATAGACGCCGTTTCCGTCGCGCACACAAACCCAGGGCAGGTTGCCGGCAGCTGTTTTCCAGTAGTGTTCGTCTGCGTCGAGAGATACCTGATAAATTTCCAGTCCTTGCGAAGCATACTTGTTATATAGTTCACGAAGCATCATATTATGCGGTGCTCCTGCCGGTGACTGGAACACGGAGAAATCCAGCAATACTACTTTTCCTTTCAGGTCAGTCAGTTTGCGGGTATTTCCTTTCACGTCACGCAGAGCAATGTCGATGATGCCTGTTTCTATGATCTTGTCTTGTGGAATTTCCAGAGACTTGCTTTGTGGCTGGCGGGTATTCTTCATACCTTTGATCACGATGTTATACAAATTTTTCGAACGTACGGCGTTCGGATATGCATTGTTGAGGCTGGTAGCAACAGCCGCAAAACATTTCACGTCCTCTTTATTGTTCAGCGGATCGAAAATCAGATAATCATTCAATTTCTGGAACAGGGCGAAGTAAGCAGCTGACGTGTTGGGAGCGGCGAATATATAATTCACTTTTACGTCCTCTTTATAATTTTTCAGTAACGTTGCCAGGTTTTCTTCGAACGTGTCGTGTCCCAGTTTATTGGCACGCAACGCATTCAGTTGGTCGTTTACGTTCTTTTGAAGATTGATTTGTTTCAGTGTCAGTTCCTTAATCTTGTTGCTGTTGTCAGATCCTTCTACCGTGTAGGCAGTAGAGAAATCGACGTACGGAGCTTTGATCTGTATCGTTTCGATAGAATCCACAGAAAAGTTGATGACTTTGTCGTCTACCCGCAAGCGGTAAAACTCAGGCGATTCGGGGCGGGGCTGTTTGAATTTGAATGTACCTTCTCCTTTCAATTTAACCGAATCAAGCGGGACAATACCTTCCAGACTGGAAGCTTCGAGATAAAGCATTTTCCCGTCGGCTCCTGATATGTCTCCGTTCACTTCAAACTCAGGACCGGAACTACAAGCTGTAATGGTAAGTGCGGCAAGCGCTACAAAAGTTATCTTTTTCATATCTCGTGTGTTTTTTAAGAGTTGCAAATATACGTCTTTTCGAGATTACTCAAAGCTTTTTGCCTGCTTCTTCACCTCTATTTTGCAAAAAAAACATATAGCATCTAACTTTTTAGCTCATTTCCACCTGATTACAACGATAAATGTATATCTTTGCAGGAATTTTGAAAGAAAAGTATAGATAAAACAATTTTTATGATTAACCCAATTGTTAAGACGATCGAGTTACCTGATGGAAGAACCATCACACTCGAGACGGGAAAGTTGGCAAAACAGGCAGACGGTTCTGTAATGCTACGCATGGGAAACACCATGTTATTAGCTACTGTTTGTGCCGCTAAAGATGCAGTTCCCGGAACAGATTTCATGCCTTTACAGGTAGAGTACAAAGAAAAATTTGCGGCATTCGGCCGTTTTCCTGGTGGTTTCACCAAGAGAGAGGGTAGAGCTTCTGATTATGAGATTCTGACTTGCCGTCTCGTAGACCGTGCTCTCCGTCCACTATTCCCTGATAATTATCACGCAGAAGTATATGTAAACATCATCCTTTTTTCTGCTGACGGTATAGACATGCCGGATGCACTGGCCGGACTTGCAGCTTCTGCAGCACTCGCTGTTTCAGATATTCCTTTCAACGGACCGATTTCTGAGGTACGTGTAGCACGTATCGATGGTCAATTTGTAATTAATCCTACTTTTGATCAACTGGAAAAAGCTGATATGGACCTGATGGTAGCCGCTACTTATGATAACATCATGATGGTAGAAGGTGAAATGCACGAGGTATCCGAAGCTGAATTGCTGGAAGCAATGAAGGTGGCTCACGAAGCTATCAAGGTTCATTGCAAGGCTCAGGTGGAGTTGATGGAAGAAGTAGGAAAGACGGTGAAACGTGAATATAATCATGAAGTAAACGACGAAGAATTGCGCAAGGCAGTTCGTGAGGCTTGCTATGACAAGGCTTATGCCGTTGCTGCTTCTGGAAATAATAATAAGCACGAACGTTTCGAAGCTTTTGATGCTATCCGCGAAGAGTTCAAGGCTCAGTTCTCTGAAGAAGAACTCGAAGAGAAAGCTGCGCTGATCGACCGTTACTATCATGATGTAGAGAAAGAAGCTATGCGTCGTTCTATTTTGGATGAAGGCAAGCGTCTGGATGGTCGTAAGACTACGGAAATTCGCCCGATCTGGTGCGAAGTTGGCCCTCTGCCTGGTCCTCACGGATCTGCTATCTTTACTCGTGGTGAAACTCAATCTCTGACTTCTGTCACTCTGGGTACCAAGCTCGACGAAAAGATTATCGACAATGTATTGGAACATGGAAAAGAACGTTTCCTGTTGCATTATAACTTCCCTCCTTTCTCTACAGGTGAAGCAAAGGCACAACGTGGTGTAGGCCGTCGTGAAGTTGGTCACGGTCATTTGGCTTGGCGTGCTTTGAAAGGACAGATTCCTGCTGACTATCCGTACGTAGTACGTGTTGTTTCAGAAATCCTCGAATCTAACGGTTCTTCTTCTATGGCTACCGTATGTGCCGGAACACTGGCATTGATGGATGCCGGTGTGAAGATCAAAAAACCGGTATCAGGTATCGCTATGGGATTGATCAAGAATCCGGGCGAAGAAAAATATGCAGTATTGTCTGACATCCTCGGTGACGAAGACCACCTCGGAGATATGGACTTCAAAGTAACCGGAACAAGAGACGGTATCACAGCTACTCAGATGGACATCAAGGTAGACGGTCTTTCTTATGATATTCTGGAACGCGCTTTGAATCAAGCTAAAGAAGGACGTATGCACATCCTCGATAAGATCACTGAGACTATCGCCGAACCGCGTGCTGACCTGAAAGACCATGCTCCCCGCATTGAAACAATGACTATTCCTAAAGAATTTATCGGAGCTGTAATCGGCCCTGGTGGAAAAATCATTCAAGGTATGCAGGAAGAAACCGGTGCAGTGATCACTATCGAAGAAACAGATGGTGTAGGACGCATCGAAGTTTCCGGAACAAACAAGAAATGCATTGAAGACGCTATGCGCATGATTAAGGCAATCGTTGCTGTTCCCGAAGTAGGTGAGGTATATAAAGGTAAAGTTCGCTCTATCATGCCTTACGGTGCATTCATCGAGTTCCTGCCGGGCAAAGACGGTTTGCTGCACATTTCCGAGATCGACTGGAAACGTCTGGAAACAGTAGAAGAAGCCGGAATTAAGGAAGGTGATGAGATTGAAGTGAAACTGATCGACATCGATCCGAAGACAGGAAAATTCAAACTTTCAAGAAAAGTGTTGATGCCAAGACCGGAAAAGAAGTAAAAAAGCAGATCGCTTTTAGATAATGGAATAGCCCGATTACTAAGTATTCGGGCTATTTTTTTGTCTGTTATTTTGCTTTTCTGCGAAAAGATGTGTTCTTTAAATACATTTTGCAGGGGAAGTATAAAAAGTCTATTCTGCCTTTCTATGATTATCTGCGTTGGTGGGAAGGCTTATATTCTTTCGACGGTTCTTCTTTCAACTGCACTCTTACTAAATTGGAGAAATGTATAATGTGAAGATTACAGTAGAGAATCTAAAAGTACTGAATGATCGTTGCACGGGTAAGTTCAAAACCTTTAAAAACATAATGATTATGAATATGATAGTTTACCCCATACAAAAAAAGAATCGGAAAGTACCCCCATACTTCCCGATTCGAAACAGTCAAAAATCGACCTTAATCAATTTATTAACTTAACACGTTGCAAAGATATGAGAAAAATTTCTTTGAAAGGGCTTTTTTGCCCAAAAAGTTTAGAATCTAAGCAAATAATACTGGCTATGAGGATTATATTATTCTTTTTTTTGTTCGTAACCGATAAGGAATGAATGTACAATCAGCCATTGAGAGGGGTATAACATCCAATACACAAGCTATATATACCCTGTACATTGGATCTATATCTCCTGCGCACTGGAACTATATCCCTAACTACTATTCATTCTTGAGGCTCCTTGGAGTCAAATCTGGGCTGAACACAGCCCTCTCCAATAAAGTGTTGACATTTCGCATTCAGCCCTTTCAGCCTTGCTCGCAAACGCTTTGATGGAAGGCGATAGCGGCTGAAAGCACTATTTTATACCCCGTCTCTGGTGTATGCTGAGAGGGGTAAGTAACTTCAGCCCTTTCAGCCGGAAAAAGAATTGATTCAAACGCTAATAATTTCCGATTCAACAGAGCCTGTATTTATTCCAAACAGAGTCTCTGTTCGGAACAAACAAAGGCTCTGTCCGAGGTAAACCGACCCTCTGTTTTTTTCTGAACTATTGATCCATTGATTGATTTGAATAAGCCGGTATTCCACCAGCTTTCATCTCAGTGGTGAGTCGTTTTCATCTCGGTAGTGAGTAACCTTTATCTCGGTGGTAAGTGAAGGCCATCTCCGGGCTTACAGAATTCAGTCCGTGTGTTGAGTAACTATAACTTGTCAGCAGAATAGCTATAACCAATCAGCTTTGGGGTTTATGTACGACCAAGGCTGAAAGGACTGAAACTACCCCTCCCCACTCAGAATGCCCTTACACTAGGGTGTAAAATAGTGCCTTCAGCCGCTATCGCCTTCTATCAAGGCGTTTGCGAGCAAGGCTGAAAGGGCTGAATGCTGAGAATACCCATAGAATAGTGTGAACTATAAAGGTGGTACATCTTTCACTCAGATGTTGTACATCTTTTACTCAAATGTAGTACTAGAGTCAGGCAACTTAAGTACTTGTCAGAAGCAAGTCTTGTACTTATAGGGAAGTTTTCTAATATAAGATTGAATCATTCAATGTCGTTTCCCCGGTTCACTTGTGTGGACTCATTTCTTCTTGGCAATATTCCTTATTGAAATTTCTTATCTTCTTCGAGAAGTTCCTGGCTACATTGTTCCAGTGCCAGAGGGGTAAAGAGCTCTATCAGATTTTCTTCAGGATCGCGCAGGTACAAGGTGGTATTCTATCGGATGAAAAGAATACGGATGCTTCCGGCAATTACTTATAAATTTGCACCGGCAGTTCTCCTTTTAACGCGCCTAAAGCATTATAAGCCAACGATTCCATTTCTCCTTCCCCGGGATAGACATGTATGGGAGCTAAAAAAGAAATTCGTTTTTTCAATCTTGAGATAATATAATCCGAATAGGCAATACCTCCTGTCAGCAGAATGGCATCCACTTTTCCGCAAAGTACGGTAGCGGCTCCGCCGATTGCTTTTGCCACGTTGTAGATCATGGCGTCCAATATTAGTTCCGCTTTCTTGTCGCCTTCTTCTATAGATTTAATGATGGCGGGCACATCGGTTGTCCCCAGATGGGCTGTCAATCCGGCACGACCGGAAATACGCTTTTTCAATTCGTCTTTGGTAAGCTGCCCGCTATAGCAAAGGTCGATCAGCTGTCCGGCAGGGAGCGTTCCTGCACGTTCCGGTGAGAAAGGACCTTCACCGTCCAATGCATTGTTGGCGTCAATGGCCCGTCCGTGCTGATGGACTGCTACGGAAATACCACCTCCCAAATGGCAGATAACCAGATCCAGCTCTTCGTACTTCGTATCTTGCTCTTTGGCAAAACGACGTGCGATGGCTTTCTGATTCAAGGCATGCCAGATCGTGATTTTCGGCATGAGCGGCGAGCCTGTGATACGTGCTACCTCTTCCAGTTCATCCACTACTCCGGGATCGGCGATATAGGCGGGACAATGGGGGAGGGAACTGGCGAGTTCTTCCGCAATCAGTCCGCCTAAGTTACAGGCGTGGGTTCGCATGGCGTGTAGCGTATCACGTTTCATTGCTTCGTTGACCTCATACACTCCTCCGGGAATAGGCTTCACCAATCCGCCGCGTCCGATGACGGCATCGAACTCGAAAGGTATCCCGTTCGCTTCCAGCTCCTGAAGGACCAGGTTCTTCCGAAATTCAAACTGGTCTATCACCTGCGGATAAACGGATAATTCTTCCACCGAATGTTTGATATTGCGAACCAGTAACGGGGTTTCATTCTCGTAGACTGCTATTTTCGTTGATGTGGAGCCGGGGTTGATGACCAGTATTTTCATAGAATCTATTTTTAGGAATTACGAGTTACGACTTTTGTTAAATTCTTCCCTGCATTTGCAGTCTCCTGCTACTTGCAGACAGGCCATTGCGATGCTGTAATATTTCGACAATCCGGAATCGCTTCGTGAAGGAAGAACCACCGGACAGATAGGGCCTTGCAACAATCCTGCCATTTCCGCGTTGGCAAACAGGGAGACGGATTTGTAGAAAGCGTTTCCTGATTCGATATTCGGGAATATCAGCACGTCTGCCTGTCCGTTGATAGGGGAAACAATGCCTTTGATGTCTCCGCTTGCCTGTTCGCAGGAAGTGCGTACGTCCAGCGGACCGTCAATGATTACATTCCCGAATTCTCCGGCTTCGGCCAGCTCTACGATATTCACATAGTCCAAAGAGTGCGGAAACTTGGCGCTGACTTTCTCGGTGCAGTGTATCAGTGCGACACGGGGCTGTTCAATGCCGAAATGACGGCAGGTGCAGATGGCATACCAGATCATTTCTATGCGTTGTTGCAACGTTGGACGTGGAATCACTGCGGCATCGGAGAAGAACAGCAGTTTGTGGTAAGTCGGAATCTCCATCACGGCCAAGTGTGTGAGGATTTTCCCTTTGGGAAGCAGTCCTTTCTCTTTGTCGAGGATGGCGTGCAGCAGATTGTCCGTGTTGATGATGCCTTTCATTAAAATATCCGCTCCTCCTTCACGCACGATGCGGACGGCTTCGCGTGCCGCTTCGTCCGAATCTTCGATGTGAATGGTTTTCACATAGTCAGGGTATTGTTTCAGTGCGGGATATTTTTCCAGAATAGCCGAGTCTCCAATCATAAGGAACTCTGCAATTCCTTCCTCCAAAGCACGGGTGATAGCATATTCCGTATTGGGATCGTTGGCGCAGACTACGGCAATGCGTTTTCTGCGATTCTGTTCTTTAAGATGGGCTGTTAGCTGGGCAAAGTTCTGAATAGGTTCCATAACGTTAGATTTTTAGCAAATATCAGAAAAATCATTGAGAAAATAATACTTGCAACCCGAAAAGTTACGCCTGTTATGTAACATTTTGTTATATTTCAGTTGTTTTACTGTGTAGATATACACCGAACCGTTTTTTCCTGTATTTTTGCAAATAAATCCCCCTTAAACTTTAAAACAAAATGAAACAGTTCAAAAACCTATTGTTTATTAGCACATTACTCCTTTGTTGGATGCTCGTTTCCTGTAAAACGACGGCTAGAATTCCTGCCGGCTGGTCGCTGGTGTGGGAAGAAAACTTTAATCAAAGGAAGGACTTTGACTCGCAGGTCTGGAGTAAGATTCCGCGAGGGAAATCCGACTGGAATAATTATATGACGGACTTTGATTCCTGCTATGCCATGCGTAAAGGCAAACTGGTACTGAGGGGTATTGTCAATCAGACACTGCCCAATGATACGGCACCTTATCTGACAGGAGGCGTTTATACCAAAGGTAAAAAGGCTTTTTCTGACGGACGGATCGAGATCTGTGCCAGGCTGAATGCCGCAAAAGGTGCCTGGCCTGCTATCTGGATGTTGCCCGAAAATGCCAAATGGCCGTCGGGAGGCGAGATAGATGTGATGGAGCGTCTGAATGATGACTCTATCGCTTACCAGACGGTTCATTCTCATTATACGTATACTTTAGGTATCAAGAATCATCCCAAGTCGCACTCCACAGGAGTGATCCATCCCGATCGTTACAATGTTTTCGCTGTCGAAATGTATCCGGATAGTCTTTCGTTCTTTGTCAACGATGTACATACGTTTACTTATCCCCGTATACGGACGCAGAAGGAGGGGCAATTCCCGTTCAATCAGCCGTTCTATTTACTGATTGATATGCAGTTGGGTGGTTCATGGGTCGGAGCAGTCAATCCCAAAGACCTTCCGGTAGAAATGGAGGTGGACTGGGTACGTTTTTATCAACGGAAATCATTCAAATAGAGCATAAATATGAAAATTCAACTTCCTCCTTTTTTACAGAAGGGCGATAAAGTAGTCATAATATCACCTTCCAGCAAGATCGACAAACAGTTTCTGAAAGGTGCAAAGAAACGGATTGAATCGTGGGGCTTGAAAGTCGCCATAGGAAAACATGCCGGAGGGTCTTCCGGACGCTATGCGGGGACGGTCAAACAGCGGTTGAGCGATTTGCAGGATGCGATGAATGATCCGAAGGTGAAAGCCATTTTTTGCAGTCGTGGCGGATACGGTGTTGTACATTTAATTGATAAGATAGATTTCACTGCCTTTCGCGAACATCCGAAATGGTTGTTGGGGTTCAGTGACATCACTGCCTTGCATAACCTGTTTCAGAAGAATGGTTATGCCTCTTTGCATTCGCTGATGGCACGCCATCTGACTGTGGAACCGGAAGATGATCCTTGCGTGGCCTATCTGAAAGATATCCTGTTCGGTAATCTGCCCGCTTATACATGCGAAAAGCATAAACTGAATAAACAAGGTACTGCACAGGGAACTCTGCGAGGCGGAAACATGGCAGTGGCCTATGGACTGCGGGGAACTCCTTATGATCTTCCGGCAGAAGGAACGGTCTTGTTTATCGAAGATGTGAGCGAACGCCCTCATGCGATTGAGCGTATGATGTACAACCTGAAGCTGGGCGGTGTACTTGAAAAGTTATCCGGACTCATTATCGGGCAGTTTACCGAATATGAAGAAGATTGTTCGCTGGGTAAGGAGCTTTATGCAGCATTGGCAGACCTGGTGAAAGAGTATGATTATCCGGTTTGTTTTAACTTCCCGGTGGGGCACGTGACGTATAACCTGCCGCTTATCAATGGCGCAAAAGTGGAATTTACCGTCGGAAAGAAGAATGTCGAGTTAAAGTTTATTTGTTAATAATCTATTCTATCTGAACGATACTGTGCTGAAAATGACTAATTTTGGAGCCTCAATAGATAAAAGGACGATGAAAAAGAAACCTATGATAGTATTGGCAAGTGTCTTTATGATGTTTTCTGCCTTTTCTTGTGGTGGAGGCAGTAAGACAAGTAGTGCGAACGAGCAAAATGAAAAAGTGGTGGTCAATGTACCTCAATTTGACGCTGACAGCGCTTATCTGTATGTGAAGAATCAGGTCGATTTCGGTCCCCGTGTTCCGAATACGAAAGAGCATGTCGCTTGTGGAAATTATTTAGCGGAGCAACTGGAAGCCTTTGGTGCTCAGGTTACTAATCAATATGCGGACCTCATAGCTTATGACGGTACCCTGCTGAAAGCGAGAAATATTATCGGTTCTTATAAGCCGGAAAGTAAAAAGAGGATAGCATTGTTCGCGCATTGGGATACTCGTCCGTGGGCGGATAATGATGCTGACTCAAAGAATCATCATACTCCTATTTTGGGGGCAAACGACGGTGCTAGCGGGGTAGGTGCTTTGTTGGAGATTGCCCGTCTGGTCAATAAGCAGCAGCCGGAACTGGGTATAGATATTATCCTGCTGGATGCAGAAGATTATGGTGCTCCCCAATTCTATGAAGGAAAGCATAAAGAAGAATTCTGGTGTCTCGGTTCCCAATATTGGGCACGTCATTCTCATGTGCAGGGATATAATGCACGTTTCGGCATCTTGCTGGATATGGTAGGTGGCGAAGGCAGCGTATTTATGAAAGAAGGTTATTCCGAAGATTTTGCACCGGATATTAATAAGAAAGTATGGAAAGCTGCCAAGAAACTGGGTTACGGAAAAACTTTCATGGACGGTAACGGCGGATTGGTAACGGATGATCATCTGTTCATCAACCGTCTGGCGCGTATCAAGACGATTGATATCATTCCCACCAGTCCGGATGGTGATTTCACCCCGACTTGGCATACTGTCAATGATACTATGGATCATATCGACAAGAATACCCTGAAGGCTGTCGGACAGACGGTATTGGAAGTAATCTATAATGAAAAGTGATCTTGTTAGTCCGCTTCTTTGTTACTTCAAAGACCTGACAGCTTTGTGCTGAATTAATAAATTGTTAAACAGTAAATCGTAAATATCATCATGTCAATTAATGAATTACAAGACGAAGTAATTGCTGAATTCAGCGACTTCGATGACTGGATGGATCGATACCAGCTGCTCATAGACTTAGGAAATGAACAGGAACCACTCGATGAAAAATATAAAACCGAACAGAATCTGATCGAAGGCTGCCAGAGCCGTGTGTGGCTTCAGGCGGACGAGGTGGATGGAAAGATCGTATTTAATGCGGAAAGTGATGCTTTGATTGTAAAAGGAATTATTGCTTTATTAATCAAAGTCCTTTCAGGACATACACCTGATGAAATTCTGAATGCTGATCTTTATTTTATAGATAAGATAGGGCTGAGAGAACATCTGTCTCCTACACGTAGCAACGGTTTGCTGTCGATGGTAAAGCAGATACGTATGTATGCGCTGGCATTTAAGGCGAAAGAAGGAAAATAATAAGCATATCATTTTAGGCACGGATAACACGGATTTACGCTGTTTTTAGTTGCTTATAATCTCTTAAAACCGCGTAAATCCGTGTTATCCGTGCCTAAAATCAAGTAAACAGCTGTCTTTCGTACTCCTTTCATTTACTAATTTCTTCCTGATACTCCAATATATCTGCCGGTTGGCAGTCAAGTACTTTGCAGATGGCCTCCAGCGTGGAGAAGCGGATTGCCTTTGCTTTTCCGGTTTTTAATATAGAAAGGTTGGCGGGAGTGATATCGATTTTCTCCGCCAGTTCGCCCAGAGAGATTTTTCTGCGCGCCATCATGATGTCAAGGTTTACTATAATTGCCATAATTCTATTTTCTCGGTTTGAGTTAAATCGTGAGCTCCTGTTCTTCTTTCATTTTCAGTCCGATAGCGAATGTCTCTGCTACAATCAGACAGCCAAGTCCCAATAATAAATCAGTCGCTTGTAGCGCCAGGGGAGCAATGATGTATTTGTCGAGTGCGAATACTTCTTTTAATCCCCAGTAATTGACAACTTGAGGAATCAGGTAAAATAGAAAGGAAATGATCAGCAAACTGCCCAGCCAGCGCAGGCGGCGTACATTCTTCCATTCAAATATCTGTGATTTGTTGATGCTCAGAATCAGCATGACAAAGATGATGAGTGCTGAAATGGTGAGCAATGTATTCATTAATGAGCAGGAACTACTGATAATCAGGTAACTGTAATTCACGTCTTTCCCAATGCGCACAGCCATTTGCGTATACATGACGGGCACTTTCTCTTTGCTTTGGGCATTGATGATCGTGTCCGGTTTGATCATAGCGATTGTAGGTACGACATCTACAAACCGGAAATCACCTGCCAGCATGGTACCGTCGCATTGCTTCGGCTCTTTGTGCTGTTCTTTGGCCAGACTCATGCCGGCTTTCATACCTGTTCCAAACTGGTATCCTGTGGTATATAGGGAAAGTCCCAAAACTATGAATACCAATATGCAGAGAATGTTCAAACGTTTTTTCATCGCTGTCTTTTTATTATTTTAGTCTGTGATATTTGTTTCTTCTTTCCAGGGGTAGGGGATGGTTGTTCGGCGCATTCCCCAGATTACTCCTGCAAGTATCAAAACTGCTGCAAAAATAACCATTAGATAAGTGCTGGTATTCATCAGGTCACTCATGTTTTCAGCTTCCGGATATTTTATACTGAGAAATACGGATAAAGAATTGTTCAGTACGTGCATCAGTATACAAGGGATGAGGCTGGCAGTCTTATAATAAGTCCATGCAAACAGGATACCGATCAGGAATGCCGGAAGGATCTGGGCAGGATTGATATGAAAAACGCCGAACAGAAGTGCTGAAAGCAGAATTGCTTTCGTCGGGCTGTACTGTTGCAGCAGTGCCTTGGTGATGGCTCCGCGGAACAACAACTCTTCGAGTACGGGACCTATGATGGCTATGGCAAGAATGCCGCCCCAGCCGGACTGGAGAATATCGAAAGATTGTTCCATGATATTGGGAATCCAGTCCATCAGTTCTGTTAACGCAGATACCACAAAACCGCAGGTAAGGACGGCCAGTGCACTGAAAAAGAGATAAGAGGACGAAACAGGCGACCAGGTTGTTTTCTTTGTGCTGATGTAGCCGGCCTTCCATAAATAGACACCCATCATCAATTGCCCGGCCAGTTGCGCCGGAATCATGAGCATGGTGATAAGCGCATCTTTGTCTAAATTTCCGGTAGTGGCTACCAGATAAATCACACAGGGAATCATGACCAGGATAGGAGCAATGATTTGTGCAATAAGTAGATTCAGTAATATCAGTTTAATAGCAGTTCTCATATTCGTAGTGTTCTTAGCTGAGATACAAAGATAATCGTTTGTTATTTACTGGCAATAAAGCTGCACAGAAACATGGCAATCATTGAGACGGATACTACCAGTATCGATATGCTCATTAGTGACTTTTTCATAAAGTGTTATTTTTTAATAGATGATTGAATGGAAAATAGTTGTTTTTCGATGATTATTTATCGTTTATCGATATGCAAATGTAGAGGTAAGTTTTGAGTTAACAAAGAAAAAGGAGAAAATATTTATCGAAAAACAATAAAAAAGATATGTTTTTCGATATTATTTGTGCTGATGATGGAGGAAGGAAGGGGTATTTATCTCCGTTTGGCAGCAAAGAGGATCGTTTCTGTTTCTTCTGCATCTTTGTGGAGTTGGGCGATTAGCTGGTCGATGCTATCGTATTTTAGTTCGGGCCGTGTCCGCTTCACGAAAGTAAGCCGGATAAATTTATCATAAATGTCGGAGTGGAAATGAAGGATATTCACTTCGATGGTACGGTTGGGACCATTGTTGATAGTGGGGCGGACACCTATATTCAGCATGCCCATATAAGTTTTTCCGTCGAATGTAACCCATACGGCGTAGACTCCGTCTGCGGGAATCAGTTTGTCCGGATCGTCCACGCTTAAATTGGCAGTGGGGAAACCGATTTTTCTGCCTACCTGATAACCTCCTACTACGGTTCCGTCCAGAAAATATTCGTATCCCAGACAGCGGGCAGCTATATCCACGTCTCCCTGATGTAGTAATTTCCGGATTAAAGAAGAACTGACCGGAACGCTTTGGGAAGCATCTATCCGGATGTCGTTTGTGTAAGCTTGTGCACGGATAACATCGATGCCGATAGATTGTCCGTAGCGTACATAATCCTCAAACCCTTCGCTGCGGTTATGGCCGAAACGGTGGTCGTAGCCTATCACCAGATACCTGACCTGATAACGTTCCTTCAGCACCTGAGTCATGAATTCTTTGGCTGTCAGCCGGGAAATGTCGGGCGTAAAATCGAGCATCAGGCAATAATCTACTCCCGTACCTGTCAGCAGGTTTATTTTCTCTTCGGGGGTAGTCAATAATTCCGGATGATAAGTGGCGTTCATCACTTTGCGCGGATGAACAGGGAAGGTTACTAATGCAGAACGCAGACCTTTGGCTGCCGCTATCTCTTTCACTTGTTGAATCAGATAGCGGTGCCCCGTGTGTACACCGTCGAAGAAGCCGATGGTAGCTACACATGGTTCGGGGATCATAGCCGATGTATCATTTATAATCTGCATGTTTGCCATCTTATTTTTTTCTGAAAAGATGGCTCCAGTCTTCACCGGCTTTCGGTGTATAGGTCGAGATACCCAGTTCCTGAGCTACTTTACAGTTTATTTCGGAATCATCAATAAAAAAGGTCTCCTTCGGATCGATACCCGCATCTTCAGTCACTGCTTTGAATATCTCCGGTTCGGGTTTGGCCATTTTCATTTCATAAGAAAGATAAGTCTTTTCGAAGTAGTCCTCTACTTTGAATGTGCGATAGGGGAAAGCGTTTTGGCAAACCCATTGCCAGTGGATGTCATTCGTATTGCTGAGCAGATAGACTACGTATTTCTCGCGTAGTTTGAGCAGCAGATCGAGTTTATATGCAGGGATATCTACTAAAAAACTGTTCCAGGCTGCATCAATCTGCTCATCGCTTACTGCTTTTCCCATCATATCCCTGATGCCGTCGCGGAATTCAGCAGGAGTGATCAGTCCTTTCTCCTGCTGCAAGAAGATTCCGTCTAACTGGTGGGTGCAGAATTTTTCTTCTACATGCTGGAACCCAATCTTTTTAAAGTTCTCAATACAGCGTTCGCGGTCCAGATTTATCAATACACCGCCTAAATCAATAAGTAAGTTTTTAATTCCTTTACTTTTCATTATTTTCTCTTTTGTGAATGATACGTTGAACAAGGCGAATAAGTTCTCCAACCCATAACACCATGGACGAAACGCCTATAATCAGAAGCCACGTCTGCCAGTCGAGCGGCACCGTGCGGAATACAGCTCCACCGAACTGTACGATCAGAAATTGGCCGATCAGGATAGCCAGCACAATTAACTCCATGCCATACGATTTGGAAAGTCCCTTGAATGCTGAGTCGGTAGTGCCGAATACGCGGGCATTGAACAGGTTCCAGAATTGCAACATGACAAAGAAAGTGAAGAAAATGGTGAGGTTGTGTACGTCCATACCTTGCGCGCTGTGGTCGAAATAATAAATCATTCCGAGCAATACGACAAGGAAGAGAGTGCCTACACCTATAATATTAGTACGCATCGCTTTGCTGATGATGAAATCAGTGCTGCGGCGCGGTTTCTCCTGCATGACGGTTTCGCTGGGAGGAATGGAAGCCAGAGCCAGAGCGGCAAAGGTGTCCATGATCAGGTTAACCCACAACATTTGTGTCACGGTCAATGGAAGTTCTGTTCCGATCATTGAACCTAACAGTACGATCAGCAGAGCAACAAAGTTGATTGTTAACTGAAATACGATGAAACGCTGGATATTCTTATACAGAGAACGTCCCCACATAACGGCAGTGCCGATACTGTTGAATGAGTCGTCGAGCAACGTGATGTCACTGGCTTCTTTGGCAACGGAAGTACCTGTACCCATTGACAAACCTACTTGCGCATGGTTCAGAGCAGGTGCGTCATTCGTACCGTCTCCGGTTACAGCGACTACGGCTCCTTTCTGCTGGAGTAGCTGCACAAGACGTTGCTTGTCCGTCGGACGGGCACGCGACATGATTTTGAGATCCATTACGCGGTCCAGTGCTTCTTCGTCACTAAGTTCGGCAAAGGCAACACCGGTGATACGGTTCCGTTCGGTATCTGTTTCCGGTTGCCACAGTCCGATCTGACGGGCAATCTCCGTAGCTGTTCCCGGAGTGTCACCGGTAACAATCTTAATACCGATACCTGCCGACTGGCATTTGGCTACAGCAGCGGGTACATCCGGACGAATCGGATCTGAGATAGCTACGACCCCTAAGAAATTCAGGTCGTTGGCAGATACCAGTTCCGCACAGTCGTTCGGTTCGTTTTCTCCTACTATTTTGAAGGCGAATCCGAGAGTACGCATCGCCATATTCTGATAATTCAGTAACTGCGCTTCTACCGTCGAACGATATTCGACTGCATCCACCCGTCTTCCGTCCAGCACGACTTCCTTACATTTGCCGAGTACGATTTCGGGTGCTCCCTTGATATAGAGTACTTTCTTTCCGATGATCGGAGACTCGACGAGAGTCGCCATGAATTTGCGTTCGGTCGAGAATGTAAGCTGGTCGAGGATATGAGCCTGTTCACGCAGTTCGAGGTAATTTTTGCCTTGACTGTTGAGCCATAATAACAAGGCGACTTCTGTTGGGTTACCCACCCCTTTGGGTTTTTCCCCGGCGGCTTCTTCTTCGAGAAAAGCGGTGGAGTTGGCACTGATTCCCTCTGCGACGAGAGCACTGATATCATCATCGGCCAGATGACCGCCATTTTTGATTCCGTAGAAATTAGGTTCGTGTACCTGCATCAGGTTTTGCGTCAGTGTACCCGTTTTGTCGGTACAAATCACGGTGATAGCTCCCATGGTTTCACAGGCGTGCATTTTTCGTACCAGGTTGTTGGTCGAGAGCATGCGGCGCATATTCAGAGCCAGACTGAGCGTTACACTCATCGGTAATCCTTCGGGGACGGCTACTACAATCAAGGTTACTGCCATCATGAAATATTTGAGGGTCCGCTCGAAAACCGGAAGCCACTCGTGCCAACCGTTCAGCGAACTGAAATCGTAGAACAGCAGTACATCTTTTACAAAGAAAATAAGGAAGGCAAGTCCGGCAACGGTAAATCCTATCTTTCCGATCAGGTTTGCAAGCTTGGTCAGCTGTATATTCAGAGGGGTCGGCTCCAGATTTTCTTCGGTGCTCTGACGGGCTACCTTACCGATCTCCGTAGCGTCTCCTACATGCAGTACGCGCATGGTGCCGTGTCCGTCTACTACTGTCGTACCACGCATCACCAGATTGGAGGCATAGGTTGCTTCTTCATCAAAATCCGCTTCGATTACGGTCTTATTGATCACCGGTTCTCCGGTCAGGTTGGACTCGTTTACTTGCAGTGAGATAGCTTCCAGTAACTGTCCGTCGGCGGGAATCTCTTCGCCTGTTTCCAATATGATAATGTCGTCTACAACGACGTCTTTGCGTGGAATTTCCTGTACATGTCCGTTACGAATCACCTTTACGAGTGTTTCTTCGTTGACAGCGTTCAGTAAGTCGAATTTCTTATTGGCATCGTATTCGAAAAAGAAACCGATACCAGTAGCCAGCAGGATAGCTGCTATAATTCCGATCGTCTCGGCATATTCATTCTCGATAATGGAAATGACTAGTGAGAATATGGCTGCTACCAATAATACGCGTACAACCGGGTCTTCGAATTTTTCGAGGTAAAGCTTCCAAAGGGAAGGGCGCTTGGGGGGTGTTAACAGATTGACACCGTTCTTTTCTCTGCTTTGCAGGACTTCATTGTCCGTAAGGCCTGAATGATAATAATCGTCTTTTTTTGTAGTACTCATGCAGATACATGCGTTTGGTTAGGACCGCAAAAATACAACATAAAATTGTGATAAAATGTTTAATTAAAACTTTTTATGAAGTAACTTTATTCAGGACGGCCACAAGTGCGATAGGGAATCGTAAACCAGAACGTTGATCCTTTGCCCTCTACAGAGTCTGCGCCAATTTGTCCCTCCAGTTTGTTTACGATGGTTTTGGAGATAGAGAGTCCCAGTCCTGTCCCTTTCTTTTCCTTGTTCAGTTTCACAAAGCGACCGAAAACTTCCGGTAGTTTGTCAGCGGGAATTCCGGTTCCGGTGTCTGTGACATAAAAATAAAGTTCGGTGTCTCTTGCCTTGTAGCCTATACGGACATTTCCTTCTTGAGTGAATTTAATGGCATTGGTCGTAAAATTGGAGAGTACCTGTGCAACCCGGTTCCGGTCTGTCTCTATGGTACAGGAGGGAAGCCCCGGCTCTGCTATTATTTGAATATTTCCTCCTGCCTCGTTGACTCTCATTTGGAAAAGTTGTTGCAAGTCGGATAGCAACAGATTGATATCTACTTTGGTATATACAAATTCCAGTGTACCTGCTTCTATTTTCGACATATCGAGAATATCATTCACCAGTTGCAGCAGCAAGTCGGCATTCATTTTGATAATTTCCTGATATTGCGCCTTCTCTTCTTCTGTGTTGGCACTGGCCAGTATTTCGGCAAATCCGGTAATGGCATTGAGGGGAGTGCGGATTTCATGGCTCATGTTAGCCAGAAATGCTGACTTTGAAATATCGGCATTTTCAGCTTTCTCTTTAGCCAGTGTCAGTTCCTTTTCAGCTTGTTTGAGTTGGGTGATATCATGAACGGTGAGGACCATGTTTTCTTCTTCATTAAGGAGAAAATAGGAGCCGGATATGACGGCGTCACATGCTACGGATTTTTTTTCGGCAGTCAGTACGTTCAGGGTTGCTTCCAAGTCAGTGAAGCCTCTTCTTTGCTCGAAAGCCTGACGGATGGCGCAACGTATGGGGCAGGAACCGCAGTAAGCATGTGTACCACAACCGCCCTCTGCTGATAATGCATTGCGGCACTGCAACAAGTCGCCTACTCTCTTTTCTTCCAGGCTCTTTTGTGTTCCTGTCAGTTGGTAGTAATTGGTTTTTAATACTTTGAAGTCGTTATCTATTAATAGAATATAGGCATGAACATTTTTCAGAATAGCACTGGCGATGTGACTGGTATGTTCCAGTTTTCTGGATTCCCGGAATAGTCGCTTTTGCATCCGAAGACATTTTCTCCGTTCCCATAGGTAACTGAGCAGGAGAACTGCGCATAAAATGATCAGAATAGATAGCAATGCTATTAGCATGATGTAACTTGTTGGCTTTGTTCTACAAATATGCTACAAAGATAACTTTTTTACTTGGGATGAAAAAGAAGTTTGAACAATTTGCAGCTATTTACGTTATATTATTTAGTAAACCAATAAAAAGCGAACATTATGAAGAAGTACATTTGCACAGTCTGTGAATACATTTACGACCCCGCACAAGGAGATCCTGATAGCGGTATTGAACCGGGAACAGCTTTTGAAGACATTCCAGATGATTGGACTTGTCCACTTTGTGGAGTCGGAAAAGAAGACTTTGAACCGTACGAAGGATAAAAACTAAAAGAGAGAAGAGATTATTACGAGATGACCGGGTGCATTGCATCCCGGTCTTTTTTGATTTCAGCTCATGCTGAGCTTTGTTTTGTCAGTTTATATATTATATATTACTCAGATGGTCTCCTCGTCGTATCAAAATACTAATCCGAACAGATTAATAAAGGTGTGAATTTAAAGCTGTATTTATCATGACCGGTCATCATATCGGGAGTTTCGTAAAGATCATACAGTACGCTCATAAGTTTAGTTTTTTTGTTGTGTATTTAAAGCTTTCATTCCCGTAAACTATGGGATCGGCTTGAATATTAATTTATTCTACTATAACTTACCTTTCGTACCACCAAGATGGTACGAAAGGTAGATAGTACGCAAAAGTAATGATTTAATGGAGAAAAGGGTTAATTTTACAAGTTTTTTGCGTTAACTATTTATTTCCAGACGCAACTCCTCTTGCATAACTCTGCTTTTCCCGTTGATCGTGTATCGGTATGACAATAGAAATACATTATAAGTGTGTCCGTAAGATTCCTCTACCCTGAATATATTGGGATATTTAGAATCACCTTCTATTGGAGTGACATCAATATCCTTGTATGGCTTTATCTTGACGTGGTTGTTTTCTTCTACTTCCAATATAATCGCGGTTTTATTGATATGATCCACATCGCTTTCAAAAGACTCTGTTCCGGCTATCACGCGTACACTGTTGTGAGTGAGGGGAAACAGCTTCTTGTTGCCTGCGGTTGCCATTTCGTCTGCCAGACCGGTCATTGAATAGAAAACGTTTTCTCCCTGTGTTGCATAGGCGTTCTTAATGAGTATCTGATATAGAATGGTGTTTTTGCTTTCATTAATTTCGACGCCGGAGATATCCGTAGCTTTTAATCCTACGAAGTAGGTAGAATCCGGTGACAATCCTTCGGGACGTATCTTGATCATGGTTCTGCCTGTCCGTTCACCTGCATTAATCTGAATCTTGTAATCCACAATCTCGTATTTGTCACTGGGCAGGAATTTAGCATAACAAGCTTCATCAACGTCATAAAGGGAACGGTTGTAGAACTCTAATGAAGTCAGGTCTTCTTCCAGCCCGATGACCATATTCTTTTTCGGAGCATGCGTACCTCCCGTGCAGGCTGCAATATATCCTGTCGCCTCCTCTCCCGTAGGAGATAAGGTGACTACTTCTTCGAAGGTGTTGTAATAGTCACTGCTGATCAGTGCTACAACATTCTTGTACATTTCCTTTTCAAACAGTGCGTCGTCATTGCATGACGAAAGCGCTATAATAAGTGCGAGTATCGTTATAAGATTTCGTTTCATCTTCTTCTTTATCGTTTAATTTAATAACCCGGATTCTGGTCGAGAGAAGGTAATCTTCTCATTTCGTCACGTGGGATAGGTACCCAGACAGACCTTTTATCAACGACTCTTGTCAGGAAAGAGGAGGAACTCGGGATGACACGCTGGTAGTAAGTCTCTTTGGTGGCGCCGTCGGGGTTCATCCCGCGGATAGGTTCCTGTTCCGTTTCTTCATAGATACCCCAGCGGCGGACATCATAGAAACGTCTGTTTTCCCATAAGAATTCTACCATACGTTCACGTTCTATCTGTTTTTGTATTTCAGACGTATTGTCAAGCTGGCTGGTGGTTAACCCCGGCAGTCCGGCTCTATAACGGACTTGATTAAATGCCTTTTTGATTTCTTCTTTATTCCGGTCTACAGTATAGGACTGTCCGTCCAGTTCTACAGTATGGGCACTGGTCAGGTTGTTGAGTGCCTCTGCATAAGACAACAGGATTTCTGCATAGCGGATAATCGGGTAGGCTTTTTGGATATGTCGGGCTCCTGTTCCGGTCCAGGCATCCATCGGATTATTGTACTTTTTGATGACGTATCCGGTAATAGGGTAGTTGGGAGAGGTGGCTGTTACTCCACCCCGACCGTCTTCATCCTGATAGTAGTACTTTGCCGTGTGGTTGTTGAGGGTCGAACTGGACAATGCCTGCCATACTGCCTCGTTGAATCCTACCGATGCATAGAATCGCATTTCGCGATTGGCATACATCTTATATATGCCGGCGTTGAGAGGATAACCGGAAAAGTTACGCGGTTCGGAAGTGAAACCTGTTTCCGAGTAATATCCGTCGGCTGTGGCTTCTTCCTTTGTACGGCCATCGTCCATCAGATAGGCGTCTACCACTTTCTGAGTGACACAGAAACGTCCCCATCCACCCATGGAGGGGGGGAAAGAACCTTTACTGATGGTTTCGTTGATGTATGTCGTGTTTCTTCCCCAGATTAGCTCCGGATTGATGGCTGCCACAGCTTCACCGGTAAAGATGTCCGAATAGGATTTAAAAGGGTCTATTCCGTTGGCTCCGTCCGGATAGTTGTCGTAGAAATGAGGGTCGGAAGTGACTCCGGCAGGAAGTTCCGGGGTGTTGTCGTCTTTCGCATACGTATAGAGCTTGTATGCTCCCATATCCATTACTCGCTTGGCTGCTGCTGCAGCCACTGCCCAGCGGCTTTCGTCATATTGTTGAGATACATAGTGTACACCATCAGTCTTGCGCTTCCAGTTGCCGAAGTAGGCACTGGCAACAGGTCCTCCGTTGAACAACGGGCTGGCATGTATCAATCGCAGGCGGGCTACCAGACCGAGTGCAGCCCCTTTGGTGGGCCGTCCGAAGTCCAGAGTAGAAACATCCTGAGGCAAAGGCAGCAAACGGGCTGCTTTTTCAAACTCTTCACAAGTATAGTTCATTGTTTCGTCATAGGTGGCTCTGGGGCGGTCGTAGTATTCGATAGGCTCATTCGTATTGACTACCTCATCTCCCAATAAGATTGCCGGACCGTAATCGACTAAGATGTTGTAGTAGGCGAAAGCACGGATAAAACGTGTATAGCCTTCCAGTCTGAGCCGGTCTGAGTTCGTCAGGTCCTTCGGGCGGTCCAGGTTTTGCAGGATGCTGTTACATTTACGGATGATTTTATAGTATTTGCCCCATTGGTTCAGGTTGGGTGAACCGGAACCCAAGAAATCTTGCGTGATCTTTCCATTGGCGAAATCCATGCCATGATATATATTGGCTGTTCCGCTTCCGGTCAGTCCGTTAAATCCTTCATCGGTGGCCATGGGGCCCGGTGTATACCCGTTTCGGATGGTCTGTGCCTCATCCGGAAACATCGCTGCTGCTCCCCACATATACGCTTCCATATATCGGGCATTGGTAAAAACCGAATCGATGTTGAATTCATCATCAAAATAATTATCTATGTTTAAGAAATTGCTGCAGGATGTTGTTATCATGACTGCCTGAACCAGGACAAACGCTCTGGTTATTATTTTTATTATTGACCTTTTCATTCTATCGGGTGATGTATTTATTAGAAATTGACATATAATTGCAGGGAATAGGTGGATGGTATGGGATATACACGACCGTTCCAACGAGCTTGTTCCGGGTCGAAGAGTTTTACTTTGTCCCAGACATAGAGATTGTTTCCCACAAATTGGATATCCAGTGAAGAGACTCCTATGCGTCTCAGAAATGCCCAGGCAAGATGGTAATTCAGCGTGATTTCCTGCAGGCGTATGTATCGTGAATCGCCTTGCCAGAAGGTAGACAGTTGGCTGTTGTTGCTATTGTTACCGTATTGCAGGCGGGGAAAGCGTGCGTTCGGGTTTTCAGCCAAAGACGGATCGATTCCATGTGCAAGGGCATAATCTCTGGGAATCCATCGGTTGGCGGGATCGGCAGCTAAAGTAAGTACATTGCCTGTGTTACCTTCGAAGAACGGCATATATCCCATTCCGTTCAGGCGGCTTTCGTCGTTTACCGTGGTCTTTTGTCCTACATAGAAAAAGGAAGTCTTGCCGGTTCCCTTGAACAATACACCTAAAGTCAGGTTTTTGTAACGGATTTCCGCCCCCAGACCGTACATCAGTAACGGGTAGGTGCTGTGTGTCAGCGGCACCATATCCAGCTTGTCTACTATACCGTCTCCATTGATATCTTTATACTTGATATCACCGGGCATTACCTCTCCGAAGGTTTGTTTAGGACTGTATTTGATGTCATCTTCGTCCTTAAACAGTCCGATTGCCTGATAGCCGCGGATAGAATTGTACGGGAAGTTATTATACTCCAGATATGGATACTCCAGATAAGCCTGCTCCCAGTTTTGTACTTTATTTTTTGAATACGTGAAATTTCCTCGTAGCGTGAAGCCGAAATCTGGCGTGATGTCCTGCGTGAAGCTGATATTTCCGTCAGCACCGTAACTTTTCATTTTACCCACATTCGCATACGGATTAGAGACAACTCCTACGTATTCGGGCACTTGTACGCGTTGTTGGAAAATTCCGTTGCGCTGGTCGTGGAAGATGTCGACAACGAAATCGAGCTTGTTATTAAACAGCTTCCCTTCAATACCCAGATTGGACTTGATGGCTTTTTCCCAAGCCAGATTGTCGGCTCCGATACGTGTCTCGTTGATGATTTCGATATTCGTGACTCCCCAGGTCGATCCTGTACCCTCATTCACTTTAGTAAGATAAGGGAACCGGACATCGGTAATCCGGTCGTTACCTACCGAACCGTACGAAGCCCTGATTTTAAGATAGTCGAGCCATGGGAATGTTTCTTGTATAAACTTGTAGCCTGTAGGTACCCAGCCTAATGCAACGGACGGGAAGAAACCATATTGTCTGCCGGGCTGAAAGTTTTCTGAGCCGGTATATCCGAAGTTGACGTCGAGCAGGTAAGTGTCTTTGTAACCGTAAGTAAACCGGCTGGATACCCCCTGATAACGCAATGGAATGGCTGATAGATTGCTTGTAGCGTCATCTGTGTCTTTGGAATCACTGATGTAGTAATAGACCAGTGCGGATGTCCGGTGATCTGTGCCGAAAAGACGGTCGTAATTGAGCGTAGCTTCGAAGTGGTATTTGCGGTACTGACGGGTAGACTTGCTGTATGAGGCTTTTTTCTCCTGTACTGTCTCCTGCATGATAAGTGATCCGTCGCTGGCTCTGCCTAAAGCATTGTAGAGGGCAGGTTGCACGCTTCTCCGCTCACTGAAATAGCTATGGATATCGTAAGCTCCCTGAATACGCAATTTAAGTCCGCTGACTAATTCGGAAAAGTCCTGATTGATAGCTAAAGTTGATTTGCCTTTGTATACTTCGTTGGCAGCCTTTCCCGTATGGTTAATCATGACATAGGGTGATGATAGCTCTCCGGCTCCGCGACCGGGCAGCAAACCATTGGAATATTGGGTCGGGATGGACAATGGAGTGAGTCGTGACTGTGCTCCCCATATATATTCGGTATTGGCTACACCGGGCTGATTCAACTGAGACAGGAATCCGTCGGAACCTAAATAAACTTTCGTCGATTTGGTCAGATTTACGTCGAGATTGATACGGTAATTATAAGTGTTATAGCTTACATTCGAGCTATAAATACTATTCTTGTCTACCTTATAAGCTGCACTTTCATTTTTACCGCCTAAGCTCAGGAAATAACGCGCCACATCACTACCGCCACGACCGCTTACATAATAAGTGTGACGCCAGAAGGTTTTGTTAAGTATCTCATCCTGCCAGTTCACATTGGGATACAGGTCCGGGTCCAGACCATCGCGGATGATTCCCATCTCAGTCTCGTCGTACAAGGGAGTTTCATTTCGTACCGTTCTGGCCTCGTTGGCTAACTGAGCATATTCATAAGCTCCTAAATATTCCGGTAAGCGATTGAGGACGGATAGTGTAGTATTGAAACGTCCGGTAATCTGAATTTTACCCGAAAGACCTTTCTTGGTGTTGACCAGTACTACTCCGTTGGCTCCTCTTACCCCATACACGGCAGTTGCCGACGCATCTTTCAGAATGGAGAAACTTTCTACATCGGCGGGATCAATGGTGTTAAGGTCACCTTCCAGACCGTCAATCAGTACAAGAGCACTGCTGTTGGCACCGAAAGTACCGATACCGCGCACCCAGAAATCGGCTATGTTTTGACCGGGCTCACCGCTGCTTTGCAACGAAATGACACCGGCTGCCCGGCCTCCCAGCAGGTTACTGATGGAGGGGGAGGGAGACTGAATATCTTTGGTGCTGACCGTTGTGATGGCACCTACCGAACTGATTTTTCGCTGAACGTTTCCCAGCCCGACAACGACCACTTCGTCAAGTGAATTGTTGTCTTCAAGCAGTGTGATCGTTAAACCAGTTTTGGGCTCGATGGCCACATGCTCCGACGGCTTGAAGCCGATAAAGGAAAATATCATTTTGTCTCCATAAACTACTTTCAGCTTGAAATTGCCGTCGTTGTCGGTCGTTGTACCTTTGGAGGGTTTGTCTTTGATGTATACCGACACACCGGGCATGGATAGCTTATCCTTATCCACTACAGTTCCGGAAATGGTAAATTCCTGAACTTGTTGTGCGAAAGTTGTTGCCGAAAGCAATAAGCAGAACGACATTAAGTATAAAATCTGTTTGATTTTCATTGTAAATTGACTTTGTTATTCAATAACTAATTTGCGAATGCGTGCATTACCCCAGTCTGCGATGTAAATGTCACCTTGTTCATTAACAGCCACTCCCCAAGGATTTTTGAATAATGATTCTAACGGCCCTCCGTCCTTGTATCCGGCAACACCGGGCTGTCCGGCAACTGTCGTAACTATGTTGTCGGCAGAGACCATACGGATGCAATGGTTCCCGTAGTCGGCTACGAACATGTTACCATCGTTGTCGAACTTGATGTCTTTGGGATAATTAAACAGAGCATCTTCAATCGGACCATCACGAAAGGCACTGCCGCCGGGAGCATTGAGCCGTTTGAATCCGCCTGTTCCATCCGGATCACGGAGGTCGAGTACCGAAATTCCTTGTCTGTAGGCGGTAGGAGCATTGGAGTGAAGTGTTATGTACAAAAGCCAGGGTTTGGCAGGGTTGATAGCTTGTCCGTATTGTGATCCGCTGGGTCCTTGATGAATAATATGGCCTTCAAATGTCTCCGGATCAATCTTGGCGACCTTTCCATCACGGTATCGCGTATACAAATATCCGTCGTAGGGACAAAAAGTGATAAAGTTCTTGTACTTATCGGCATCTACTATTGAATTTAAATCGGACTGTGAGTATTTTATGTTGCGCTGACGCGGATACCAAGCCTCCCGGGGATCGAAGGTAAACGTTACTTCTTTCACTGATTCGTGTGCAGCAGTCAGCATTCCGGTGGCACGGTCCACTGTCAAACCGTTGGCATAAAGTATACGGTCAGCAGAACCTGCTTCAATCAGCGGAGTCACTATGTTTTGCTGCTCGTTTATTCGGGCGATTCCAAATGTACCGCCATCGCGCCACGACATGAAAAGATTACCTTCGGCGTCCAGATCCAGATATTTACCATACACCTGAGCCGTGGAAAGCGTTCCGGCAAGAAAGCTTGTTTCACCGTTTCCGGTAACTGTACTAACTAATGTCTGAGTATGATAAGCATATGTTTCTTCGTAAGTAACGGAGTCTGCATCGACTACCACGGAAATACGGGGATTATCGCCCGGAAGGCGGGGGACAATAGCATAAATGCGGCTTCCACTGGATGAAACGACGGAGGCTCTGGCGTTGTTGAAATACACCTTGATTTTGCTTACGTCGTTTCCGAAATTTTCTCCATCCAGGAGAATTTTATCACGTGCTCCTCCTTCTTTGGGATAGAAGGAGGTCAGTACAATCGGTTTATCGGATTTGTGGATTTTCTCCGTGGACTCATTGTAGCTTTCACAACTGGAGAAATAGAAGAAAGCTCCCAGAAAATAGACTAGTGATAAGTATCGATTCATAAAGTAATAATTTAAAATTAAATGATTGTCTGCATACTGTCCGTTAAGTCTCTGACATTACACAGCTAAATTTGTA
>ENA-OZVM01000182-OZVM01000182.1-human-gut-metagenome-genome-assembly--contig:-NODE-182-length-26961-cov-7.209098_pt1 | contig 26961 bp, 25 predicted proteins | sample MGYA00243445_ERZ654045 | MGnify/ENA primary metagenome ERZ654045 (study PRJEB26926, sample SAMN06164891) | human gut metagenome | biome: ENVO:00009003; feature: ENVO:2100002; material: ENVO:00002003... | reverse complement strand
CGAGATCCTGAGATGTCTCGTGGGCTCGGAGATGTGTATAAGAGACAGCCACAAAAGGCTTGAATGCTGTTTTTATCGTCATGTTCATAGTTTATCTGATATATTTTCTCTTTGTCATTTATTTAGGCAAGCTCTGTTCCAGCAAGGCCGGTTGCCTTTGACGAAGAGATAAATATATACCCCTCCCTTTTTTCTTGTTTTTGTAAGGGTTCGACATGATTTTAGGGGGGTGAAGGGCGGCTTGATTGCCGCCCTTCACTTTTTGCCCAGAAGCCGGCTCAGTGGCAAGGCCTCTTTTATACCCTTAATTACAAAAAACATATCCCATAGCCGGCTTATATACAAAAAGGCCGCGCAGGTTCCTGCGCGGCAAAAGCTTTGATGTTTAGCCAAGGAATTCCATCAGCGGCCCGTGCGCCATTTCCGCGTCGCTGTAGCCCTCCTCGTAGAGGGCGCGGAGCTTTTCCTTGTTTTTTTCTGTACGGCTGATATCGACTGGCTTTCTCGGACGGATTACGAACGCCCTGCCCCGCTCTTCCTCCTGTTTAATAAAATCGAGCGCCTCGTTATAGTGCAGGTAGCGCCGTTCTATCTGTTCGACGAGCGCCGGGTATTTGCGGTACTTCGCCCGGATGAGAGCCGCCATTGCGCCTGGCTGCTTGCGGTACGAGCCGTCCCTTGTCAGGACGAGCACGTTCTTTTTGTTGCCGTCGGCTATGGATTTTTTTATTGGGATGGAATCAGATACGCCGCCGTCAAGGTATTTATTCCCGCCAGCCTCTACCATACGCGAAACCATCGGGAGCGAGGCCGACGCGCGCACGTAAATCAAGTCGGTCTTTAAATCCCTGATGGGGATATATTCGGCCTGTCCCGTTTCGCAATTGGTTACAGCGGCGTAAAGGCGGCTTTCATTTTCGGCAAACGCCTTGTAATCGATGGGGTAAAGCTCCTCCGGGATAATCCTATACAGCATATCCGCGCCGAACAGGTCGCCCGTTTTGAGCAGGCTGGAAACGCCCATATACCGTTTATCGCCCAGATAGTCTACATTGACGGCAAAAGCACGTCCGCGCTGCCGCGCAAGGTAGCTGCACGCATGCCCCGCCCCTGCCGAAACGGCGTAGCAGCTTTTGAACCACAGCCCCTTATCCAGGAAAAAATCGAGCACGCCGGCCGTGTACACGCCGCGCATACCCCCTCCCTCTAAAATCAACCCAGCGTCAAACATCTTCCATTCGCTTCCCTTCTGCCAGTCCATAAGAAAAGAGCAGGGTCGCCCCTGCCCGGTTTTTAAATATTCTGCGCCCCTTTTTGCTCAGGCTTTTCAATGAGCACGCGCGTGATGCGCCGCTCCTCGATATCCACGGCGGTAAACTTTACCCCGCCGATTTCGACTGTAGGCCTGTCTCCGGCCGCGGGAACCTCGCCGAGCGTTTCAAGCATCAGCCCGGCTATCGTATCGCAGTCATCGTCGGGCAGCTTTACGCCAATCAGTTCACTGACGTCGTCGATGTCTGCCGCGCCGTCCACTGTGTAGATATTGTCGCTCAAACGGCGCATTTCCTCTTCCTCGTTGTCGTATTCGTCCTGGATATTTCCGACGATGGATTCAATCAAATCCTCCATCGTAATCAGCCCTTCCGTTCCGCCGTACTCATCAACAACGACGGCAAGCTGCACCTTGCTGGCTGTCATTTCCGTAAACAGCTCGCTGCAGTTTTTCGACTTGGGTACGTAAAACGCGTCCCTTGCAATATCGGTAATCTTAAAGTCCGCCGGAATTTCCCCGCCGACGTAGCCAAGCAGGTCCTTCGCGTACAGAAGGCCCACGATGTTGTCAATATCCTCATGGAATACAGGGATACGCGAATAGCCTGTCTCTATAAACACATCCACCGCTTCGCAAAGCGGGTCCGTATCTTCAATCGCCTTGATGTCCGTGCGGTGCGTCATCAGCTCGCCGGCGTTCAGGTCGTCGAACTCAAATATATTTTCTATCATCGCGCAGGTGCTGCTCTCAATCATGCCCTTCTCTTTCCCGGCATTTACAAGGAACAGGATGTCCTGCTCCGTTATTTTGTCGAGCGCGCTGTGCCCGAATATTTTAAGCAGCCTGTTCTGCCGCTTTCCGTTGCTACTTCCACCTGTGTCGTCAGGCATCGGTTTTTCCCCTTTCCTTATCAAAGCTGATATTACAGATATTTTACGATGTTCAAGGGAATTTGTCAAACAAAAACGAGCAAAATGCCAGTACTTGGGCACACAGCAGGCCCCGCGGCTCTTTACTGGACGGGACGGGGCTGTACAGGTTGTGCATTTTGCCCTGTTTCATCGCATGTTTGTGCTTTTTTCCGTATATGTATTTTTAAATTCAAAAGAAAATTTTATTCAAACAAATTTAATGTTATTTCCACTTTACAGCCCGCTTTAAACGTGCTAAAATTCAAGTTGGCACAGCAGTGTGCAATTATTGGTATATTCATTATTATGCTTGCTTTGCAAGCATTTTTTAAGGAGGAAACAGTCCAATGTCCAGAAAAATGAAAACGATGGATGGTAACAACGCGGCTGCACATGTGTCTTACGCATTTACAGATGTCGCTGCAATCTATCCGATCACCCCGTCGTCCGTCATGGCTGACGAGACCGACAAGTATTCCGCCGCAGGACGTAAAAACCTGTTCGGCAGAGAAGTAGAAGTTACTGAAATGCAGTCCGAGGGCGGCGCCGCCGGCGCGGTTCACGGTTCCCTTGCCGCAGGCGCGCTTACGACCACCTATACGGCTTCTCAGGGCCTGCTGCTTATGATCCCGAATATGTATAAGATGGCCGGCGAGCTTCTCCCGAGCGTTATCCATGTATCCGCCCGTACGATTACGAGCCATGCGCTCTCCATCTTCGGCGACCATTCCGATATTTACGCATGCCGCCAGACCGGCTATGCGATGCTTTGCTCCAACAGCCCGCAGGAGGTCATGGACCTCGGCGCGGTCGCGCACCTGTGCGCAATCAAGGGCAGGGTTCCGTTCCTCCATTTCTTCGACGGCTTCCGTACCTCCCATGAGGTTCAGAAGATTGAGACATGGGACTACGAGGACCTCGCCGATATGCTCGACTGGGACGCGGTCGACGCTTTCCGCCGCCGCAGCCTGAACCCGGAGCATCCGGTACTTCGCGGCAGCGCGCAGAACGACGATATCTTCTTCCAGGCACGCGAGGCCTGCAACCCTTATTATGACGCGGTTCCTGAGCTTGTAGTAGATTATATGAACAAGGTCAACGAGAAATGCGGTACAGACTACAAGCCGTTTAACTACTACGGCGCGCCCGACGCGGAGAGGGTTATCATCGCAATGGGTTCCGTCTGCGACTGCGCGGAAGAGGTCGTGGATTATCTCAACGCCGCAGGCGACAAGGTCGGTCTTATCAAGGTAAGGCTTTACAGGCCGTTTGTTGCGGACTATCTGCTCAAAGAGCTTCCGAAGACCGTCAAGAGCATTTCCGTACTCGACAGGACAAAGGAGCCCGGTTCCATTGGCGAGCCGCTTTATCTTGACGTCCTCGCGGCAATCAACGCTTCCGAGTACGCAAACGTAAACGTATATACGGGCCGTTACGGCCTTGCTTCCAAGGACACCACCCCGGGAGACATCGTCGCGGTTTACCGCAACATGGAATCCGAGAGCCCGAAGAGGCGCTTTACAATCGGCATTGTTGACGACGTTACAAACCTTTCCCTTCCGGTTGTTGAAAACCCCGACACCACGCCTGCCGGCACCAAGTCCTGTAAGTTCTGGGGCCTCGGCGCGGACGGTACGGTCGGCGCGAACAAGAACTCCATCAAGATTATCGGCGACCATACCGATATGTACGCGCAGGGCTACTTTGCATATGACTCCAAAAAATCCGGCGGCATCACCGTTTCGCACCTGCGCTTCGGCGACCAGCCCATTAAATCCACCTACTACATCAGCAAGGCTGATTTTGTTGCCTGCCATAACCCGTCCTATGTCGACAAGTACGACATGGTCGAGGATTTGAAGAAGGGCGGCAGCTTCCTGCTCAACTGCGGATGGGACGCGGACGAGCTTACAGAGCGCCTGCCCGGCAAAATGAAGAAATATATCGCTGAGAACGACATCAACCTTTACACGATTGACGGCATCGCCATCGGTAAGGAAATCGGCCTTGGCGGACGTATCAATACTATCCTTCAGGCCGCGTTCTTCAAGATTGCAAACATCATTCCGGCAGAGGACGCCGTCAAATATATGAAGGACGCCGCTACGCGTTCCTACAGCAAAAAGGGCCAGGCTATCGTCGACATGAACCACAAGGCGATTGAGCGCGGCATGCAGGACGTTAAGCAGGTCGAAGTCCCGGCAAGCTGGAAGGACAGCGATGAGAAGGAAATTACCCACGCACTCGCGCAGGGCGATGAGGCTCTCGTCGATTATGTCAACGGCATCCTCAACCCCGTAAACGCATACAGGGGCAACAAGCTCCCCGTTTCCGCGTTCAAGGACCACATCGACGGCACGGTTCCGCAGGGCTCTTCCGCTTATGAAAAGCGCGGCATTGCGGTAGATGTTCCGGAATGGCAGCCTGAAAACTGCATCCAGTGCAACTTCTGCTCCTATGTATGTCCGCACGCTGTTATCCGCCCCGCCGTTATGACGGATGAAGAGCTTAAGAACGCGCCGGAAGGCACGAAGAGCATCCCGATGACAGGCATCCAGGGCCTCAACTTCTCCATCACCGTTTCTACCCTCGACTGCACCGGCTGCGGCTCCTGCTCACAGGTCTGCCCGGGCAAGAAGGGCCAGAAGGCGCTCATCATGAAGCCCATCGATACGCAGCGCGCGGGCCAGAACGTATTCGACTACGGCTTTGCGCTTGACCCGAAGCCTCAGGTTACGGAGAAGTTTAAAGAAACCACCGTCAAGGGCAGCCAGTTCAAGCAGCCGCTGCTTGAGTTCTCCGGCGCATGCGCGGGCTGCGGCGAAACACCGTACGCAAAGCTTGCGACCCAGCTGTTCGGCGACAGGATGTTTATTGCGAACGCGACCGGCTGTTCCTCTATCTGGGGCGGCAGCGCTCCGGCGACGCCTTATACGGTCAACAAGAAGGGCCACGGCCCGGCCTGGGCGAACTCCCTGTTTGAGGACAACGCAGAGTTCGGCTACGGCATGGCGCTCGGCCAGAACGCAATCCGCGCAAGGCTCTGCGAGTATGTAGAGAAGATTGCGCAGGGTACCGACAAGGACGACCTCAAGGAAGCCTGTGAAAATTACCTGAGCACCGTCACCGACAGCGGTAAGAACCGTACGGCGGCCGACGCGCTCATTGAAAAGCTCGAGGAAATTAAGGACTGCTCCTGTGAAGCGGGCGAGCTTGCAAAGAAAACGCTCCAGGATAAGGACTGCCTCGCTAAGAAATCCATCTGGATTTTCGGCGGCGACGGCTGGGCTTACGATATCGGCTTCGGCGGCCTTGACCACGTTATCGCTTCCGGCGAAAACGTCAATATACTCGTATTTGACACCGAGGTTTACTCCAATACAGGCGGCCAGGCCTCCAAGGCGACCCCGGTAGGCTCGGTTGCGCAGTTCGCCGCTGCCGGCAAGGCAACGAAGAAGAAGGACCTTGCGGCAATTGCCATGAGCTACGGCTACGTTTACGTAGCGCAGGTCGCGATGGGCGCCGACTACAACCAGTGCATTAAGGCGTTCAACGAGGCGGAAAGCTACAACGGCCCGTCCATCATCATTGCCTACGCGCCGTGCATCAACCACGGCATCAAGGGTGGCATGAGCAAAGCGCAGGAGGAAGAGAAGAAGGCGGTAGCCGCCGGCTACTGGAACTGCTTCCGCTTCGACCCGCGTCTGGCGGACGAGGGCAAAAATCCGTTCACGCTCGACAGCAAGGCGCCGTCTGCCAGCTACCGTGACTTTATCATGGGCGAGGTCCGCTACAACGCGCTGACACGCGCGTTCCCGGAAAGAGCGGAAAAGCTCTTTGAAAAGGCTGAGGACTACGCGGCAAAACGGTATGAGAAGCTCGAAAAAATGGCGGAGAAATAAATTTACAGAATCCTTTTTTAAGGGGGGCGGCGCTTTTGCGCCGCCCCCCTTTTTGTTTTGCCTTAACCCTTCATGTGAGAAAATATTTCACATCAATAGAAACTCGTAAAAATTTTGTTTGATTTTACCAATAAAGTGTAGTGTAGTATATTCGGGTAATCCCCAAGAGAAAAGAAAAGAACAAATATGGAGGATTTAGGACATGAAGAAAATGCAAAAACTTTTAAGCGTTATCCTGTCGCTCGTTTTAGTGCTCAGCCTGTGCGTTGCTGCGCCGGTGACGGCGTCCGCAAAGCAGGACGACGTCTCGGAAGCGCTCGCGGCGGCAATGGATGGCGGACTTGAAGACGCAAACCCCTCGGCGGTTGTCAAATCGCTGTACAACATCATCACGATTATGCTCACAATCGACGGGCTCGACATCCCGCAGGATGCGCTGGATATAATCAACCAGTCCCTGGAGGCCGCGAAACCGGTCATTGAAAATGAGAGTGTAACCGACCTGCAGCTTCAGACAGCTTTGATGGGGCTTTTAAACTCTTACGCCATCCTGTCGCAGTATATGCAGGAGCTGCCTTCGGACGAAATTCCGCCCCAGGCCATTCTCATTATGTGCGAGGTCGTCCGCATGGCGCTCGACAACGGCATGGCAATTGAACTGACGGAAGACGAAATTGCTCTGCTGGAAGGCGCGATGGAGAAAGCGGAGGCAATCGCTAACGACCCGAGTTCCACGCAGGAGGATATCCAAAACGCTTTTATAGAGCTGATGGAAACCATTAATTCTGTTGGACCCGATGTACCGTTTGACCCGGACGCCGCTTTGGAAGAGCTGCAGGCCGACCTGGAATATTTGACAGAGCAGCGCGACCTGTTCGGTTTCCTTCTGACGGAGGACGAGCTTGCGCAGGTGAACGACGCGCTCGATAAGCTTGCGGAAATCGCCGGCAAGGATGTGATTACAGAGGAAGAATACAATACGGCGTCGCTTCTCGTTATGCAGCTGTATGGAATGCTTTCCTTTGAAGAGCTTACAAAAGACGACCTGAAGCTGCTTATTGACAAGGCACAGGAATATCTTGACAGTGAGCTGTACACGCAGGAGAGCCTCGAAGAACTTGAGCTTGCGCTCAACGAAGCCCAGTCTGTTTATGACGATGAAACAGCGGACGAAGAAGATATTTTTCTTGCTTTCTTTAATCTTCAGGATGCAATCAGCATGCTTGAAAAGGTAGAGGAGCCGACAGACCCGACAGACCCGTCTGATCCGTCAGAGGACCCGACGGAGGCTCCAACTATCGCCCCTACGGACGCGCCTACTGCCGCACCGACCAATGCGCCCACCTCCGCGCCGACTTCCGCCCCGACAAATAATGGGAACGGCAAAGGCAACGTGACAACCGGCGATAACAGCGCTGTGGCTGTCGTAACGCTTTCCCTGCTGATGCTCGCGGCAGCGGCCGTAGTAGTTGTCGTCAGAAGGAAGAAAGAAACTGCCTAATAATGTGGCGGGAGCACGGCGATATAGCGAAAACAGACGGATGATGTTTATGACTCGTCCTCTTTAAAGGGATGGCGCAGCGCGCCATCCCTTTATCTTTATATGTTTGTCAGAGTCTTGTGGGATTTTCTTTCACTTCAATAAATAAACATATAAAATTTGTTTGATTCAGCCAATAAAATATTGTATAGTATATTTGGGAATTTCCTAAGGAAAAACAGTTTCTGACTACTATAACAGAACCACCCGAAACGGAGGAATTATATGAAAAAATTAATCAGTATTCTGCTTGCCGCCATACTGCTGCTCAGCACGGCTGTGTGTGCTGTCTTTGCCGCCTCGCCACAGCCGGAGAACGCTTCCGGCTACCGTGGGGTACTGGGGGAATTTATTGCGCAGTCGGAACGTATTTTAACTGACAACGCGTTTGTTCCCAGCGACGCTGAACGTGAATCGCTTACGCAGTCTCTTGCGGAAGCAAAAGCTGTGTACAATGACCCTTCAGCGGCGGACAGCCAGCTGGGCGAAGCGGCGGACAGGCTCAAGGCGCATATAGAATCCCCTCTGGTGCGTTCCATGCTTGCGGAAACAGCGAGGATAACGCAAAATGCCCTGGATATTGCTGGCTTTGCCCTGACAAAGTATGAGCTAGGCGCATATATGCAGGCAATCGATTTGTTTAGGGGATATGTCAAACAGCTAAAGAATCTTACCCTGTCCGATTATGAGTATATGACGGGTGAATTTAAATCCCTTACCGCCGAGGCTGACGCGCAGTTCTCCCCCAATGCGGAGGAACTGAGACTTCTTCTGGGCAGGGGCGAAGCAATATCGCAGCAGCCGGAACGCTATGCGAAGGACGGCTTTGATTCATTCCTCGGCGCATACCAGGCCGCGGCCGTGGTATCTGAAAAAGGGGGACAGGCTTCCCCTGAAGAAATTGAATCCGCCTTTCGGCAGCTTACGAAATTTGCCTCATACCTGCGCGACGACCCGGATGCACCGCACTACGGAAAATACGGCGACGTCACCTGCGACGGTTCGGTTACGCTTCCTGATGCGCTGCTGCTTCAGAAAGCGCTTGCGAAAATCCTTGTGCTGACAGCCGGCGAGCAGAAATACGGCGATGTAGACGGCGATGGAAAAATTTCCGTTTACGATGTATTGCTCATCCAGCAGTATATTGCCAAAATAATTGACCGCTTTCCGGTTGAGCCGGCTTTGGGGCCAGACGACATTGAGGATACCACGGTAGACGACGTCCCGTTTGCGTCTTGAACAAAAAAATTATGCCGCCCTTCCCACAAAAAGGAAGGGCGGCTGTTTTTAAGTTTACGAGACCGCCTGCTGCTGCTTTTGCAGCTGGTAAAAATGCTTGAGCACATCACGCCGTGTGACAATTCCCATAAAGGCGTCCCTGTCGTCGGTAACAGGTACAAAGTTCTGATCCATCACCTTGAGCAGAAGTTCCTCCATTGTGGTCGTGATTTTAACGGAGGGATTCCAACCCTTCTTGAGAATATCGCGCACAAAAAAGTCTTCCTGTTCCCTGATTTCAAAGGAGTCTCTTTTGAGCATATGCCACAGGAAATCGCCTTCCGTCGCCGTGCCGGCGTAGGAGCCGTCGCGTGTAATCACTGGAATTGCCGTATAGCCGTGATAACGCAGCTTCTCAAGCCCCTGGCGCAGGGTGTTATCGTCGTATAGGAAAGATACATCACACTTTGGCTTTAAAAGCATGATTATGTTCATTCCGTAACCATCCCTTTCATATTTTCTGGCCCTGTTGGCCGTTTCATAACCTCCGGAGTCATTATATCAGAGAACAACGAAAAAATCAAAAAACAATCTGTTAATTTTATGCAGGTTTTTCGGTAATTTCTTTATATAAATGGCTGAATACCTAAAATTTTTCTTGTTTACCCTATCAAGCGCGCTTTCTCTTACGTTGGATTGCAGGAAAAATAGGCGAAAAAGGAAACAAAGCTTTTTAGGGGCGGGTTAAATTGATATAGCTTCTGGCGGTTAAAAGCCTTTGCCGGCCTTTGCCGCCCCGCAGGCTATGAGGCAGGCAACCAAAAAACGGGAGGATAAATACGAGCTGATTTATTTTTGAAAAACAAGAATATAATGGAAAGAGACGTCCGTGCAGCAAACTGCGCGGCTTTCTTTTTGTATAGAAGCCGCCCGAAAAACAGGTCAAATTCCGAATTAAAGGCATACGAAAATACCAAACTTACCAGAATAACTACCAAACATCACAGGTTACTGGAATTTATATATAAAATATGCTAGTATTTGATTGGGAAATAGAGAAAGGGAGGCGGTTCCGATGGGCAGGCTGTACCCCCGCTGAAACCGGCGGGCAGGCGCAGGGCGTTCAAACCAAAAAAGAAAGGACTGAATATAATAATGAAAGCGAAGAAAACGGCAAAGCGTAAATTCACAAAGAGGACGGCAGCGGCAATCATGATTGCCATGCTGGTTATAGCGGGCTGCATTGGTTCGGCATCGGCGGCGGTAGAGTCGTGGACGCACACGGTAAGCTGTGCCGCAACGGGGAGCACATCGTTTGTGTTCAATGCGAATCACTATGGAACCAGAACCGACACGTTTTCGTCCTATCCTACTATTTATAATGGAAAAAGTTACAGTACGGGTAAGTGCCATGTAAAGCAGGGTAGTAAGGTGTTTAATAAACAAGACTATTATTTACAGGGAAACTCACCTTCCCATCCCACTTATAATTTTGGAAAAGTTCCCACAGGAGCAAGCGTACATTATTACGACAATACCTACGGGGGATTCAGCTCGTCTGTCGTGACTTCACAGCAGTATTAAGCCAATACATTTGGCGCAAATAAAGCGCCGCCCGAAAGCCAAAGCTTCCGGGCGGCATACCTTCCCTGGGAAAGGTGATTTTATGAAACTGCAAAACTATCAAATTCTTGCAAAAGCCAACAGGAAGCGTAATAAGCGCGGAGGCGCAGTGTTTGCGTTGCTGCTGCTCTCTGTGTTATCGCTGATGCTTGTTACGAGTTTTTCTGTGACATTAGGTGATGCCATGGAGAACTTTCGAAATCCAGATCCGGCAAGGCGCTTGAGCATTGATTCATCCTTTATTAGCTTTGGAAAAGAAAAACTGACAAATGAAATATTAGAAAATATCCGAGAAATTGACCATGTCTTATCTGTAGACATGGATGAAATAATGAATTATCAAATATATAAAATAAAAAATGTAAAGGATGGTGACATAGACCAAACCGATCTGCTTCCAGTTGAACCTGAAGATACGGCGGTCGTCGGCTGGTCCCTGTATAAAACAGAAAAAAAAGAAGTCATTAAAGGAAAAAGCTTAGATGAAAGCCCAGTGTTTTCCTGTATAATTCCCAGTTCGTTTTGCCCGGACAATACTTATTCTACAGATAAAAGTGGGTATGAACTGCAAGATGGAGTGGCCTACCTTGGCAAAACATTAACAATAGAGCCAATTATGGACTCCTATGATATGCTGTATTACTATGATGCAGGCGATATGGGATATACTACAAAGTGGTATTACTTTCCAGCATTAGAATATAAGGTTAAAGTGGTTGGGATATTTCAAGCTGCATATGATGGGGAAGGTTCTCCTAATGAAATATATATATCAAACGAAACAGGGAAAAAAATTGAGCAAATGGCAGTTGAATCCAGTGCCGATAAAGAATTTATAAAGCAATATTATGCAGATAAAAAAAAGCCCGAGCTACATAGCTATACAGTGCTGGTAGATGACGCGGACAATGTGAATCAGGTACGCAAAGAGATGGAAGAAATGGGGATTAGTGTTTTTTCGTCAACCATGCAAAGTGTACCCGACGACGTCGGGTTATTTGCTTCTATTTTCACAGCGGCGGGCAACTTCTTTACCGTTGCTGTATTACTGCTTACAGTCATTAACCTGTTCCTGTCTACCTCGAACAGCCTGCTCGGGCGTAAAGCGGAAATTGGGCTGCTCAAAGCTATCGGCTACAAAAACCGGCAGGTTTTCTGGTGCCTTTATCTGGAGCAGGCGGCGCTCGGCCTGCGCGCGTTCGTAATCGGGGGAGGAATTTCGGCGCTTGCTGTGTTTGTGATTAACCTAATCAACGCAAACGGGGCGTTCGTCAACCGGATATACGTGGTAAGCTGGTGGGATTTCCTTGCCTTGTGCGCGGCGGCGCTGCTGCTGACGATTATTGTGCCGCTGCTTTGCGAGCTTACGCTTTTACACAGCATGATGAAAATTTCACCCCGCCAGGCCATGGCGGCACAGTAAAATATAAAACAGAAGGGGCGGCCGTTTTAGCGGCCGCCCCTTCTGTTAAAAGGTAGGCAGGTTCCATTACAATATGTATGGAGGGGGTTGGAGAAATATGCCTGCGGTCCGCAGGCGGAATTTTGGCACAGCTTAATTATACCAATATGGTTTTATAATTGCAAGATAAATTTTAATATTTAACAAATATAATAATTTATTAAACGAATTGAAGAATTTAAGCTGTTTTATTCAAAATCAGCAATTTCAGCGAGCGCATCCATGTCTTTGAGCAATATGCTGCGGTAGGCTGTTTTAATTATGCCTTTACGGGCAAAGCCGTTCAATATTTTGCTGACCGTTACGCGCGAAACGCCCACGCTGCTGCCGATTTCTTCATGAGTCAAATCGACCGCGGCGCTGCCGTCGGGACGCATGGTTTTGGCCTGGAGCAGAAGCCGCGCAATGCGGCAGTCCGCCTGCAAAAATGTAATGCTCGTCACCTGGGCGGAGAGCATCCGGATAGAGCGCGCCTGAAGGTTCAGAAGCTGCATGGCAAGCCCCGGTGTTTCGCGGAACTTTGCAAGCAGGCGGTTTCTGTCGATTGCGATAATAATGCTCCTTTGCAGTGCCTTTGCGGAGGATACGCGCGGCATCTCGTCAAAAAAAGCGGCCTCGCCCAAGATAGCCCCGGCGCCCACGACGGTAAGCGTTTTCTCCATCCCGTCCGGGGAGCTGAAAAAAATCTTGGCCTGCCCTTCCTTTAAATAGTAAAAGCAGCCGGCCATTTCACCCTGCGTATAAATCATTTGGTTTTTGACGTAAAGCCTGCCGGTCTGCATACCTTCAAATACGCCGCGTATCCCGACCGGCAAATCAGCGTAGTTGTTCCCATAATAAGCCATTGTGCGTTCCATAAAACCCCAACCTTATCGTATGATTTGCGATTTCCTTTAGATTGTAGCATAGTTTACATTCTTTTATCAAGGGCTGTGAGATAATACCCCTGCAATCAATATTCAGGAGGTTATCTTTATGGGTATGACAATGTCACAGAAAATTCTGGCGGCGCATGCCGGTCTGCCGCAGGTCAAAGCAGGGCAGCTCATCGAGGCAAAGCTCGACATGGTGCTCGGCAATGACGTCACGTCCCCCGTTGCAATCAATGTGTTCAACGACAGCAGCGCGAAGGGCGTGTTTGACAATACAAAAATCGCAATGGTTATGGACCATTTTACCCCGAACAAGGATATAAAAGCGGCGCAGCAATGTCTTCAGGTGCGGCAGTTTGCCGACAAATACGATATCAAAAACTACTATGACGTAGGTGAAATGGGCATTGAGCACGCGCTGCTGCCCGAAAAAGGGCTCGTCGGCCCAGGCAGCCTTTGCATCGGCGCCGATTCCCATACATGCACGTACGGCGCGCTTGGCGCGTTTTCCACAGGCGTGGGCTCCACCGATATGGCGGCGGCCATGATCAGCGGTAAGGCGTGGTTTAAGGTGCCCTCCGCCATCCAGTTCGTTTTGAAGAACAAGCCTGCCCCCTATGTGAGCGGCAAGGACGTTATTTTACATATCATCGGTATGATAGGCGTGGACGGCGCGCTTTACAAGTCGATGGAATTTACGGGAGACGGGCTCAATTACCTCAACATTGACGACCGCCTTTGCATTGCAAACATGGCAATCGAAGCGGGCGCGAAGAATGGCATCTTCCCGGTGGACGAAATAACGCGCGCCTATACGGACGGCCGGTTCCAGGGAACGCCCGTCGAGTATGCGGCGGATGAGGACGCGCAGTACGACGCGGTGTATGAAATCGACCTGTCCGCTTTACGCCCGACGGTCGCTTTTCCGCATCTTCCCGAAAACACCAAAACGATTGATGACGTCGGCGAGGTGAAAATCGACCAGGTGGTTATCGGTTCCTGTACCAACGGCAGGATGACCGACCTGAGAATCGCGGCTGAAATATTAAAGGACAAAAAGCTCGCCAAGGGCGTGCGCTGCATTATCTTCCCGGGCACGCAGAATATTTGGCTCCAGGCCATGCACGAGGGGCTGTTCGATATTTTTGTCAAGGCGGGAGCGGTCGTTTCCACACCGACCTGCGGACCATGCCTGGGCGGACATATGGGCATCCTCGCGCAGGGCGAGCGTGCCGTATCGACCACAAACCGGAACTTTGTAGGCAGGATGGGCCATGTGGATTCCGAGGTCTACCTTGCAAGCCCGGCTGTGGCGGCGGCAAGCGCTGTCACCGGCTATATTACTGACCCGGCGAAGGTTTGACCTGCTTATATAGAAAGGAAGGATTTACATGAACGCACACGGTACAGTACATAAATACGGCGATAACGTCGATACGGACGTTATTATCCCGGCGAGATACCTGAATACAACCTCTCACAGGGAGCTTGCTTCCCACTGCATGGAGGATATTGACAAGGAATTTGTAAATAAGGTAAGCGCCGGCGACATTATGGTCGCCGAGAAGAATTTTGGCTGCGGTTCCTCCAGGGAGCACGCGCCGATTGCCATCAAGGCGTCGGGTATTTCCTGCGTTATCGCTTCCACCTTTGCCCGCATTTTTTACCGCAACTCCATCAACATCGGCTTGCCGATACTCGAATGCGACGAGGCCGCGAGGGAAATTAAGGACGGGGATACCGTAAACGTCGATTTTAACACAGGCGTTATCACTGACGAGACGACAGGGAAAACCTATCAGGCCGAGCCGTTTCCGGAGTTTATCCAGAACATCATCCAAAAGGGCGGGCTGATTAACGCAATTACGAAATAAAGAAACCAAAGCTTTTCCGCGCGCTCCTGTTGGGCGCGCGGTTGTTTTATACAAAAGCGGGGCAAGATATTTGTGAGTTTTTCGACATATATCTATTTTAAAAATTTTTTTGCCTGTTATAATAAATATGCAGGAGAAAAAACAAAACCAGACTGCGGGAAAGGCGTTGGCCGTCATGGAAGAAAAAACAATACATTGTAAGAAGTGTTCCGCTGAGAACCTGCCCGGCACAAATTATTGCCAGGGCTGTGGGGAAAAGCTCCCGAAAAAAAGGGATTTGAAAACGCTTTTAGACAGCCTTGATTTAAAGGATATTGCCGGTGCGGGCGCGAAAGGCGTTTCAGCCGCTCCGATGGCGGGTCGTGTTGTGGAGGACCAGGCGAGGGCATTGGGTGCCGGTGCGGGCAAAAGCGGCCGCACGGCCAAAGTGGTTCCAAAAAGCGACGGCACGTGGTTTTGCCCGGACTGCGGCGAGCACAACAGGAAGAGTGCGAGAACCTGCTTAGGCTGCGGCAGAATTTTATAAAATAAGAAATATCAGCTTGTTTTCGTTTGATAAGAAAATATTTTGATACCTTTCGGCAAATAATAGGGACGTCGCAGGCTTGCGGCGCCTCTTTTTTCATGCGTATGGTGCGCGTACAAAAATCGTTCAATATTTTTGTATAGTTTGAGAGAGTGGAAACACAATATATAGGAAACGATTACAAAAAACACAAGATGTTGTGGTGAAAAAATTTCATTGTTATTTTATTACAATATTGTCAGCAATCGTTACAGAAAAAACTGTTGCAAATGAAGCTCCAAAATGTTAATATAACTCATGAAGACAAGCGTTCATGGAAAAATTTGTAAAAAACTTACAAAAAAATTGTCGCAACATTGCTTATTAAGCCGAAGCCTCGGCTTTATAGGGGAAAAACCAAATAAAATTTTAAGACAAGAAGGAGAAATTCACATGCGCAAGGTTACAAGAATTTTGGCAGTGCTTATGGTTCTCTGCATGGCGGTTACAATCTTTGCGGGTTGTAACAACAATACCAGCAGTACGGCCAGCGGCAACTCCTCGGCGGGCGGCAGCGACGTCAAGGAAATCTATTTCTTAAACTTTAAGCCCGAGATTTCTGAGAAATACGATGCTATCGCAAAAGAGTATGAGAAAGAAAAGGGCGTCAAGGTTAAGGTAGTTACTGCGGCTTCCGGCGAGTACGAGAAGACCCTGACCTCCGAAATCGCAAAATCCAACCCGCCCACAATCTTCCAGATTAACGGCCCCGTCGGCTACCAGAACTGGAAAGACTACAGCGCGAACCTTAAGGATACCGAGCTTTACAAGATGCTCACCGAAGAGAACAAGGGCCTTGCTGTAACAGACGGCGACGGCGTTTATGGTATTCCGTACGCGATTGAAGGCTACGGCATCATCTACAACAACGCAATCATGGATAAGTACTTTGCTTCCAAGAATAAGGGCACAGACTTTACATCGGTTGACGAAATCACAAACTTCGCGGCGCTGCAGGCTGTTGTCGAAGACATGACCAAGCTCAAGGACGAGCTCGGAATCAAGGGCGTATTCGGCAGCACCTCCATGTCTGAAGGCAACCAGTGGAGATGGCAGACCCACCTTGCAAACATTCCGCTGTACTATGAGTTCAAGGAAGACAAGAACTACGACAACCCGATTCTTGCCGGCCTGAATTCAAAGGAAATCACCTTTAAGTACAACAAGGAGTACCAGAACATTTTTGACCTTTACATCAATAACTCCGTTACGGACAAAAACCTTCTGTCCTCCAAGACGGTTGACGATTCCATGAACGAGTTTGCTCTCGGCCAGTGCGCCATGATTCAGAACGGCAACTGGGGCTGGAATACGGTCAAGGCGACAAAGGGCAACGTAGCAAAAGCCGAAGACGTCAAGTTCCTCCCAATCTACACGGGCATGAAGGGCGAAGAGACGCAGGGTATCTGCATCGGCACAGAAAACTATTTTGCAATCAACAGCCAGGTTGACGAAGCGACACAGAAGGCTTCCATCGACTTCCTCGTATGGCTCTTCTCGAGCGACTACGGTAAGAAGACCGTAACAAACGACCTCGGCTTCATCACTCCGTTCAACACCTTTACAGAGGCTGACCAGCCGGACGATCCGCTGGCTAAGGAAGTCATTGCCTGGAAGGCTAAGGAAAGCGGCGACATCCACAACCTCGAGTGGCTCTTTACGGCATTCCCGAGCGAGCAGTTCAAGAACGATATGGGCGCTGCCCTTCTCGAGTATGTCCAGGGCCAGAAGGACTGGGAAGGCGTAACACAGGTAGTTATCGACTCCTGGGCTGCTGAAAAGGCGGCAACAGCCTGATTATAGTTCTGAATATTAGGATAATCCTGACTTAGAAACTGAAAATGTACGTTTGGTCCACCCCGTGCCTTCGGGTACGGGGTGGATTGGGTAAAATAGCTTTTTTTAATAACAAAAAAGGAGGATTGTATGCAAAAAACGATAAAAAAGTGGTTTCCTGTCTTTGCGCTCCCCACAGTGCTTGCGTTTTTGGTTGCGTTTATTATCCCGTTTATCATGGGTATTTATCTTTCGTTTACCAAATTCACCACTGTGACCAACGCGAAGTGGGTCGGAATCGACAACTACATCAAAGCCTTTTCCAACCCTGATTTTGTCAATGCGCTTTGGTTTACGGTCAAGTTTACCGTGATTTCCGTCATCACCATCAATGTGCTGGCTTTCCTTTTGGCTTTGTTATTAACAAAGGCTATAAAGGGAACAAACCTGTTCAGGACGACCTTCTTTATGCCGAACCTCATCGGCGGCATCGTCCTGGGTTATATTTGGCTGATGATTATCAACGGCATCCTTTACTACTCCAACGCGACCATCACGACAGACCCCGCCTATGGCTTTTGGGGCCTCGTCATCCTTATGAACTGGCAGCTTGTCGGTTATATGATGATTATTTATATCGCGGGCATACAAAACGTTTCGCCTGACCTTTTGGAGGCCGCCGATATCGACGGCGCGAACAGCTTCCAGAAGCTCTTTAAAATCACCATACCGCAGGTTATGCCATCCATTACGATTTGTACGTTCTTAACGCTTACCAACTCGTTTAAGCTGTATGACCAGAACCTGGCGCTTACAGCGGGCGCCCCGGGCAAAAAGACGCAGATGCTTGCGCTCGATATTGTCAACACCTTCTACGGAAGGCCGGGATGGCAGGGCGTGGGACAAGCCAAGGCTGTTATTTTCTTTGTCATCGTCGCGGCCATTGCGCTGACCCAGCTTTACCTGACCAGGCGTAAGGAGGTGGAAAGCTGATGGCGGCACAAAAAGCTGCGGAGCTTTCCGCTCCCAGGAACAACAGGAAAAACCAGAAAATCAAGACAAGGATGCGCGGCAGGGACTGGGTAAAGTTTGTTATCCTGATAGTCGTCGCGATTGCGGTGCTCGCCCCTATCTTTCTGGTATTGATGAACTCCTTTAAAGGAAAGGCGTTTATCAGTACGGAGCCGTTTGCGTGGCCGAACGCCGACTCCTTTGCCGGGCTTGACAATTATCTCGGCGGCATTGAAAAAATCAACTTTTTCACAGCGTTCGGCGTTTCGCTGTTTATCACGGTGTTTTCCGTGGCGTTTATCGTGCTGTGCACCTCTATGTGCGCGTGGTTTATCGTCAGGGTCAAGGCGTGGTATACAAGCCTTCTTTACCTGCTGTGCGCGTTTTCCATGATTGTACCGTTCCAGATGGTCATGTACCCGATGACGCAGGTTGCCAATATGCTGTTTTTGGACAACATGTTCGGTATCATCTTCATCTATCTGGGCTTTGGCGCAGGGCTTTCGGTGTTCATGTTTACCGGGTTCTGCAAGAGTATCCCGCTCGAAATTGAAGAGGCGGCCATGATAGACGGCTGCGGCACGCTGCGGACGTATTTCATGATTGTTTTCCCAATACTCAAGCCAACGGCGATTACGGTGGCTATCCTCAACACTATGTGGATATGGAACGACTACCTGCTGCCGACGCTGATTCTCGGCTCCGACCCGAATATCCGCACGCTGCCGATGGCAATCCAATACCTGCGCGGCGGCTACGGCGCTATCGACATGGGCGCCATGATGGCGATGATTGTGCTTGCGATTATTCCGGTCGTCATTTTCTACCTCACCTGCCAGAAATACATCATCAAGGGTGTTGTTGCAGGCGCGGTCAAGGGGTAATTTCCTTTACAAATTACAGAAGGGGCGGTTCGTTATGAACCGCCCCTGTTTTTTACAGCACAGAATGTTTTGCTATATTTTATCTAAAGAGAGGAGACACAAAAAACGTGTCTCCTCTCTTTATGCCACCTCGCTTATTTAGCTGCGGCCTTTTTAAATCTGAGGAATTCTACATAGAGCCTAGCCGCGGCCATATCTTCTCCGTCGAGCCCGTCAGGCAGGTAAAGACATTTCCTGTCCCGCTTATATGAAAAGGGCTCCTTCACCAGTCCAAGCAGATAATCGATGGAGATATCGAATATCTCCGCGATTTTTACCTTCAGCGCGTCGTCCGGGTCGCTGCGGTTGCACTCGTAAGAGGAAATTGTGAAATGCGATACGCCGAGAAGGTCGGCCAGCTCCTGCTGGGAATAACCGCGGTCCTTTCTTAATTCCTGCAATCTCTCACCGATCATAAATAATCACCCACCTTTATTATAGGGTTTCCGCAATTTCAGACTTTATATTATGGAAAATCTTCTACTTTTCCTTGACGGTTGTAAGTTTCTTGATTAAAATGTAAATATATTATGTAGAATCTCACATAAAAGAGCCTACAAAAATAGGACGATATGCCTGGAGGAGAAAGAAAAGCGGCTTGCTTTGCAGGAAAGGGTGGGAAGAAGCAGTGTATAACGGGCAGCAGAAAATTATTGCCTCTTCGCAGCCGAAGGTTTCCGTGGGCAAGGTATCGGCAGGCGGGGCGCTAGCGGCGCTTGGTACTGCGATGGTTGGAATCGTCATCAGCCGGCAGGCGGAGCTGTCCTTTTGGCCGGAAGGGCTTGCGCTGATAATCTCTGTTTTGCTTATCCTGGCCGGCGGCGGCATGCTTTACCGGTCCGCTTCCATTTCTAACCATGAAATTATTTTATATGACGGGGGAATCCGGGGAAGGGCAGTGCAGGAAGCTGGCACTGTACGGGAGAAGGAAAGGTACGTGGATTTTGATATTAGCCTGGAGGATGTCCGCAGCGTCTCCTGCAGTGAAAACGCGGTTATTATAAAAAGCCATGAGAAAAATTTGCGCGCGCTCTGTGAGACGGAGAAAACCGCGCGCGATATTACGATGATGATTCACAACCAGATGCGGGATGGACAGATTCTTATCAAATAGCAATCATGCCGGATGGCGAAATAGCCGTTTACAGCGTGCAAAGCCGGGAATATTGCGGGCAAAATGAAAAAAGCTTGCATTTTTGTGGATACCGTGGTAAACTAATACAGTTGAATAGTGTAAAGTCGAGGAGTGGGAAGAAAAACCCGCTCCTTTCTTTTGAGCAAAAGATAAAGCAGGCGGGCACCCGCCGAAGGAAGGAATATGCTGATGGCGAGAAATGGCTTAGGAAATACCGCGGAAGCGGTGTGGAAGCTTGCGCAGCCGATTGTCGGCGGGCTGGGGCTTGCGCTCTGGGATGTACGCTTTTTGAAGGAAGGTGCGAACTGGTACCTCCGCATATTTATCGATAAGGAAACGGGCGTAACCATTGAGGACTGCGAAGCGGTCAGCCGCGCGCTCGACGAACCGCTCGACCAGGCGGATATTATCGAGCAAAGCTATTGCCTGGAGGTTTGTTCCCCCGGCCTTGAACGCGAGCTTGTACGGGATTTTCATTATGAGCGGTTCACCGGTTCGGACGTCCTGGTCAAAATGATAAGGCCGCTGCCTGTGCTCGGCAGGGAATTTGGCGGCACGCTGACAGCCAGCGATAAACTGACGTTTACCATCGCGGACGCGGACGGGCAGGAGGTCACAATCGATAAAAAGGATGCGGCATGGGTAAAGCTTGACGATTTTGACCTGTAACCCGTGTTTATATAAGGAAAATAAAGCAACGAGTAATATATGGAAAGGCTGATGTAGGAAAATGGATAACCGCGAATTGTTTGAGGCGTTGGCGCTTCTGGAAAAGGAAAGAGGAATTCCGCAGGATTATATGCTCACACAGATTCAAAAGGCAATCGTAATCGCGTGTAAAAACACATACGGCGGCAATGAGGACGTCAAGATTGTTATGGATAAGGATACAGGAGACTTCGAAGTCACCCTGTTTAAAACAGTCGTCGAGGATATAGAAGACCCCGATTTTGAAATTTCGGCGGAGAAGGCCAGGGAAATTGACCCGACTGCCGCGGTCGGCGAGAAGGTAGGGCTTGCGCTGGACCCAAAGCAGTTCGGCAGGATTGCGGTGCAGACGTCCCGCAGTATTATCAGGCAGGGCATCCGAGACGGGGAAAAGGGGCAGATGCTCCAGGAATTCCAGAGCAGGGTGCAGGAGCTCGTTACTGCCACAGTTGAAAGAATCGACCCCAGGACGGGGAACGTTACGCTCAAAATCGGCAAGGCTGAGGCGGTGCTTCCCAAGAGCGAGCAGGTCGGGGAAGAAGCGTTCACAGAGGGCGAGCATATCAAGGTTTATATCGTCGATGTGCGCGAGGGCGAAAAAGGGCCGCGCGCGGTCATTTCCCGTACACATCCCGATTTTGTCAAGCGCTTGTTTGAAACAGAGGTCCCGGAGATTTTCGACGGTACAGTCGAAATCAAGTCCGTTTCCAGGGAAGCGGGCTCCCGCACAAAGCTTGCGGTCTGGAGCAAGGACAGCAACGTCGACCCGATTGGTGCGTGCATCGGCGCAAGGGGCGCCAGAGTCGGCACGATTGTAAACGAGCTAGGCGGTGAGAAAATCGATATCGTCGAATACGACGACGACCCGGTCAAATTTATCGCCGCGGCGCTTTCTCCCGCGACGGTGCTCGACGTTACGCTTGCCCCCGACGACGCCAAGGCCTGCAGGGTTACGGTGCCGGACGGCCAGCTTTCGCTTGCCATCGGCAACAAGGGGCAGAACGCGCGCCTTGCCGCGCGCCTCACGGGCTGGAAGATAGATATCCGCCCGGAAAGCGGTTTCTATGGAGAAGATGTGGAGTCTGCCGCCTCTGAGGAGGAAGAAAAAGGAAGCCTGCCCGAAGAAGAAACGGCCGGGGAATAAATAGTTATGGCAAAATCCTGCGAAGGAAAGGCGGGAAGCATATGCATCAGAAAAAGGTACCGCTGCGCAAATGTACGGGCTGCGGCGAAATGAAACCGAAAAAAGAGCTCATCCGGGTGGTGAAAGCGCCTGACCAGAAGAACGAGGCCGGGGAAACTACCGGCCCGGGTGAAATCAGCCTTGATTTGACAGGGAAAAAGCCCGGACGCGGCGCTTATGTCTGTAAAAGCCTCGGCTGCCTCAGGGCGGCAAGGAAGGCAAGACGGCTTGAACGCGCGTTTTCCTGCCGGATACCGGACGAGGTATATGATAAAATGGAGAGGGAGCTTGCCTGCGATGAATAATCCGATACTGTCCCTTCTGGGGCTATGCCGCCGTGCCGGCCGGATATCAATCGGCTGCGACCCGGTAAAAAGCTCCATATTAAAGGGTGAGACAAGGCTCGTGCTTTTCGCGGGCGACATTTCCAAAAACACAGAAAAAGATATTGTTTACCTGATAGAAGAATACCACACAGACCTCATCCGGCTTAACAGCACTAAGGATGAAATCGGTACGGCCCTGGGAAAATACGCTTCGGTCGTTTCCATAAACGACGCGGGCTTTGCAAAGAAAATCAAAAAGCTTTGCGCAGGGCAGCAAGAACAACGGGGAGGAATGTAATTTATGTTGATTAAATACAGGGTACACGAGGTCTCAAAGGATTTGAACGTCCCAAGCAAGGACGTTGTAGAGCTTTTAAAAAAGCACTTTGGAGAGACCAAGAAACATATGACCGCATTGAACGAGGATGAGCTCGATGTCGTGTTCGATTACTATACCCAGCAGATGGCGGCCGAAAGCTTTGACGAGTACTTCGCCGTAAGGGATCGTGCAATCGAGGAGCATGCGGAGGAAAGGGCCCGCGAAAAACAGCAGGAGCAGGAGCGCGCCCAGAAGGCGAAGGAAGAGGCGCTTAAGGCGCTCAGAGGCGATAAAAAGCCGCCGCAGCAAAAGCCGGAAGGCACAAAGCAGCAGGCCGCGCCCCAGCAGAACAAACAAAAACCCCAACAAGGGACAAATCCTTCCCGCCCGGCACAGCAGCAGCGTCCGCAGCAGAAGCCCCAGCAGAACACAGGCGCAAACAACAATGTACCTTTTAAGGGAAAGCCCGATAAAAGAGTAGTAGATACCAGTAAGGTCGTCGTTAATATCGACCGGTACAACGAGAAATACGACCGTCTTGCCTCTGAAAAAATCAAGACGGAAAACACTGTCCAGAAGCAGAAGATTACGCAGCGTTCCCAGCAGAGGGGCAGGCCGCGCAATTCCCGCAAGGAAACTGAGGCGGAGCGCCTGAGAAGAATTGCGGCAGAGCGTAAAAGCAAGCCGATTACCGTATCCATACCTGACGAAATTGCCGTCAGCGAATTGGCGCTGCGCCTGAAGGCAACGGCGGCCGAGGTCATCAAGAAGCTGTTTATGATGGGCACCATGGTTACGGTCAACGATGTAATTGATTTCGATACGGCGTCGCTTGTCGCTATGGAGTTCCATGCGAAGGTAGAAAAGGAAGTCGTCGTCACCATCGAAGAACGTATTATCGACGACAGCGAGGACGACGATGAGAATCTTGTTTCCAGGGCGCCGGTCGTGGTTGTTATGGGCCACGTCGATCATGGCAAGACCTCCCTGCTCGATACCATTCGCCATGCGAATGTTACCGCGAGCGAAGCGGGCGGCATCACGCAGCATATCGGTGCTTACCGCGTGCAGATAAACGGGAGGGACATTACATTCCTCGATACGCCGGGACATGAGGCGTTCACCACCATGCGCGCCAGGGGCGCCCAGGTTACGGATATCGCCATTTTGGTCGTTGCGGCGGACGATGGAATCATGCCGCAAACCATTGAAGCAATTAACCACGCGAAGGCGGCGGGCGTTTCCGTCATCGTCGCAATCAATAAAATCGATAAGGAAGGCGCGAACGTCGAGCGCGTCAAGCAGCAGCTCACTGAATACGAGCTCGTGCCGGAAGAATGGGGCGGCGATACGCCCTGTATCCCCGTGTCTGCGAAAACAAAGCAGGGACTTGAGGACCTGCTCGAGATGGTGATTCTTGTTGCCGACATGAAGGAGCTCAAAGCCAACCCCGACCGTGCTGCGAAGGGAACCGTCATCGAGGCACGCCTCGATAAGGGAAGAGGCCCTATCGCGACTATGCTCATTCAAAACGGCACGCTGCACACCGGCGACATTATCGTTGCGGGTATGGCTGTCGGCAGAGTCAGGGCAATGACAAACGACAAGGGCGAAAAGGTAGAAACTGCCGGCCCGTCTTACCCGGTCGAGATTACGGGACTTGACGACGTACCGGCAGGCGGCGATATTTTCAACGCTGTTTCCGATGAACGCCTTGCGAGGGAGCTTGTCGAGCAGCGCAAGACAAAGCAGAAGGAAGAGCTGTTCAGCCGCCAAACGAAGGTAACGCTTGACAATCTGTTCGACCAGATGCAGCTTGGCGACGTAAAGGAGCTGAAGCTCATCGTCAAGGCGGATGTACAGGGTTCCGTCGAAGCGGTGCGCCAGTCGCTTGAAAAGCTTTCAAACGCGGAAGTCAGGGTCAACGTCATCCACGGCGGCGTCGGCGCTGTCAATGAATCCGACGTCATGCTTGCGGACGCGTCCAACGCCATTATTGTTGGATTTAACGTCCGTCCGGACCCGGTCGCGGCAGAGAACGCGGAGCGCGACGGCGTGGATATGCGCCTGTACCGCGTCATTTACGACTGCATCGAGGAGATTGAGTCGGCCATGAAGGGTATGCTCGCTCCAAAAACACGTGAGGTTGAGCTCGGCCGTGCAGAATGCCGTAATGTCATTAAGGTAAAAAGCATTGGAAACATTGCGGGCAGCTATATCCTTTCCGGCAAGATTACGAGGAACGCGAATGTGCGCGTCGTACGCGACGGAATCGTAATCGCGGACGACCAGATTGGTTCCCTGCAGCGCTTTAAGGATTCTGTCAAGGAGGTTGCAGCCGGCTACGAATGCGGCATCGGCCTGGAGCATTTCAACGACATCAAAGAGGGAGATATCCTCGAAGCCTATACGATTGAGGAATATACCGAATAAATAAAATTTATTGTTACAAATTACCACTGCCCTTCGTGCGCGTTTTGCGCGCGGGACAGGAATAATAAACAGGAAATACCTGTTTAAAGGATGAGGCAAAATGAGCGGACACAGAATTGACCGCACGACGGAGGACATCAAGCGTGAGCTTACCGCGATATTACGGGAGCTGAAGGATCCGCGTGTGAAGAATGCCCTGATAAGCGTTGTACGCGCAGAGGTAACTAACGACCTGTCTTATTGTAAAGTTTATATCAGCGCGATGGAGGGCCAGGAGGCCGCAAAGGAAGCGGTTAAGGGGTTAAAGTCGGCGGGCGGCTACATCCGGCGCGAGCTGGGCGCTCGCCTAAAGCTCAGGCATGTGCCCGAGCTGCAGTTTACAGCAACCGATTCCATCGAATACAGCGCGAATATTTCGCGCATTCTGCACGACCTTGAAAAGGACGGTTCAAATGATTACGATTGAACAGGCGGCAAATACACTGCTGCAGCACGATAACATCCTTATACTCACGCATCATTTTCCGGACGGCGATACGCTCGGCTCTGGTTTTGCGCTTTGCCGGGCGCTTTTATCGCTTGGGAAAAAAGCAAGGGTTTGTGTGGTGGGCGAGCTGCCCAAAAAGTTTGAATATCTTTGCGACGGTATGGAGAATCTCCAATTTAATGAGGATTTTATCTGCAGCGTGGATATTGCCGATGAAAGCCTGCTAGGTGTAGAAAAGGAAAAGTATGAGGGGAACATCGATTTTTGTATCGACCATCACGGCTCGAATACCCGTTATGCCTCCGAATCCCTTGTAGACAGCACGGCCGCCGCGACGGCAGAAATTATTATAAAGGTAATCAGCCAAATGAAGGCGCCTATTACACAGGAAATTGCCGATTGCATTTTTACCGGAATTACCACCGACACAGGCTGCTTCCGTTACACGAATACGACTGCGCAGAGCTTTCGCACTGCGGCGGAGATGGTAGATTACGGTGCGCATTCTACGGAAATCAACCGTGTTATGTTTGATACGAAATCGCGGGCCAGGCTGGAAATTGAGCGTATGGTGCTGGATTCTATGGAATTTTTCGCACAGGGCCGCTGTGCGCTTATCTGCATTACAAGAAAGATGATAGATGAAAGCGGCGCTGAGAATGACGAGCTTGAGGGCCTTGCGTCGCTTCCGCGGCAGGTAGAGGGTGTTTGCATCGGAATTACCCTGAGAGAGCGGCGCGACGGTGCATACAAGGTTTCGCTTCGCACGACCGACGGCTATAATGCGAGTGAACTGTGTACGCTGTTTGGCGGCGGGGGGCATGCCGCGGCGGGAGGCTGTACCATCGAAGGCCCGCTGGAGAACGCCAAACAGAAAATTGTAGATGCCGCATGTGCGGCGCTTTCCAAATAAAAAGAGAAGGAAATGCACGCATTTCCTTCTCTTTTTATTTATGGCCCTTTACTGCCGATACTTGGGCTAGGTGCAAAACTGCTTTATAATCAGCCATCTATTAATTCTTCATATGTAACATGAAATATTTTGGCAATCTCCCTGATTTCAATATCAGTGACATAACGCCTGTTGTTCTCTATACGGCTAATTACGTTTCTATCGATATCAACCCCGTTCAGTTGAAGTTGTGTCGCGAGGTCGCGTGTAGACATTCCCGCCTCTCGACGTAAAATTTTTAACTGAACTCCTATTAAATTCTTTCTCCCGTCTTTTGCCCTTGGTTTTGGCATGTAATCACATCATTTCCAATAGTTTTGTATCATTTTTTGCACCTGACTAGATTTTATAGCATACAAAAGATTCGATTGGTGTCGAAAGTGAGACAAAATGAGATTAATTTGAATTTAAAAATACCCTGATTTTCGGTTTTATTAAAGTGCATTGTTTTTACAAAAACTATTTATT